>Ga0247762_1000273_pt1 | contig 18246 bp, 15 predicted proteins | sample UWRJL081202R4_FD_181016 | JGI IMG/M metagenome (GOLD analysis project Ga0247762, IMG submission 181016) | Plant litter microbial communities from Arlington Agricultural Research Station in Wisconsin, United States - UWRJ-L081-202R-4 | ecosystem: Environmental > Terrestrial > Plant litter >...
GGAAGAGCCGACGCTTGGTGAATATTTCCTCTCGCACCCTGCACTCCGCATGCCGGACGATGGTAAGATATATTCTATTAACGAAGGCGGCAGTAACTCCTTCCCGCAGGGAGTAAAGAACTATATAACGTATTGCAAAGACAGTAAATATACGGCCCGCTACATAGGTTCTCTCGTTGCGGATTTTCACCGCAACATGCTGAAGGGCGGTATCTACATCTATCCCTCCACGGAAAAAGATAAACAAGGGAAGCTTCGCCTGATATACGAATGTAACGCCCTGGCCTTTATAGCCGAGCAAGCGGGAGGCCTCGCCTCCGACGGCCACCAGCGTATACTGGATATTCAACCCGAGACGCTGCACCAGCGGACGCCGTTCTTTGTAGGCTCGCGTAATATGGTAGAGCGGAGTATACAACTGTCAGAACCCCGAGTGGCTCGGGACAGGCAGGATTTGTAAGATTTAAGGATTAAACAGGATTAATGCATCGGGTGTTGGGCGCGGGTATGGAGTGTGACAAGATTTAACAAAAAAAGACGAGCCGACTGGCTCGTCTTTTTTTGTTAGTTAAAATCTGACAGGGCGTGAGCCTATTGTCTTATTTCTTTTCTTCTTCGGCGCCTGTCAGGATCTCCGGAGCATACTTCAGGATCTGTCCGTACCACTTCACCAGCTTCTTGATATCTGACACATAAACCCGGTTTTCATCAAACTCGGGCAGTACAGATTTGAGGAATGACTTCAGCTCGTTCGAATCAGAGTCACCGTCAACACCCAAGTCATTGCCAAACTCCTTGTTGATCTTCTTCAGTACTTCTTCCAAAGGCGCAGTGCCTTCTTTGGTTGTGGTGTATATCGAGATCTCATTCAGCAGCGACAGCCGGTGACTTGTAGTGGCAACAAGCTTGGTTTTAGCATCGTCCAACGATTCAAGGATCACTCCTGATTTAGTGGGCGCCATGACCTTAAAAAGACCTCCCTTGCCCGAAATGGTTGCTATTTCTGCTAATGTCATACTGTTTCAAAAGGTAAATAAGGGGCAAAGCTAATAAATCGCCCGAAAATTAAACGACACCTGCCCGTGGGTTATTATTCCTCTTCGTCGGCGGCTTCTTCAACATTTTTTAAAGCCTGCGCAATAAACTCCATGATCTCTTCCTTGCCGGCCCTCTCTGTAGCCGACGTTAAAATAAACGGAGGCAGCTCTTCCCAATCTGCCAGCAGCGCCCTTTTGAATACGGCAAGGTTCTTATTCAGCTCGTTCTGTTTAAGTTTGTCTGTCTTTGTAAAGACCAGGCACAGCGGCACGCCCCGGGAACCTACCCAGTTTATAAAGCTCAGATCATTTTTCTGAGGTTCCAGGCGGCAATCGATCAGGATAAAGACACAGGCCAGGTTTGGGCGTTTTGTTACATAATCCTCGATCATTTTGCCAAATCCTTCCCGTGTAGACTTACTTACGCTGGCATACCCGTATCCAGGCAGATCCACCAGGTACCAGCTCGAATTGATGATGAAATGGTTTATCGTTTGAGTTTTGCCAGGCGTGGCAGAGATCTTTGCTAGTCCCTTCGTGTTTGTTAACATGTTGATTAGCGACGACTTACCCACATTAGAGCGGCCGATAAACGCAAACTCGGGCTTGTCGGGAGGGGGGCATTTCTCAACGTTTGCGTAGCTGGAAACAAAGGCTGCCGTGTTAATCTTCATGGAATGAGTTAAAGTAATGATTTAAGGCCAAAATACTAAGTTTGTAAGAACTGTGTGATTTATGGAATCAATTTTATAGTTTGTTGACTCCGTGTTAAGGATTTTGTAGCTATATTGTAGTGTTTTTTTACCGTATTTTAGGGAGTAAAATTTTTTAGACAATGTCCAGTATCCGTAGTGTACTGATTTTTTTGACTTTATTAGCGTGTACTCAATCGGTTTTCGGTCAAGGGGGCGACCCCAAGGAAATTGCTCGCGAATATATGACGCAGGCTGATCTGATCCTTGAAAACACGAAAGCATTGGACGATGCGCGTGGCCTTATGGTTATGGCCGCCGATCTGGATACCACGTTTATCAAAGCCAACTATGACGCCGCCCAGGCGCACCTTAAAACTGTTAACAAAGACGCTGCGATTAAATTCCTGATGCGCGTTTACCGTCAGGACCCCAGCTATCGCTTCGATCTTGAGTACTGGATAGGTAAAGCTTATCAATATGCTCTCGATTTCAGACGAGCTACCGATTTTTATAACCGCTACAAAGACAAGCTGACCAAAAAAGCTAACTACCAGGGCAAGGACAAGATAGACATGGCCACCGTAGACCGCAGCATCTTTGAGTGCGAAACAGGCCAGGAGCTTGTTGCCAGCCCCGGTAATTTCTCCATCGTAAACATGGGGCGTGAAATCAACTCCGAATTCGAAGACTACGCCCCCGTGCTGAACGAGAATGAAGATGAGATCGTATTCACCACCCGCCGTAAAGATGACAACTTAAACCAGAACGTGGCGGACGATAACAAACCTTTTGAAGATATCTTCATCGCCACCCGCCCTAAAAATGGCTCCTGGAGCTTTGCCAAGAACATAGGTGCCCCTGTAAATACATCGTATCACAACTCGAATCTCGCCCTCTCCGCAGATGGTAGCACGCTCTTCATCGTGAACGACGAGGGCGGTGGAGACATCTACGTCAGCGAGCTTACCAACGGTGTATGGAGCGAACCCGCCCCGCTGCCCGGCCTCATAAACTCAAGTTTTGCCGAAAAGTCGATTACTATATCCAGCGACGAAAAAACACTCTACTTTTCCAGTAACCGCCCCGGCGGCTTTGGCGGTCTGGATCTTTACAGAGCCACCAAAGATACCAAAGGCGACTGGTCCAATATCAAAAACCTGGGCCCCTCCATTAATACGGACCTAGATGACGACGGTCCATTCATCGCCTACGACGGTATAACCCTCTATTTCAGTAGTAAAGGCCACAAAGGCATGGGCGGCTTCGACGTGTTCAAAGCTGTATTCGATCCGAAGACCAACAAATGGAGCGACCCTGAAAACATGGGTTACCCCATCAACACTCCGGACGACGATATCTACTTCGTGTCATCCAAAGATGGCAAACGCCAGTACTATTCGTCCGTTCGCGAAGACGGTATGGGCTACACTGACATTTATATGGTGACGGAGCCAGATCCCACCAAGCCTAAAACTACCACGCCTCCTGTAGCTAAAAAAGATCCGCCACCGGTTACGAACCCGGTCGATACCGCCACCGCTAAATTCGGCAACGACCTGGCGGCAAATAACCCCACAACGGATCCGAACAATAATAAGACTACAAACCCGACTACCACGGCCAAAAATCCTACGGTAAACCCTGCAATGGACCCGTCAAAGAACCCTGCGACTGATCCTAACAAAACGACTACAACACCTCCCAAGAAGGATCCGGTGGTAAAGAAAGACCCCGTAGTAAAGACTCCGACCGAGAAGAAACCTCCGGTAGCCGAGCCTAAAAAGGAAACATCCGTACCTTCCAAATTCGTCGTAACCGTACGCGATTCTAAAGACGGTTCGCCGATAAATGCGAAAGTAAAACTGGTAGGTGCGAAGGATAACGTAATCGTAGGTGCCGTAGACAAAGGCAATGGTGTATACGAGTTCACGATCAACAAGACCAAAGAATACCGGCTCTCCGTGGACAACGATGGCTACATGTTTCTCAATGAAAAACTGAAGCTGGCCGTAGGTCCTGAAGAGAAAGTGATAAGCCGCACGGTAGACCTGCGTAAACTTGCGCCTGCTGTGGGTGGTATACTCCGCAATCTTTATTTCGACTTCGATAAAGCAACCTTCGAGACGGAATCATACACCGAGCTGAACAAGCTGGAGGCTATGATGCGCTCTAATCAGAACCTCGTGATCGAGATAGCCGGCCACACCGATGCAGTGGGCACGAAGGCCTACAACATGTACCTCTCGCAAAAACGTGCCGAAGCGGTGAAAGACTTCCTGACCAAAAAAGGAGTCGATACACGTCGCATCAAGGCCGTTGGTTATGGTAAAACCAAACCCCTCGCCTCTAACGACGACGAGAACGAAGGACGTGAGCTTAACCGCCGGGTGGAGTTCAAAGTACTGTCGAACTGATCAACAGCGTTTTTGTGTAGGGATTTACCCGGGATCACGTTCCGTACTATATCCGTGTAAGGCCGTACCAGGGCCGTGGAGCATCCTTTGCCGAAAGGGGACTTACAAATTTCGTTGTGAGTCACAAACCACCTAACTTGGGGCCTGTTTTTAGGGTATTATGGGTAAGACAGTAGTTCCGTACAAGGAAGAGCAAGCCGGCAAAAAAGAGCAGGTGGCCAAAATGTTTGACAACATCAGCCATCGCTACGATTTTCTCAATCATTTTTTAAGCATGGGCATCGACCGCGCCTGGCGGCGCAAGGCCATCAGGCTCCTGCGCGACTCCAAGCCGCGCCAGATCCTGGACGTAGCTACCGGTACGGGGGATTTTGCCCTACAGGCATTGGTTTTGAATCCTGAAAAGATTACCGGGGTAGATATATCCGAAGGCATGCTCGAGGTGGGCCGTCGCAAAGTGCGCGAACGCCAGCTGGAGCATCTTATCGAGCTTCAAAGCGGAGACTCGGAAAATCTCCCTTTTGAGGAAAATAAATTCGATGCCGTGACCGTTGCATTTGGTGTACGGAACTTCGAAAACCTGGAACGGGGCCTTCGCGAGATTTATCGCGTGCTGAAGCCCGGTGGAAGAGTGGTGGTTCTGGAGTTTTCAAGACCCCGCACGTTCCCATTCAAGCAACTGTACAGCTTCTATTTTAAAGCTGTGCTGCCGAAAATCGGCCGGATGGTTTCGAAGGATAGCGCCGCCTACACCTACTTACCGGAGTCTGTAGCGGCGTTTCCCGATGGCGAAGATTTTATTCGCATATTACAGGCTGTAGGATTTAATAATACCAAATGCAAGGTTCTCACATTAGGCATCAGTTCAATTTACACGGGCGTAAAATAGTTGTCATAGCATCGTTGTTCCTGTTCCTGGCCACAGCAGGTCATGCGCAGGTTAAAAGAACCAACCGCTGGGTACAAAAGAATAACCCTAATTATGACGATAAGAAGCTTACCTACGGCTTTCTCATCGGTTTGCATACTACCTCGTACCAGATCAAATATTCCGATAAATTCGTTACTCCTCAGTTTGACACTGCCTACGCCGTAGTGCCCTCATGGAAGCCCGGTTTTGCTCTCGGTTTTATCGTAAACTACCGCCTTACTGAGTTTCTTGACGTGCGCCTGACACCAACAGTAGGCTTCTACGAAAACAAGGTGACGTATTACTTTACCAACGATACCAAGACCCTGGACCAGAATGTCGCTTCTACCATGGTAGAGTTTCCAGTGCTGTTAAAATATAAATCAGAGCGTCGCGGTAACGTTCGCATGTACATGATCGGCGGTGTAAAGCCCGCTATCGAAGCCTCCGGTAAAAAGGATGTGGAAGAGACCGTGCTGGAGGTCAAGAACTCTAACCTCAGCCTGGAGGCGGGAGTGGGCTTCGATCTTTATTATCCATTGTTCAAGTTCTCGCCCGAGATACGCTTCTCACGCGGTATTGTTAACATGCTCGATAATACCACCAACCGCTTCGGACAGCCTCTGCAGCGCGTTAATACCAACACGGTAACCATCTTCTTCCTGTTTCAATAGTATTCTATGGATAAACGAATCGCCCTTATCACGGGAGCCACGTCCGGCATAGGCGAGGCCACTGCCCGTTTGCTCGCGCGTCATGCTTTCAGGCTCATCTTGTGCGGCCGCCGCGTAGACCGTCTCGAAAGCCTCCGCCAGGAACTGGCTACCCAGACCGACGTGATCACGGTATCATTTGACGTACGCGATAAAGCCCAGGTACAGCAGGCGCTTGCCGCGCTACCACAGGCCTGGAAAGCCGTAGATGTATTGATAAATAACGCCGGCAATGCTCATGGCCTCGACCCTATACAAACCGGCAGCCTTGAAGACTGGGATGCCATGATCGATATAAACGTAAAAGGCCTTCTCTACGTATCGCATGAAATCATACCCGGCATGACGGCCCGCCAAACCGGGCACATAATCAACCTGGGCTCTATTGCGGGTAAGGTTGTCTATCCCAATGGGAACGTCTACTGCGCGAGCAAGTTTGCCGTCGACGCCCTTACGCAGGGTATGCGTATGGATTTAAATCCATTCGGCATAAAGGTAACGTCTATTAACCCCGGCATGGTAGATACCGAGTTTTCGCTCGTGCGCTTCAAAGGCGATTCAACGCGTGCTGACAATGTATACAAAGGCATGCAGCCGCTGAAAGGAGAGGACATCGCTGACATTATCCTGTATACCCTTCAGGCTCCGCCTCATGTGGTGCTGGCTGATATTACCGTATTTCCTACCGCGCAGGCTGGTCCCACACAGGTAAAACGCGATGCTTAACAACGATCGGGCTAAACGAAGTTCAGCAGGGTAGGAGTATGTATTTCGTGTTGACCGGCAAAGGTCAGGCGCTGCGGGTGAACGCCGAGCTTATCCGAAAGCAGGTCCAGCTCGGCAAAGCGCGAGTCGTTCAGGTATGGATCTTCCGTGCCGTATACCATAAAGGTCTGTTTGCCTCGCAGGGCTTCGCGGCCGGCCTCAAAGTCCATATCGGGAGGTAAAATGCCCGCCCAGAGAATAAAGCGATCTGCTTTTACCTGTCCGTCGGCGATCCAGCGTGAGGCTGTAGCAGCACCTTGCGAAAAGCCGAGCACGGTTACAGGCGCCGAAATATTGGCTGTTTCGTGGTGATAGATGGCATTCAGATAGGTCAGGTAGTTGGTAATATCGGTCTGTCGGTCCTCTTTTGTCATCCACGTGGCGCCCACACGGGAGTCACCCGTCTGCATACGGTTCGAAAGCGGCTCCAGGTAAAACCTCGAAAGCCCTTCCGGTGCGATCACACAGATGTTATGCTCTTCCAACGCTGCAAATTTCTTTATGAAGTGCTGTGCCAGCTGCGCGTAACCGTGCAGCACGAACCAGATCTGTCGCGTATCGGCGGTAAGCTCGCCGGTTTTGTAATAGCGGCCCCTAAAGGAGAAGTTTATATGACGAGCACTCATAAGTACCTCAATATAGCACAGGGGAAAATAAAAAAGGTCTTCCCGTTTAAGGAAGACCTTTTTATATATCGATATGCGTTTGCTTTAGCGTTTGAATCCGAGGGCGCTGCCGCCGCAATAGTTGGTCGAACCGTCGAACGTATACTGGATGTAGTAGATGCCGGTGGTATTACAAGGGTATGCAATAGCCTGTATGTACTGTCCGTTTACTTTGCTGGTCGCTACTTTGTTACGGTTTGAATCGAAGAGGCTTACCACAATACCGTCTGTAGGCTGTGTGGCAGCACAGATGTTGATCATGTATTGAGTGCCTTTGGTAAATACGTAAGAGTACTCAACAAATTCTTTTCCACCCTTCTCGATCTTATAGCTCTTGAGGAAGTTGAATCCGGCTGCCAGCTTGGGAATGCATTGGTTACTCAGCTCTTCAGCGTTGCACTGCGCGATTACATCGAGCGTGCTCAGGATGCAAACGGAGAGAGCAAATAAAATTATCTTTTTCATACGGTTCGATTCTATAGTCTTAGCTTATAATCTTGTTTCTGATACCAGTAGTTAGCGATCTGATGGTCGTGATATCTTCTGTAGTGATATCGATCGTGCTGGTGCTGTTGTCTTTAATAACCATCACGCCATCCACTACTTCGAAAGTAGATTCCTTGTAGGTATAAGTAATCTTCACTTTGTCGTAAGCTTTTTTAAGCTCTTGCATATCAGTCAACAATGATGCCATATTTGGATCAGACTTCTCGTAGAACGAAAGGAGCAGTATGATGTTCTCAAGGATGATCTTTTGTTCGCCGATGATCTCGCGTAATTCTTTGTTCTCGGGGTTAGAAGAGCTTACCTCACACGTGATGTGAAGAGCTTCCAGCCAGCCGCCGGTAAGGAACAGTACGCTCAGATTAGAGCGGCTTTGCGTTTGCAGGTACGAGTTTATGCTGTTGAAGTTCTGCGTTGTGATCAGCAACAACGAGTCAAGGTTTTTGCTGTTTGTAGCCAAACGACCGATAGTCTCGATATCGAAAAACTGGCCGATGTTCAGACCGTCTGCCAGTTCCTTGATGCTGGCCATGTATTTCACACCGTCCTGGTTCTGTTCGTAAATGTTGGTGTAACCCAGGTCTGTGCCGTATACACCCAGGTTAACAGCACGCTTGTAGTTGCTGTTGTATTTTGAGGTGTTGTCGGGCGAGTTGAGATAGCTTGAGTTGTACTTTTTCCCTGATTCTTTAAGCGCCACGGAAATCTCAAGTGGCTGAGGAATAGACTGGAGGATGTCGCCAATCACTTCGTCAGACATAGTAGGGCCGCTTTGAGCAGAGTCTACAGTGAGGATATCAGATATTGCTGGTTCCTTTTTCTTTTCCCCACAGGAGACTGTCAATAGAGTCAGTGCTCCTCCGGTCAACAGAACGAGTACCGCTCCAGTTGTTATAATTCTCATAGAATATAAAATTATGCGTTCACAAAATTAAAAATTCGGCATTCCCGGCCAAAATGTTACCTATATGCTTTATTTCTTTTTCCCGCCGGCGGCACCGGTCCGTTTAAAACGGTTTTGGATGCCTTCGAACGAGTTGAGCAGCTTGCGCAGCAATTCGAAGTAAAGTGTAACATAAAGCAGGACGGCCATGATCCAGATCACGATAAGATTGAACAGGAACGTGCTCACCGCCATACCGAACAGGTTCTTTTCCGGAGCGAAGAAGTGCGTCCGGTAGTCTGCCACGTTAGTGGGGTGAGGATCCAGGAAGATCGGGTTGATCTGCTGGATAAGCTCTCCGTTGAACTCGATAATCCGGTTTTTCTCGTTTACATTCTGTACAAGGTCCGCCAGGCTCTCGTTGTAATATCTGTTTTTGTAGTCGTTCAGCTGGTAGTAGGGCTTGCCGTTGGCATCCTTCTCTTTCTCCATTTCAAAGATCAGCGCCTCCCGTTTGCTAACCGTGGTATTGTACGCCTTCTGGTAAAACTTCTTGTATTCGGCAAAGAAGCCTTCCAGCTTCTTATTGAAAGCCGGCGTAAAGGTAGCCGGCGTCCAATCGGCCTGAAGGTCGGATTTTATTCCCTCCTGGAAGTAGGTGTCGGCACGCAGGCGTTCTTCGATAATATGGAGGTCCTTCTGGATAAGAAACTGAACCGAGTCGTTCTTCTCTCCGATGTTTTCGGCAATAAACTTGCGCTTCTTGTCAAGCTCGTCCACCAGGAACGATGATTTGAAGTCGAACTCCGATTCGAACTTCTCGAAAGCAAAATAGGGTTGCTCGTAGCTGTTGTTCCTGTATTGGTATACGGCCAGCGCTTCAAATGCCCAGCGCGATGCCATCATATCTGCCACGATCGGCACTTTACCCTTGGTGCTGATGATGTTGTTAAGCTTGTCGAAGCTGAACAGCAAACCGCAAAGGATCATCTGCGGGATAAGCAGCAACGGGATCATGACGTATACGGTAACGGCCGAGTTAAAGGCCGACGATATGTTAAGGCCCAGCACGCTCGCGAAGCATGACACGGTAAATAGAACAATCCAGAACGGTATCAGCATCGACCACTCGATCTCCAGGATCAGGTTTCCGATAAGCACAAACGAAAACGTCTGTATAGCCGACATTACAAAGAGGATGATGATCTTTGAGAACAGGTAGCTGTTCCAGCTCAGGTTGAGGAAGGATTCACGACGCAGGATCTTCCGGTCGCGTATGATCTCTTCCGCGCTTACCGTAAGCCCCATGAACAGGGCCACGATAATACTCATCAGGATAAAGGCGGGGACGTTATCGTTAAAACGGAACATGTATTCGTGCCCGCCCGGTGCGCTCTTGTATTTGATGATAACCGCCAGAATTATAGCCAGCAGTGGCGCTTCCAGCAGGTTGATAAGCAGGTATTGCTTGTTGCTGAGCTTTGACAGCGTATCGCGGGTGGCGAATATAATCGTCTGCTTCAATCGGTTGGGCAGGAACAGCGACTGCGCCGGCTCTTCCTTGATATCCTCTACGCGGGGTATTTTGAACCGCTCTTTGTACAGGTCGTACCACTGCGGCGGCGTTATCTTGCGCTTGCTGGTCGGCTGGCCGTATTCGTCAACTACTTTAGCTTCGATGATATTGAAGATCTGCTCCGGGTTTACGTTACCGCAGGTTTCGCACTGGCCGCGATTGCTGTCTACCTGGTGTGTTGATTTCTTGAAGTACGTTATTGCCTCTACCGGGTGGCCATAATAAGCCGGGTAACCGCCGGTATCCATGATGATCATCTTGTCGAACATCTTGTAGATGTCTGACGATGGCTGGTGAATAACCACGAAGATGAGTTTGCCTTTCAGCGACAATTCTTTCAGCAAGTCGATAACGTTCTCCGAGTCGCGTGACGAAAGGCCTGACGTGGGCTCGTCGAGAAACAGTACCGCCGGCTCGCGTATAAGCTCAAGGGCTATGTTAAGACGTTTACGCTGACCGCCTGAGATTGTCTTATCCAGTACGCTGCCTACTTTAAGGTCCTTGCGTTGGTCAAGGCCAAGGTTCTCCAGCACTTCCATGGTGCGCTGGTGCAGTTGCTCTTCTGTAAAGTTGGCAAAACACAGCTTGGCGTTATAGTAAAGATTTTCGTATACGGTAAGCTCTTCTATGAGAAGGTCGTCCTGTGCTACGTAACCGATAACGCCGTGTATCTTGTCTTTCTCCTTGTGCAGGTCGAAGCCGTTGATGATGATCTCGCCTTTTGTGGGTGGTACAAGTCCGGCCAGTACGTTGAGCAGGGTGGTTTTACCCGCGCCGCTGGCACCCATGATGCCGATGAGCTTGCCGGGGCCTTCGGTTATAAATACGTTGCGCAGGCCAATGCCGCCTGTGGCGAACTTCAGTTCGTCTATGGTAGCGTTGAAGCTGAGCTTTACAGTCTTGAGTTCGTCGTTGAAGTTGGCTACGAGGTCGCTGTAGTAAAGCGCGTCGCCGGCCTGTGTCTTGATCGTGCTGCCGTGAGAGAAGAGATATACGTGGTTCGGCTGCATCATGAAGCCGTTGAGCATGTTAGCTTCTTCGCCCAGGTATTTGGTGAAGTACATGTCCACGCTTTGTATCCGCATAAACACCAGGCTGCCTTCGATATGCCCGTGTACGTGTTTGTATAGCTTGCCTTCTTCGGCGCGTGCGCCCTTGTTCAGCAGCAATATGTCTGCAAAGTCCATCGCTTTGGCGTCTTCACCAATAACGAAGGTTTCTATCAGCTGATACTCGTCTTGTACAATGTTGAATACGGTCGATACGGTGTTGATGATCTCCATCCGCTGTGGCGTAAAGTTCTTGTCTGCGCCTACAAGCTCCAGCAGCTTGATCAATACAACTACCTTTTGTTTCTGGGTAAGCGTTTTGTTGATCTTCTTACAGATACCCAGGGTCTTTACAGAATCCTTTACGGATGTGAGTTTTTTCTTGCCTTCATCTTCGTCGTCGGCTTTGCCATATCCCGAGAACTGATCGTATAGATCGAGATATTCTTTGATAGTATCCTGATCAAGCTCCGTCTGGAAGAAGTTGAGAACGTACTGCCGCTCGCGTTCGGTTGCCCCGCCATCCTGTTTTGTAATAATTGCAAAAAGTTGGGTGAGGGCTTTGAGTATTTCTTCACTCATGGATCAAAAAGCAATTTTATAAAGGTATGAAAAAAATATCGGTTACCAGTCATACATGAAACACTCGCAGGCGTTTCAAACGAAAGACTGGTAACCGATTATAGTAAGCGGAGGAAGCGCTTAGTATGTCTTGAACTCGAAAGGAATTTCCACCAGTTCAGAGAATTCCTGTCCGGCTTCTTCCATATCTTCATCGTCTTCATGGAAATACCAGAGAATCTTCATGCCTTTGATATCTTCCAAAGCAGAAAGTACATCCAGGATAAGTTTCGAAGATGCAGTATTGAAATATTCGAGCTTAAAGACGAATTCTGTAGAAGGATTTGCCTCAGCGCCATACTTACCGATCCACTCGAGTACAGGACGATAGAATTCCGCTGAGTCTTCCGGTAGTGATCGACCTGAAATTTCAAAGATACCGTTCTTCTTGTCGAGAATTATTTTCGGTGTATCTTCTGTTCCTTCGAGATTTAAAATTTCCATGGTACAAATCTATTTTATTTTATAATTCAATGATATTATTTATTCGTTATCACGTGGCACATTTACCTTTAAACAGAAGAAGCAATACTCCGACGTTAACTCAGGGAATGAATATTCAAGCGGCTGACCTGATTTTCTGGCCATATCCACAAAACCTAATCCTGCACCACCTTTCTCAGAAATAGTCGTATTCTTGATAATCTCCTTATACAGATCTTTCAACCCGTCTTTGTCAAGGTTGTTGATCTGCTCCATCTTCTTGGAAAGACTGTCTACATTCTCCTTACGAACCGGGTTACCTGACATGATGCAGTATTGATTGGCTTCCCTGCCGATCAGGAATATAGCCGCATGACTATGGATCTCCCCGTCGATCAGCTCGTCGCTGTGTTTTACAATATTCTGAAGCGCTTCGACCATCACGTTAAATACCTTGCGCTTGATGCTGGATTCTTCTCCTGAAGAATCAAGGTTTCTTTCGGCCATGGCCAGAATGGATTTGGTGCTCTCTTGGGTGAAGTCACCCTGATACACCAGAATCAATTTCTGCGACATCATGGTGCGGTGCAGGTCATAAATAAAATTCATGCGTAAGAAGATTAGATTATACGTTTGTGGTTCACTAAGTTATAAGTTTTTTTATAAACCGGCCAGGTTTTTTATACCCCTGCCGGGGCCGTTAAAATTTAATTCCGATCAGGAGCATGTCGTCGGTTGGTTTATGGTCCCCGCGCCAGCCTTCCCACTCGTGGTCAAATACCTCGACTGCCTTGTCCATCGGCATCGAATGTACCCGCTCGATAATCTCACGTGTACGCTTCGGTCCGAACTTGCGGCCTTCCGGTCCACCGAACTGATCCGGGAAACCGTCCGAGCTGAAGTATATGGAATCGCCTTTTTCCAGCGTAATTCTTGTGTTGGTAAAGTTAGTCTGGTTCTTAAATATACCGCCACCGATAGGGAATTTATTTCCTTTCACCTCGTCCATAACCCCCTGTTTCATAATGTATAGCGGGCGGTGTGCTCCAGCATACTCTACCGTACGTTCTATGGTGTTGATCTTACACAGCGCGATGTCCATGCCGTCTTTCGTCGTGGAGTCTTCGTCCTGACGTAGCGTTGTAGTAACGCCTTCGTCCAGCAGGTCGAGGATGATTCCCGGCTCCGTTATCTTACGGCTGCGTACGATGTCGTTCAGCAGGAAGTAACCGATCAACGACAGCAATGCACCCGGTACGCCGTGGCCTGTACAGTCTACTGCGGCGATATAAATATCGTCCTTGATCTGTACGAACCAGGGGAAGTCGCCCGATACCACGTCGCGCGGTTTATACAGGATAAACGAATCTGGTAATGCCCGGCTGATCACGCGGCTGTTCGGAAGAATTGCCGTCTGGATACGCTTGGCGTAGTTTATACTTTCAGTGATCTTCTTGTTCTTATTCTGAACTTCAAGCTCGATCATCTTACGCTCCGTAATATCGTGCGATACTACAAGCACGGACTCCAGCTTGTTCGATTCGTCAAATTCAGGGATACCGTTCACCTGCATGATTCGCTTGCCCATTTCCGACGGGAAGTCCATCTCTATCGTAGCCTTGTCGTTCGTGGCATTTACTTGCTCCACGACGTTCAGCCAGCCTTCCAGTACAGCCGTATCGAGCTCGGTATCTTTAACCTTTCGGTTGAGGAAGAACGCGGGCTTCTTACCTGTATACTCTTCGATGATCGGGTTGATGTACGACACTTCGCCTTCGCCTTCCACACGCGTGATAAGGTCGAGGGAGTTTTCCGAGAGAGCCTGCATCTTGCTTCGCATACGCTGCTCCTGCTCTGCACGGCGGCGCTCGGTAATGTCGCGCGAGTTGAGAATGAATCCGTGAATGGCCGGGTTAGACATGAAGTTTGTACCGGTAGATTCCAGCCACATGAAGCTGCCGTCTTTTGCGCGGTACTCGTATTGTACCGTCACTTTCTCCTCAGGGCTGTCTTTCATCTTACGGAACAGCTCGCGGAACGTTTCGCGATAATCCGGGTGTACCTTGTCGATGTCGCTCTTGCCGATCATCTCCTTCTGGCCATAACCCTGGATTGTCTCTACCGAAGGTGATATATAACGAATGCTCTCGTCTTCTTCGTAAATTGTAATTACTTCCGAGGCGTTTTCGAGGAGTAACTGCATCCGTTTCTGTGTGCGGTTTACCTCTTCGATCTGCTCTTCAAGCTTCTGGTTTGAGCGTTGCAGCTCTTCCTGGGTAGCCTGCATTTCTTCGGCGTTCTGGCGAAGAACTTCCTGCTTCTCCTTCAGCTCGTTACTCATCTCCTGCGATTCTGCCAGCAGTCGGCGGGTACGCTCGTTAACCTTGATGTTGAAGATCGTACGGGCCAGGATCAGCGAAAGCTCCTGTACGAACTTAACCTGCGAGGCATCGAACTTGCGGAAACCCGCGAACTCGAGCACGCCGTAAACTTCTTCGTTCGTGATCAGCGGCACGATCACGATACAGCTCGGGCGTTGGTCGCCAAGTATGCCCGATGTAAGGGTTACATAATCTGATGGTATCTCGGTACGAAGTACGGTATCTTTTTCAGCTGCGGCCTGGCCTACAAGACCTTCGGCAAATTTGAACTTGGTCTTGAGATACTTCTTACGGTTGTAAGCAAAGCTGGCGCGCATCTCGATCAGGTTAGGCGTCACTTCATCGTTTATCACGTAGAAGGCACCCTGAACAGCACCGATCTTGTCGAGAATGAACTTGATAACGTCGTCGCCAAGCTCGTCTATCGAGTCGTGCATACGGAGGATCTCACTGATCTCCGCCACACCGCGTACGATCCAGTTGCGTTCCTTGTCGCGACGTTCGTTTTCAACGAGGTTCTTACGCATGTTTATAAGCGACATACCGAGGATATCGTCGTCGCTCGCAGGTGTGAATTGGGTGTCGTATTTGCCTTCACCGATACGTTTGGCAAAGTCGGCGCTGCTGCGCAATGTTGTTACCAGCTCATCTACTTTCAAGCCCATCTGGCCGAATTCGTCGCGGCTGCGTTGCTCTGAAGCTTCCGGCAGCACACCTTGCGCCACCAGACCAAGCGTGTTACGCATGGCGTACAGCGGCTGGGTGAGCGAGCGGGAAAAGATCATCGAGAGAAGCACTGCCAGCGCGGCAATACAGAGGCCGGCATAGGTGAAGATGTCTACAAGGTCGGTAACCTCGCCGTCGGCTTCAGCCTGATCTATCTTGGCCCACAGGGCAATGTCGGTATTCTTGATCTTACGGGCAGTTTGCAATACCTTCTGGCCGCGGTAATCCTGACCGTGAAGGCTTATGCTCTTGTCATCAAATACGGGATTCAGTGTTTCTACTTCGCTCTCGTTCTCGTCGTACAACTTGATGGAAGATGCTGTATCGCCACGCACCGGGCTGATAAGCGACAGTTTGCGTGAGCTTGCATTTTTATGAACAAGTATTACTTCGCCGGTTTGTCCCAGGCCGTAGTAGTTCTTCAGGACTTTATAAGCAGGGTCAAGATTAAGCTTTACGATAATGATACGCTGCGCGCCGGTATTGTCCGTGGTTGACCCTGCGGCAAAGGTTTCGTAATTCTTTTTCTTCTTGTCGCGGCGTACGGCTGAGAAATAGATGCCCGTGCGAGCCTTCTCGAATGTGCTGCCGTCGGGATCGATAAAGTTTGTCTTGTTGTCCGGATCGGTAGAAAGAACAACCGTGCCGTTGGCAGTGGTAATAATGATGTCGGCCACGCCGAGCGTATTTTTGATCTCGTTCAGCTGCTCTTCAGGGGTAGCTTCCGCAGGTGCTGCGGGTGCGCTGGCCGAGTCAGGTGCGGCAGTAGTAGCGCTGGCGTCGGGAGAAGGAGGCATATCCGCGCTCATTCCTCCCATGTCCATTCCACCGCCCATATCAGGAGGAGCGCCGGCGCCTGATGCACCTCCGCCCTTCACGATATTCGAGGTCTGAAGCAGTTGAATAGCGGTAGTAGCCTTCTCGAAATACGTGTTGAAATACGCGCCCCGGTTGTCGGCTATCGCAGCCAGACTGGCCGCATAACGCTCCTGGTTCTTCTTGATGTGATAGTCGTAGCTGAAAAAACTAATGGCAGCTACAGCAACCAGCGACACCCCGAGGATCAGGATCGTGATCTTAGTACTGACGTTTATATTCTTGATCATACGTTGATACGCTGTATTTTATGCTTTGGAACTGATCTTTTCGGCAATTAACTGTACGGCTTCTTCGGCAAACTTGCGCTGGTCTTCCGAGAAGCTGGTAAAGGAGGCAATCTCCATAACACCAACAACCTGGTCCTGCTGCTTTGCCGGAACGATAAGCAGATACCTGGGTGACGCGCCGCCAAGACCCGAAATAATGGTAATATATCCATCAGGGATCTCGTCAATTGTAAGGGTGCGGCCGCTCACGGCACACTGGCCGATAAGGCCTTCGCCGAATTCATAACGTATCACCGTGCTCTCGCCGATGTTCAGCGCATAGCCACCCCGAAGCTCCACAAAGCGTTTGCCCTCGGATTCTACTACGCGGTATATCGCACCCTGACCGGCTTCCAACTGTTTGCATGCGGCTTGCAGGCCGGCTTGCATCGAGTCCTTTTCGTTTTTTGCGGTACGAAGGCCGTTGCGCACAGTCTCCAGGCTTATCGTGGTGCGACCTGCTTGCTCGGCAGCTTCCCGCTCCAGGTCAGCCTTGTCTACAATGCGGTCGCGATAGATAATAACCTCTTTCTTGTCACGCATCGCAAAGGTAAGCGTAAGCGCGCCAAGCAGGAATGTAATGCCGATCGTAATATAAATACCGCTGAACTCCGGCTGGTACCCATCGGCCAGACGCAGATTCGAGGGTAGAGAATAAATCATGTAAAGCGACGCCCCGATCCCCAGGATAAACAGAACCGCCAGGATCAGGTTCACTTTGTAGCGATCGTTGAATACATGTGTCATCGATATTGCTTATCTAATTCTTTTAAAAATTCTACTATCTGGTCTACCTTCAGTACGTGATCGATCTTTGTGGCTGCCATGGCTGCCCGCGGCATCGTGTCGATCATACATTCCGAAGGCTCCTGCGCTATCGTAATACCGCCGCGGTCGTGTATGTGTTTCATGCCCAGCGCGCCGTCTTTGTTGGCGCCCGAAAGCAGGATACCCACCAGCTTCTCCTTGTACACAAAGGCACAAGATCCAAGCGTTATGTCGATCGCGGGCCGCGAATTGTTGATCATCTCTTCCGTCGAGAGGGCAAAGTAATGGCCCAGCTCTACAGACATATGATAATTGGCAGGTGCCAGGTATACGCTTCCCTTCTTTATATTCTCTTTGTCGTGAGGCTCGGTTACCTGTACAACGCTCTTTATCGAAAGCGCTTCCACGAAACCGTTACGCACGTGTTTGAGTCTATGCAGACACATTATGATGGGCAAAGGAAATCCTTTTGGCAATTGCGATAGGATCTTTACCACACCCTGGAAGCTGCCTGCGGACCCACCGATAACAACGGCCTTATAGCTGTTATTTAGGTTGTACTTACTCATTGGTCGGGGGCAACTTCGCTAGTCCTTTATTTTCTTATATATCTTCTCTTCGTTATTAACCACGATAAAGCGGTTCGCATAATCACACCAGATCAGCGACTCCTTCGAGCCGATGGCCAGGTATCCGTATTTGAATAAGCTTTCGTGGAATTTCTTCAGTACCTCGTTTTGCAGGGTCTGGTTAAAGTAGATCATGACATTGCGGCACAATATCAGATCGAACTTGTTGAATATCTCGCCTGTAACGAGGTCATGCCGGCGAAACGAAACGTTCATCAGCAATTCCTTATTGAACACCGCGTTGCCGTTCTCCTCCTTATAATAGTCCTTGAAGCTCCCCGTACCCTGAAAGCGGATATAGTTCTTTTCGTTGAGCTCCATGTTCTTGATCGGATACGTAGC
>Ga0247762_1000275_pt1 | contig 18225 bp, 17 predicted proteins | sample UWRJL081202R4_FD_181016 | JGI IMG/M metagenome (GOLD analysis project Ga0247762, IMG submission 181016) | Plant litter microbial communities from Arlington Agricultural Research Station in Wisconsin, United States - UWRJ-L081-202R-4 | ecosystem: Environmental > Terrestrial > Plant litter >...
AGCTCCGAAAGCCAAAGCAGTTGAGTCGGACGTGGACTTTGAGTCCTCCCTCGCGGAGTTCGAAGATCTGGCCCGATCTGCGGGAGCGAGCATCGCCGCGACGCTGGTGCAGCGCCGTGGTCGACCCGATCCCGCAACCCTGATCGGCATCGGCAAGGTGGAAGAGCTTGCGGCGATGGCGGAGTCGACCGGGGCGGATGTCATTCTCTTCGATCACGATCTGACGCCAACGCAGCTTCGCAATCTGGAAAAAGAGATGCCCTGTCGCGTCATCGACCGGACACAGCTGATTCTGGATATCTTTGCGCGTCACGCGCGGACGCGGGAAGGCCATCTGCAAGTCGAGCTGGCGCAGCTGGAGTATCAACTGCCACGCCTTGCAGGTAAGGGCAAGAGCATGTCGCAGCTGGGCGGCGGTATCGGCACACGAGGTCCGGGCGAGACACGCATCGAGACGGACCGCCGCATCATTCGTGGACGGATCGATCACGTCAAAGCGCAGCTGGAGCAGGTGCGCCGCATCCGGCGGCAGCAGCGGCAAAGGCGTGAGAGCGTTCCTGTGCCCACCGTCGCCCTCGTCGGCTACACCAATGCGGGGAAGAGCACGCTGTTCAACGCATTGACCGAGGCCGGTGTGCTGGCGAGTTCACGCATGTTTGCCACGTTGGATCCCAAGCTTCGCCAATTCGTTCTGCCCTCGCGCCGCAAGGTACTGCTGAGCGACACGGTGGGCTTCATTCGCAATCTTCCGCATGCGCTTGTCACGAGCTTTCGCGCCACGCTGGAAGAGGTGGAGCGAGCCGAGCTTCTGCTGCATGTGCGGGATGCGTCTTCGGCGCTTCTGGAAGAGCAGAAGATGCAGGTTGAAGCGGTGTTGGCAGAGCTTGAGGTAACACGGACGCCGAGAATCGAAGTGCTGAACAAGATCGACCTGCTGAGCGAGCCGGAACAACAGGCTCTTTTTGGTAGAAAAAATGTTATCGCAATCTCGGCTGCAAATGGCGTTGGTTTCGATGCCCTGATTGCTGCCATCGAAGACCGGATTGGTGGCGAAAAGGCGCCGGATCCCACGGCGGAAGCGGAGTTTCGCATTCCCCAGCGCGAAGGCCGGACGATTGCCGCCCTGGAAGCCGGGTGTTCAATCGAGTCGAAACGCTTCGACGGAAGTTTTGTGGTAATGCTGGCGCGTGGACCGGCTTCTTTGCTGAATCGCTACCGACGCTTCCAGCAGGCGGACATTGCGAAGCCGGACACCGGCCCGGCGACGCGTCCAAAGCGGCGCGTACGAAGGATCGAAACTTCGTCAAAAGCATAAGAAATGGGGAAAAATCCACCCGGACATAGTTCAGGCCGCGCAGGGGGAGTGGAGGTGGGTCCCAGAGTCGCGGCCTGATCGGACCCGAACGGGTCTAGGCGTAGATACAGTCTACGCCCGTGAACAGGCATAATTGCGAAAGATTTTATAAATATTCCTCAATCGAATACCGAACCCATCAAGTGGCTTGGGCCCTCGCGCGCGGGGCGAAACATTGACTCACCCAGAGCCCCTCTGCTAAAAATAAAGGGTTGCACCGTCCTGAAAAAGCCCTCGGAACCTTTCTTTCCTGCCTATAAGGGCTTGAATACGCGGGACTTTCACTCGGAGCTCCCACGGAAAATATGCAAGATATTTTGAACCAACTTGGCGAACTTGTGCTCGGCTCTGTGCCGACGATGATCTTCTTCGTCGTTCTGGTGGTCGCTTATGCCGTGCTCGTGCGTAAGCCTCTCGAAGCTATGCTGGCGGAGCGTCATGCCCGGACGTCCGGAGCGATGGACCAGGCGCGTTCGGCGATCTCTGCGTCCGAGGCGAAGGCTGCGGAGTATGAAGCGAAGCTGCGCGACGCGCGGACGAAGATCTTTGAAAACCGCCAGGCGATGCTGAAGCAGTGGAATGCGGAGCGCGAGAAGGCTCTGGAGTCGGCTCGCCAGGATGCGCAGCGGCGTATCGGTGTGGCGCGCGAAGCGGTTCAACGTGCCGGCGATGAAGCAAAGCAGCAACTGCAGGCCTCTGCGGCGCAGCTCTCCGATCAGATTTTGAAGGCGATTTTGCCTACGCACCGGGGCGGCGCGGCGGTGCAGGGATGACGATGCGAGCACGCTTGCTGTTGGCTTTGGTTTTGATGTTGAGTGTGGCTCCTATCGCTCCTCTGAGGGCACAGGCCGTCGCGGCTTCGCCTTCCACTGCGTCCGGTCAGAAGGCCGAGCCTGAAGCGAACTCCGCAGGCAAGAAGAAGGAAGCTGAAGAGGGGACCGAAGCCTTCAGGAAGTCGCCCATGGTGATCTCACTCGGCCGCATGTTGGGCATGAGTCCGGAGACGGCTTCGACGGTCTTCACATGGTTCAACTTTGCCGTTCTGGCCATTGCTGTCCTCTACGCCCTGGCCAAGGCCCTGCCGAAGACCTTTCGCGGGCGCACACAGGGAATTCAGAAAAACCTTGTTGAGGCGCGGTCTGCCACGGAAGAGGCAAACGCTCGCCTCTCTGGCGTCGAGGCTCGACTTGCAAAACTCGATGCCGAGATTGCTGCTCTGAAGTCTGAGGCGGAGAAGGATGCTGCTGCGGACGAAGCGCGCATTAAGGCTTCCGTCGCTGACGAACGCGAACGCATCGCGCACGCTGCGGAGCAGGAGATTGCAGCGGCTGAAGCACACGCGCAGCGGAACCTGCGTGAGTTTGCCGCGAAGCTGGCTGTAGAGCAGGCTGCAAGCAAGCTGAAGATTTCGGAGGATGACGACAGTGAGCTGGTGCGTGGATTTGCCGCGCGTCTGGCTGCGTCAGGCAAGGGAGGCAGCAACTAATGTCAGTCTTTGCACTGCGTTATGCGCGCGCTCTCGATGAGATTGTGACCGCTCACAAGCTCAACCGCAATGCGGTGAGCGCCCAGTTAAGTGACTTTGCAGCAACGCTGACAGAGAGCCACGACCTGCATGAGTTTTTGATGAACCCTGCGATCGAGCACGAGAAGAAGATCAAGGTGCTCGATGCCATCGCCGGACGTCTTGGGATGGATCCAGCCGTCCGGAATTTCATCGCGGTCCTGATGGATCACCAGCGTCTGCTGGAAATTGAAGAGGTGATTGCAGAGTACGTTGCTGTGGCCGATGCGGGCGCGGGAACGAGCGAAGCGGAGATTACTTCGGCGCGCGGTTTGCGCGAAGAGGACAAGCAGCTATTGACCGCCGAGGCAGCAAAGCTCGCGGGCGGGAATGTCCGCGTGCTTTGGAAAGAAGATGCTTCCCTCCTCGGCGGAGCAGTCATCCGCATCGGGTCAACGATCTATGACGGGTCTGTGCGCGCACAGTTCGGCCAACTGGAGCGGCACCTGGCAGGCACGGGCGCTTAGGTTCAGGTTTTCAGATTTATAAAAGTACGTATAAGGGATACAAATGGCACAGCTCAAGGCAGACGAGATTACAGAACTCCTGCGGCAGCAGATTGAGAACTACGAGCAGCGCGTCCAGGTGGACGAGGTCGGCACAGTGATCTCGCTCGGCGACGGTATTGCACGCATCCATGGGCTCGACAAGGTCATGGCTGGCGAACTGATCGAATTTCCCCATGGCGTTGCGGGTCTCGCGATGAACCTGGATGAAGATCAGGTTGGCGCGGTTCTGTTGGGCGATTACACGCTCATCAGCGAGGGCGACCAGGTTAAGCGCACCGGCAGGATCATGTCCGTTCCCGTAGGCGATGCGATGATTGGCCGCGTTGTGAACGCGCTCGGCCAGCCCATCGACGATAAGGGGCCCATCGATACGCCTCACTCGCTTCCGATTGAGCGTCTCGCTCCGGGCGTCATTGCGCGTAAGTCGGTGACCGAGCCGATGGCGACGGGTATCAAGGCCATCGATACGATGATTCCGATTGGCCGCGGCCAGCGCGAACTTCTGATCGGCGATCGCCAGACGGGTAAGACCGCCATCGCGCTCGATACGATCATCAACTCCGCGAAGAACGACCTGATCTGCATCTACTGCGCGATCGGCCAGAAGCGTTCGTCGGTAGCGCAGATTGTTCAGACCCTCGAAGAGTACGGCGCGATGAAGTACACCATCGTTGTGGCCGCGACCGCGAGCGAGCCTGCGCCGATGAACTACCTTGCTCCCTTTGCCGCGACCGCCATGGGCGAGTACTTCCGCGACAACGGCAAGCACGCGCTGATCATCTATGACGATCTTTCGAAGCACGCTGCTTCGTACCGCGAGATCTCCTTGCTCCTCCGTCGTCCCCCGGGTCGCGAAGCGTACCCCGGTGACGTCTTCTATCTCCACTCGCGTCTGCTCGAGCGTTCGGCGAAGATGAGCGACAAACTCGGCGGCGGTTCGCTGACGGCCCTGCCGATCATCGAAACACAGGCAGGCGACGTTTCGGCGTACATCCCGACGAATGTGATCTCGATCACCGACGGACAGATCTTCCTGGAGACGGATCTCTTCAATTCCGGTATCCGTCCGGCCGTGAACGTAGGTCTGTCGGTTTCTCGTGTTGGTTTCTCTGCTGCGATCAAGGCGACCAAGCAGGTCGGCGCAACGCTGAAGCTGGATCTCGCACAGTATCGCGAACTCGCTGCCTTCGCTCAGTTTGGTTCGGATCTCGATCCTGCCACGCAGAAGCAGTTGAACCGTGGAAAACGCCTCACTGAGCTTCTGAAGCAGAAGCAGTTCCGTCCGCTCACGGCAGCGCAGCAGGTTTCGATCCTCTTTGCCGGTGTGAATGGTTTGCTGGATGATGTCGACGACAAGCAGATCGTGAACTTCGAAGATGGCTTCCACGCCTACATGGCCACCAATGGTCAGGGCGTTCTGGATGCGATCAGCTCGAAGAAGCAGATCGACGACGAGATCAAGACGCAGCTGACGGCTAAGATCAACGAGTTCAAGACGACCTTCAAGGACGCACAGAAGGAGAAGCAGCCGGCGACGGTGACTGCTTAAATGGCAAACGTACTCGATTTGAAGCGACGGATTCGTTCCGTCAAAAACACGCGGCAGATCACGAAGGCCATGAAGATGGTCTCGGCGGCGAAGCTGCGCCGTGCGCAGGAGCGCGCGATGCAGGCTCGTCCTTACGCGCAGATGCTTTCTGCGGTGCTGGAATCGCTCGTACGCCGGATGGCGATATATGACGACGCCGCTGGCGAAGTGATGCATCCTCTGCTGGTGGAGCGCGAAGAGAAGAATGTACTCGTTCTGGTCATCGCCGGAGACAAGGGATTCGCGGGAGCGTTCAACAGCAATATAGGCAAAGCAGCTCAGAACTTTGTGAATGAGCGCGTGGCCAAGGGACAGAATGTCGATGTGGAGACCGTGGGACGCAAGTCGCGCGACCTCTTCAAACGTCGCTATCAGGACGCAACGTGGGAGCACAAAGACGTCGAGTATGACAACGGCCTGTCGCATCACATCGAAGATATCCGCCACCGCGCACAGCAGGTGGAGTTGACCTACGACCGTTCGAACCTTCTCGCCAAGCTGAACTTCACCGAAGTCGACAAGGCGGCACACTCCATCATCGAGCGTTACGAGCGCGCGGAGATAGACTCCGTGTACCTGGTCTTCAACGAGTTCAAGAGCGTGATCGCGCAGCGTGTTGTGGTAGAAAAACTGCTCCCGATCCGCAAGCTGGGATCGCATGAGTACACCGCCATCGAAGAGATGACGGAGGAGCAGAAGGAAGCAGCGGCGCATGCCGCGGTGACCTCGGGTGTCTCCATCCATGAGCCGGAGCAATCGGCGATGGAAGAAGAGGCCAAGAAGTTCGGTACGGCGGATGTCGACTACCTCTTCGACCAGGATCCGAAGCGTCTCTTCCGTCACCTGATGCCGCGCTATGTGACGACGCAGATCTATCACGCGCTCATCGAGTCGGTCGCCAGCGAGCATGCTTCGCGTATGACGGCGATGGATGCGGCGAGTTCGAATGCGAGCGACATGATCGACACGCTGACTCTGACGATGAACCGTGTTCGTCAGGCAGCGATTACCAAGGAAATTATTGAGATTGTTTCGGGAGCATCGGCCCTCTAGGCCGCACGTTCAAGGAAAGAGATTATGGCAGAGATTATTGGAAAAGTAGTTTCGATCAGCGGCCCGGCCGTTGATATTCAGTTCGAAGAGTCGCATATGCCGCCGATCTACCAGGCGTTGCGCATCACCAGCGAGGGGTTCGATATCCCCACGCCCATGAACGTGGTCGTCGAGGTGCAGCAGCATCTCGGTGAGGGCCGTGTCCGTACGATCGCGATGGAAGCGACCGAGGGCATGGTGCGCGGCATGAAGGCGATCGACACCGGCAACCCGATCATGGTGCCGGTAGGCCGCGAGACGCTGGGCCGCGTTCTAAACGTCATCGGCGAGCCGGTAGACGAGCTTGGACCAGTGCCGACGCAGAAGCGTATGCCAATTCATCGCCAGGCACCCTCGTTCGACGAGCAGTCGACTTCGGAAGAGATGTTCGAGACGGGCATCAAGGTCGTCGATCTGATCCAGCCATTTTTGAAGGGCGGAAAGATCGGTCTCATGGGGGGAGCCGGTGTAGGCAAGACCGTGCTCATCCAGGAACTGATCAACAACGTCGCCATGCAGCACGGCGGTTTCTCGGTCTTCGCCGGCGTCGGCGAGCGTACCCGTGAAGGCAACGATCTCTGGATGGAGTTCCAGGAGTCGGGTGTTATCGATCCGAATGACTGGAAGAAGTCGAAAGCTGCCCTGATCTACGGGCAGATGACCGAGCCGCCAGGAGCTCGTCTGCGCGTTGCGTTGACCGCTCTCACCATCGCCGAGCACTTCCGCGATGAAGAGGGTGCCGATACGCTTCTGTTCATTGACAACATCTTCCGCTTTACGCAGGCTGGTTCCGAGGTCTCCACGCTGCTGGGCCGTATGCCTTCTGCCGTGGGTTACCAGCCAAACCTTGCCAGCGAAATGGGCCAGCTGCAGGAGCGCATCACGTCCACGAAAAAGGGTTCTGTAACCTCGGTACAGGCCATCTACGTGCCTGCCGATGACTTTACCGATCCGGCGCCGGCAACGACTTTTGCCCACCTGGATGCGACCACCGTTCTGAACCGCGCTTTGACCGAGATCGGTATCTACCCTGCGGTAGATCCCCTCGCTTCGAACTCGCGTATTCTCTCGCCGCGCATCGTGGGTGAGGAGCACTACAACACGGCGCAGTCGGTGAAGGCTATTCTGCAGCGCTACAAGGATCTGCAGGACATCATTGCGATTCTCGGTATCGACGAGCTTTCGGAAGAAGACAAGCTCACCGTCAGCCGTGCGCGTAAGGTGCAGCGCTTCCTTTCGCAGCCCTTCCACGTGGCTGAAGTCTTCACCGGCAACCCCGGCAAGTACGTCAAGGTCGCCGACACGGTGCGCTCCTTCAAGGAGATCATCGAAGGCAAGCATGACGACATTCCCGAGCAGGCCTTCTACATGAAGGGCGGCATCGAGGAAGTGCTGGCAGCCGCTGAGAAGATGAAGGCATCGGCGTAATCTGTTTTAGTTTTCGTAGTAAGAGGGATGTACGTTGGCTGAAGAAACGAACAATACGACGGGCCTGTTGAAGATTCGTCTGGTGACGCCGGACCGCATCCTCATCGACACGACGGCGGAGGCCATCGAGCTTCCGGCGCTGAGTGGGTACATGGAAGCGCTGTACGGCGCTGCGCCGCTGCTGGCGGAGCTTGGAGCAGGCGAAGTGAAGCTGCATGGCGGAGCTTCGGGCGATGCGAAGTTCTTCGTCGCCTGGGGTTTTGTCGAGGTGCTTCCCGAGCGTGTGACTGTGCTGGCAGAGACGGCGCAGAAGCCGGAAGAGATCGATCCCACGCAGGCGCAGAAGGAACTCGAAGCGGCACAGAAGGACTGGAAAGAGTCCGGCGACGATGCGGAAAAGTACGAGTATGCCCGTGCGGAGATTCGCGTCGCTGAAGAGAAGATCGCAGCCAGCAAGGACCGCTAAGTAGTTTCGCAAAGAGTAAAGACGGCCCGAGACGAGTGTTACTAAACTCTCTGCTTGGGCCGTTCTCTATTACGCAAAGCCTTCCAAATGTCTGTCATCGATGGCTACGGAACGACAAGTAAGTCGCGTAGCCAAATCTTTTCTCAGAGGTTTCGCAGGTCTGGGTATACTGCCGGTTCGCACTGTCGGAATTCAACATTGCGATACCCTGCACTGGTTCAATGTGGCTCCGTCGTTTCTCAAGGCTGGCTTGCAGACGTTGCCGATCCTGTCGACCATTTGCGCCTCCATTTGAGGAAACATGAAAACCCGAAGGTGATGGCGAGGAGCACAAAAACAGTGGAGAGATAGCCGCCACCGAGTAATATCGCCAGTGCAACCCAAGGGGGCAAATTTACTGCTCGGTGATTATGAAAGAACGATTCCAGACGACTTTGTGGAGCAGGAAGATGAGAACCCGGAACCACGAACATCTGACCAGATGAAGCTTGACCGACAAGCCCGAGCGCTTTCGGAGGAGAAGAACTATATCCACGCGTAAGAACATCGACAACAATGGAGCCGCTCACGTGCAAAGCTCCCCATTCAAATCCAAGCATCTGCATGTACCAAGGATCGCGCGATGAACTGCCTGGATCGAGGGCATACCCTAGACCGGCAGGGAAATTCGCCGTCTCTATCGCCAACGCTATGAGAAGGATAATTTTAAATTTCCGCTTCATTGAATCCTATGTTTCATTTCCGAGGTTTGTGCAGGTTCAAGACCGTTAGCGGGGACCTCGCCACGGACAAGAAGATCCTAATCCTGGCAGCGTAGGCGAAGGCAACTAATCCTTCGATATTTAATCGGTTGGGTCCCAAAACGACTGAGGAGGACGGCTGTCTTTATTAATCAGAAATTATCAATCCAGGGACCTCCTCGTCGTTTTTAGCTCGTAAAGTAAGCGTATGTTTACCCCCAACCGTAGGGACTTTCTCAGCCTTCTGGGCGGCTCCGCCGCTGCTGCCGCGATCGGCACCAAAACAGCGTTTGCTGCGCCGAAGCCTGAAACCTTTGAGTTTCTCTTCATGACAGACACGCATCTCCAGCCCGAATTGAACGCCGCGCAGGGATGCGATATGGCCTTCAAAAAGGCGCGGAGCGTAAAGGCCGACTTTGCCCTGCAGGGTGGCGATCACGTCTACGACACGATGAATGTTTCGAAGGAGCGCGCAGTCTCGCTCTTCGACCTCTATGGGAAGACAGAGCAGGACCTCGGCCTGAAGCTCTACCATACCTGCGGCAACCACGACTGCTTCGGCGTCTCCAGCAAGGGCAAGACGAGCGAGAGCGACCAACTCTACGGTAAGAAGATGTTCGAGGAACACTTTGGCCGCGCCTTTTACAGCTTCGATCACAAAGGTGTGCATTTCATGGTGCTGGACTCGGTGCAACCTCTGTCTGGCGGCATGGGATACAGGGGCTACATCGACGAAGCGCAGCTGGCGTGGATGGCGGACGACCTCGGAGAGCTGACGCCTGCGACCCCCGTGATCGTGTCCACCCACATCCCTCTGGTGACAGCCTGTGAGTCGTACACGAAGGCAACGCCTGAGGGGAAGACAAAGCGTGGAGGCCTCTCCGTCCTCAACTCCGACGTGGTGGTGAAGCAGTTCGAGGGACGCAATGTTCTGGGCGTGCTGCAGGGCCATACGCACATATGGGAGACGGTGACGTGGCGCGGCGTGCCTTACATCACGGGCGGCGCAGTGAGCGGCAACTGGTGGAAGGGCACGCACCTGGGAACGCCAGAGGGCTACACCGTGGTGCGTGTGGAGGACGGAAAGATGTCGACGCGGTATGAGACCTACGGATTCCAGAGCATTGCTCCGGAGAATACCTAGTCTGAACGGCTGAGGACGAAATCGAACGGAGCTAAATCATCCCGCAGGATGTCACAAAACGATCCAGTACCCGGTCTTTGCTGATACAACACCACCGAGAAGACCTTAGAGGCTCTCGGACAGCGAGGAGAGATTTCTATGAAGATCGTAGTGATTGGCGGAAGTGGTTTGATTGGTTCACGGGTGGTTGCGAAGCTCGGTACGCTGGGTCACGACGCCGTGGCGGCATCACCATCGTCGGGCGTAAACACGTTGACGGGCAAGGGAATCGCGGAGGTATTGCAGGGGGCGCAGGTCGTCGTCGATGTGGCGAACTCGCCCTCCTTCGAAAATGCGGTGGCTCTTGAGTTCTTCAGCAAGTCTGCCCGCAATCTTTTTCCTGCAGAGATCGCGGCAGATGTAAAGCACCACGTCGCTCTCTCCGTGGTCGGTGCGGATGTGATGAAGGACATGGGTTATATGCGGGCCAAGGTCGCTCAGGAGGCGGCGATCCAGGGCTCGGGCGTGCCGTATACCATCGTGCGCGCGACCCAGTTCTTCGAGTTCATCGGCCAGATCGCCGAGGGTTACACGAAGGAAAATGTGGCTCATGTTCCCTCTGTCCTGATGCAGCCCATCGCTGCGGACGACGTAGCCGTGGCGCTTGCCAAAGTTGCGTTGGAAGAGCCAATGAATCGCATCGTCGAGCTGGCCGGCCCGGAGAGTCTCCGCATGGATGAGCTGGTACGGCAGCTCCTGACGGCGCGCAAGGATCCCAGGGAAGTAGTCTCCGATCCCGGTGGAAGCTACTTCGGAGCGGTGGTGACGGATGAGACGTTGCGGCCCGGCGAAGGTCCTCTGCTGGGGAAGACCTACTTTGCCGACTGGCTTAACCTCAAATAGCCAGAGGTTCGTGGCGCTTACCCCATCCTTTCGCGATGAAGCTGCGAAAGAATGGGGCACAGGAACAGAGCCGGGTGCCCCATGTCCCGCTTTTGGGACATGGGTTATGCGCAAGCGCATCCTAGCTCGGAGAGAGCGATTTTACGTACTCGGGCAGCGCAGAAGCAGATCCCTTCGCTTCGCTACGGGATGACAAAAAATGCAGTGGATGACCAAAGTGCGGCGGAATACGAAGGGAAGCTAGAGGTACTTGGCGAGGCGGGTTTGCATGATGCGGACCGCCTCTTCGCTTTGGTCGACGAGGAGGAAGCGGCGCTTATTCTTTGCGGCCGCCTCGCCTGTCGTTCCCGATCCTGCAAAGAAGTCGAGCACGGTGTCCTTCGGCTTGGTGTGGACTTTGAGAATGCGGTTCAGGACGCCGAGGGGCTTCTGGGTGGGGTAGCCGGTCTTCTCTTTCCCCGTGGGCGAGACGATGGTGTGCCACCAGACGTCGGTAGGAGTCTTGCCGCGAGCGGCTTTCTCGGCGCCAACCAGGGTCGGGGCCATGTACTCGATGCGGTCACACGCCGCCAGGTTGAAGGTGTATTTGGTCGGGTGTTTCGTATACCAGAGGATGGTGTCGTGCTTGCCGGGCCAGCGCTTGGTGGAGCGCGCGCCGTAGTCGTAGGCCCAGATAATCTCGTTCTGAAAGCACGGGCGCGTGAAGATCTGGTCGAGTATGACCTTGCAGTAGTGGCTCTCGCGCGGGTCGATGTGGAAGAAGAGCGCGCCGTGCGGTTTGAGAATTCGATACGCCTCTTCGAGGCGCGGACGGATGAAGCCGAGAAAGTCGTCAAAGGTGTCAGCATAAGCTGCGGCGTCGGCGAGCTTCTCCGTGCGATAGCGCACACCGCCGAAGCCGGTACGGTCGCCCGCTGCATCGCGGATCGTCTTCATGCGCGTGCGCTTCTGAACGCGGCCGGTATTGAAGGGCGGGTCAATGTAGATGAGGTCCACGCTCTCGCTGGGGAGGGTTTGCAGGAAGCCGAGGTTTTCCGCGTGAACGACCTGGCCAAGTGCGGAGCGTTTCGAAGGCATGTGGATGAGCGTATCGCATTGGGTGAGACCTCGGAAGGGAGGTGAGAAGAAGCGTGCGATTCGTGTATCGTTCGGTGTCAAGCGATTTATGGGAGTTCACTGGTTGGCGAAACGGAAGGTCCAGATTGAATGGGCGATGCAGACGCATGTGGGCCTGGTGCGGCGCAACAACCAGGACGCGGTAGGCGCGGAGGGAGAGCGCGGTCTCTTCGTTGTCTGCGACGGTATGGGTGGCGCTGCTGGGGGTGAACTAGCTGCGCACATGGCGGTGCAGATCTTCCTGCACGAGGCTTATCGTGACGGTCCCGACGCTGGATCGGCCCTTTCCCATGCGGTCGCTGTGGCGAACCGTGAGGTGTATGCGTATGCGCAGGAGAACCCGCGTCTACGCGGGATGGGGACGACGCTGGCCGCGCTCTCCGTACCCACTACCGTGGCGGCCAGGTCAAAGAGGATCCCGTTGGCGATCGCGCATGTAGGTGACTCGCGCTGTTACCGTCTGCGCAGCGATACGCTGGATCTGCTGACTGATGACCACTCCCTTGTGGCCGAGCAGATACGTCAAGGCGAGATGACGGAAGAAGAGGCGGAGGCCTCGCCACTACGGCATGTCATCACGCGAGCCGTGGGGACGGCCCCGGAGGTAGAAGCGGATCTTCTCCGTACGGAAGGTCTAGAAGGCGATGTCTACCTCCTCGCGTCGGACGGTCTGACACGGGAACTCTCCGAGAGGGAGATCGCGGAGCTGTTACAACTGCATGGTTCGTCTCTGGTGACGGCGGCAGAGAAGCTGGTTCTGGGCGCCAATGAAGCCGGCGGCGGGGATAATACGACGGTCGTCCTGGTGCGCATCGGCTTCTAAGAGCTACGCCCGCTCTGATAGATTCAAATCTCGTGCTTCTTCTTCCAGAAGTGCGTTCAGGAGATGGGCATGGCTGCGAAAGAAATGTACTTCGACGACTTTCAACTGGGGCAGAAGTTTCATTCCAAGGGAGGGGTAAAGGTCACGGCGCAGGAGATTACGGAGTTTGCGCAGAAGTACGATCCCCAGCCCTTCCACCTCGACGAGGCGGCGGGGAAGAGTACGTTCTTTCAGGGACAGGCAGCGAGCGGCTGGCTGACGGCGGCCCTGGTTATGCGCATGCGCGTGGAGACGATCACCGTCGTTGGCGGCATGATCGGTGCGGGCGTGGAAGAGATACGCTGGACGGAACCGGTCCGTCCGAACGATGTCCTGCGTACGGACACCGAGGTGGTGGGTCTGCGGGTGTCCAAGTCGCGCCCACAGTACGGGCTGGTGACCATCTACACGCTTGTCCTGAACCAGAACGACAAGGTTGTGATGAAGAGCACGGTGAACTTTCTGGCTCCGCTGAAACCCCAGAGCTAGACGCCTCCTGGCGTGGGGTGCCGCGGCTGGTACAAAGCACCGGATTCCACAGTCTCGAAGCGTATCCTTGAACCATGATGCGAATGACGGTGCTGGCGTCGGGTTCGAAGGGCAACAGCGCCGTGGTGTCCTCTTCAGGGACGCGCATCCTTGTGGACGCAGGGTTGAGTTGCCGCGAACTGATGCGGCGTATGGCGTTGGTCGGGGAGAATCCCGAGACGCTGGACGCCATCCTCATCACCCATGAGCACGCCGATCACGTGGCAGGTCTGCCGGTGCTGGCGCGCAGGTTTGGCATCCCTGTCTACTTTACTGAGGCGACGCATCGTGCCTGGGTGCGGCAAATGACGCCGCAGAAGCGGACGACCTACGCACAGTGGCTGGAGCAGCGCAAGGCAGAGATGGCTCTGCGCGACGAGGAGCTGGTGCGCTCCTGCGCCGTAGACCCGAGCGATGTTCCGGATGAGCATTTTTTTGTGCCTTCGGTCGAAAGCATGAGTGAAGGTTCCAGTGAGGCCGACAAGGCATCCGAGGAGCACAACGCGGTGAAGTTGGCCGCGGCTGCCGCGGAGGATCTCTGCGACGAGACGGATGCGCCTGTGGTGAAGAAGAGTGTCAAGGATAATCCGAGCTATCTGCCCGCCGTGGAGTACTTCCGCGCGGGTTCTCACCTGGCGATTGGCGATATCGATATCCTCCCGTTCACCATTCCGCACGATGCGGCAGACCCATGCGGGTTCGTCTTCGAGTCAGAGGGCGTTCGGCTGGGATTTGCTACAGATCTGGGCTATGTTCCGCAGAATGTGAAGATAGCGCTGAAAAACTGCGATGTGCTGCTGCTGGAGAGCAACCACGACCTGGAGATGCTGCGGGACGGGCCGTACCCGTGGAGCGTAAAACAGCGTGTGCTCTCCCGTGTGGGGCATCTTTCGAATACCGCGACGGCAGAGTTTTTGACGCGCGATTATGACGGTGGAGCGGCCTACGTCGTCCTGGCACATCTTTCGGAGAGCAACAACCTCCCCGAAATGGCGCGACTGGCGGCAGAGCAGGCCATCGGTAACCGCTTGAGCCTGCTGGGGAACAAGATCCTTCTGGCGCAGCAGGCGGAGCCAATGCAACCGCTCTGCTTGTAGGGTGATGAACCCTTAAGGCGACGGTTTACGTCCAATGATTGATGCCTTCTCCGGGCGTAAAGAGTAAGATAAAGCGAATCGACACATGATGAACGCGACACCTATCCCGAACGAACACCCAGTGCTCCATGGTTCCGACGCGACGGGAGCCTGTACGGACCCGGTGATTGGTGACATCCTGTCGGGCTGGCGGTACGACATCTCAGGCGTTTCGCCGGAGATGCGCACGGATTACGTACAGCATTTCGCGGATTGCGCCCGTTGCAGGAGTCGACAGCGTCTCCACCGTACCATTGACGTGACCCTCATGGTCATCTCCTCGGTTTCGATTGTGGTCTTCCTATTGGCAACTGCGGTGATCCATCGCGGACCCTTTGGACAGATGAGAGTAGCCGCGCTGCATTATCGCGATGTGTCGTTCGCGCTGACGTTGCAGATGGCGTCTGTGGGTGGTCTGCTGTTCTCGCTGCTCATGTGGATTCTCGTGGCGATCGCGACTCCCGCGCCCACGGTGATCTCCGGCACGGTACGGCAGGTTCGCAACGGACGCGGCCTGTAGCTTCGGTGTGCTTCCGGCCACGCGGAACGTTGCGCTTATCTGACATACTGAACTTCTGATGAATTCTTCCGAAAACTTTTCGATGGAGCCAGCCCGTCCGGGCGAACCTGCGTATCCCACGGGTGCTCCGGTGGTGGAACTGCCTGCGCGGAGATCCCGCTTTGCGGGCGTAACGCTCTCACCAGCGACGTATCTGCTGTTGGCAGTCAACATCGCCGTATTTCTCTGGATGGGATATCGCGGCGTCGACCTGCGTCTTCCATCGCTTGTGGACCTGCTTCGATTTGGAGCGAATAACTCCGACCTGGTGATCGCTCACGGAGAGTGGTGGCGGATCATCTCGGCCATGTTTGTGCATGTGGGCCTGATTCATCTGGCGACGAATATGTGGTGTCTGTGGAACCTGGGTCTGCTGGGCGAACCGCTGCTGGGTTTCTTCGGGATGATCAGCGTCTATCTGCTGAGCGGCGCGGCAGGCAACCTGCTGTCGATCGCGTGGGACGTAATCTGGAAACAGCATGGGCAGGTGGGAGCCGGGGCCTCAGGTGCAGTCTTTGGCATCGCGGGCATTCTGATTGTGCTGCTGTCGAATAAGCGTCTCTCTGAGAGTCGCGGTGGACGTCCAGGCATCCCCTCGCGCGAACTGGGGGCTCTGCGCAAGAGCGTGATCCAGTTTGCGGGTCTGAACCTGGCGATCGGCCTGGCGTCGATCTTCTTCGATGTCATTCGCATCGACAACAGCGCGCATATCGGCGGATTCGTCTGCGGTCTGGCGATGGGTGTGCCACTGCTGCCAGAGATGACCTCCGGTCGGGTAAAGTACCTGGAGCGTCAGAAGGTGGCGTTTCTGGGGTTCGCACTTCTGCTTTCGCTCTTCGGATACTTCATCTCCCGACTCTAGATCGACGTTGTGGAACAGGGCACAAGGCTATGTTCTTAGCGCGGCGATGTCGTTTGTTTCCAGGATCTTTTTTGAGAAGCCAGTTTTCGCCACTTTTAACATCGCCCTCCCCAGTTCATCGGAGTTGACGACCGACTTCGGGAACATCCTCCGAATCAGCGACAATACTGGCCGTTTGCCCTCACGGAGGCTCCATCCCCAGTACAGAAGAAAGAGCACATAACCCAAGGCAAGCACGGTTGTTCCGGCGGTCGAGAGGACGTTCAGGACCTGATGTTCCGCCGGTACCGCGTGGTAGCGGCGCGGCATCCCGAGGTATCCCACAATTAACTGAGGCCAGAAGGTCAGAATGAAGCCGAGGAAGACAGGGATTGCGACAAACTTCCACATCGCATTGGGATACCTGTGGCCGGTCAACCTGGGCCACAAGAAATAGATACCCGCTACGGCAGTCATCAAGAGGCCGCAGACCAAAAGGAAGTTGAAGTGGGCAACGATAAAGTAGGTCTCGGTGAGATGAATATCCATGCCGAGAGGGCCGAAGAAGATGCCGGTGAAAGCACCGATAGCGAAAAGGCCCGGGAAGCCCAAAACGCAGAGCGCCGCGATCTCGATCCCGGTATAAATCCTCTGGTAGAGCTTCGTCTTCGACTTCACACCGACGGGCACGATGAAGCCGGGGCGAAACATATACGCCGCTCGAAACGGTATCGCCAGCAGAGCGTCTTCCGTGCGGCGTTTGACCCGCGCCCACATCGCATTGCCGCCTGTTCCTTGGCCCGACACGTAGACGAAGGTCATCGCGGGGTTTTGCTCTACGAGCGCTTCCGCAACGCTCAGCGTCAGGTCGTAGGTAAGCCGCGTGTACTCCGCTTCGTTCTTTCCGGAGGCCGTCACGCCCACGGTGAAGAAGCACGCGTCCATCGCGGAGATTTGATGCGCGCCTTCCACCAGGTCGGAGACCAGCACCTCGCGCAGCTTTGCATGGCTGATGCGAACGGGCGACCGTCCCACGACGACCACTTCCGTCACATCCTCATCTTTCAGTGCCTCCAGCAACAGGCCACCGCCGACCATTCCGCTCGCTCCAAAGAGCACGATCTTCATAGCGAAAGCATACCGAGGCCAGCCTTCGTGAGCGAAGAAATAAAGCAGGCAGGATAAATTAGTGGGGAAGACATTCTGCCGAAGGTGACCCACCACAATGAAACACACTCGATCCCTCTCGGTTCTGGCAGGCGCCATTGCCCTGTCGACCGTCGCTGGAGTTGCACAGGACCGGCTCCAGACCAATCTCATGCCGATGCCCTCCGAGATCTCCTTCGGCACGGGTTCTCTCGCGCTCTCTTCTACCTTTGCGGTGGAGACGCCCGGAGCGCATGATGCTCGCCTCGAAGGCGCCATCGCCAGGGCCGTTCGTCGTCTCGATCACGCTGCCGGTCTGCGGCATGCAGGTGCAGGTGTTGTTCCGGGAACGAAGCTCGTCGTCAAGGTGACGAGCCCCGGTGAAGCCGTGCAGAGCATCGACGAGGATGAGACCTACACACTGGAGGTCACGTCCACAGGCGCAGAGATCGATGCGGCAACCGATGTGGGTGCGATGCATGGCCTGGAAACACTCATTCAGCTCGTGCAACCCAGCGGCGAAGCCTACGCCATCCCTGCAGTTCACATCCATGACGTTCCCCGCTTCCGTTGGCGCGGTCTGATGGTGGACTGCGGCCGCCACTTCGAGCCCGTCTCTGTTCTGAAGCGCACAATCGACGGCATGGCTGCGGTCAAGCTCAACGTCTTCCACTGGCACCTGACGGAAGACCAGGGCTTTCGTATCGAGAGCAAGCTCTACCCCAAGCTGACGGAGAAGGGCTCCGACGGTCTCTTCTACACGCAGCAGGATGCGCGCGAGATTGTGGCTTATGCGCGTGATCGCGGTATCCGCGTCGTACCCGAGTTTGAGATGCCGGGACACAGCACGGCCTGGCTGGTCGCGTATCCCGAGATGTCCAGCGGCACGGTTCCCGAGGGCATTCGCCGCGAGTTCGGTGTGAGCAACTACGCCGTCGATCCCACGCGCGAAGAGACCTACACCTTCGTCGACAAGTTCCTCGGCGAGATGGCGACGATCTTCCCCGACGCCTACGTTCACATCGGCGGTGACGAATCTCCCGCGCCCGACTGGAAGACGAATCCAAAGATCGTGGCCTTCATGAAGAAGAACGACCTGAAGGACAATGAAGCCCTGCAGGCGTACTTCAACACACGCGTGCTCAAGACCGTGATGCGTCTGCACAAACACATGATGGGTTGGGACGAGGTTCTAACGCCCGGTCTGCCGAAGGATGTCGTCGTACAGTCCTGGCGCGGCACCGAGTCTCTCGTGAAGGGAGCCAAGCTG
>Ga0247762_1000276_pt1 | contig 17917 bp, 9 predicted proteins | sample UWRJL081202R4_FD_181016 | JGI IMG/M metagenome (GOLD analysis project Ga0247762, IMG submission 181016) | Plant litter microbial communities from Arlington Agricultural Research Station in Wisconsin, United States - UWRJ-L081-202R-4 | ecosystem: Environmental > Terrestrial > Plant litter >...
GAAACACAGGAGCCCTTTACGATTCGCCGAGACCCCCCATTGAGAAATCAACAGCTTGAAACAGACATCAGGCGTCATACCTCGTGGGTTCTGGGAGGCTCGGTGTTCGATTGGCAAACCAACCTGATAAATCAGATTACCCACGCTGTCTTTCTTTGGATCCCACTGGAAGTTCGCATCGAACGGCTAAAGTTACGCGAGCTTCAACGCTACGGGACTGTGATCTATACCGACGCTCAGCGTAATAAACAGTTCAATGATTTTATAAGATGGGCATCAGGCTACGATAACGGTACGGCACGGGGCAGAACACTACGGGCACACGAACAATGGATGAATACGCTGCCCTGTAAAGTACTTGAACTCCGCGGCGACATAACGCTGGAAACACGCCTCCAAAGTATTTCAAACTATCTCGATCGTAGCCTAACATCGTAGGCCGATACAACAGTTAACCTGAAATACACGTCACATTCTAAGGGGTAACGCATGGGAATGTTTCCCTCTTTTAGAATATCCCTGATTTTGAGGGAAGAGCTTTCAGGCGCCCAAAAAGTTTATTATATTCATTATAGTAGTCCGGCCATTTCAGTTCGTAGTGGTAGTAAGCATCTGTTCTTGCTTCTCGGGAATGATCGCTTATCCTTGGCGTTGTATCTGAAAAAATGCAGGCTGGTAGTGTTACGCTAATTCTCGATGCGCATGAAAACCCATTATCTCTACGTGGCCTGTATCCTCGCCAATCTTTTTCATAACGCTGCATACGCAGCAAATCGTTATTGGGTGGGAACATCCGGGTACTATAACAACTTCAATCTTACAACAGACCTCAATCAATGGTCGCTTGTCGACGATAACGGAACAGGCTCCTGGTCTGTTACTACCCGGGGAACGGCCATACTCGGGATGGATAATATCGTCGGTGGTTTTGCGAACCGGTTGTTCAATGTAAACGGGGGTGTGGCAAACCTGCTTGCACTTGATAAGGTCAACGGAGTAGTGAGCTTCCAGGTGGTCGCCCTTAACGGGGGAAGCCAGCGGTTTTATCTTCAGGTAGAAGAATACAACGCGGCGAACACACTGCTTAATCAGCAAACCATATTAGCACCCACTGATGCCGTCGGTTCGTATTCCGTAAATATGAGCAGTATATCTTGGAATGCGGCAACAACAAAAATACGTTTTATCCTCGCCGCTGATAATCAGTCTTCACAACAGGGAACAGTAGAGTTCAATTACTTCAATTATACAAGCTCAGCCAATAGCTGGGGTAATACAGCCAATTGGTCAACCAGCACGGGCGGCACAAGCGGAGCAACGGTCCCTGGGGCATCCGACGTGGCGTACTTTGATGGCGCGGCAGGCTTTAACACACCTTGCATACTCACAGGGAACGTAACGATAGGTGGTATATCGATGACGGGCTATACAGGAACAATAGATCTTCGCGGTTTCAACCTCACCTCTACAGGCGTCAATACGTTTAATACAGGGAATGTTGCCGGCTCGGCAGGTGCGCTCCTCTTCAATACCACAGGCTCGACAACTTTCGCGGGCACATCGTTTCACGCCGTCGTGTCCGGCTCATCGGCCGGCCTGGTCTTCAACGGCTCGTATTTCAATAGCGCAGTCAGTCTCACAAAAACAGGCGCTTCCGCGAATACGGGAATAGGAGGCAACGTGTTTCAGGCTCCGGTAACGTTAACCAACAACGGAACAGCAGTACTGCGTATGGCCAATCTGTCGGCCGATATATTCAATAGCTCGCTTAGCCTCGTCGTAGGAGTCAATACCACCGCTGAGATAAACATGTCCTACACAGCAACAGGTAATCAGTTCAACGGTAATATTACAGCTACCTATAACGCCGCGGGTACCATCACTTTTGGTGGAGTGTTGGGAGGTACGTCTATATTGGCACCAGGCAAAACCATAACCATAGCGGGATGCACAGGTAATTGTGGCGCTTTGTCGCTGGCAGGAGTGGAGACAGGAACAACCGCGCAGACGCTCAACTTTCCAACAGCAGGATCCTTCCGCACAGCGGTTGCGGCAGTCTGGAATGGCAACCTTACCGTAACCGCCGCATCGGTATTATTGGATGGAGCAACGTTCAACGGCACGACCGATATCACCAAAAACGGATCATCAGTTGATGATAGCAATGGCGGCAATGCATTCAACGGTACCACTACCATTACCAATAACGGAACCGGTACATTGCGCATGGCAACAAACGCCGGCGACGCATTCAATGGTAACGTGATATTCGAGCGCTTCGGAGGTGTTATAGAACCTGCCTACAACGGCGCTAACACTTTTGAAGCAAACGTCACAACGAACAGCTCTTCGTCCGTTACGTTCGGCGCAGGGACAGGGACCGTAACGTTTACGAATGCGAACCCGCAGACATTGACACGCTCGTTAAGTACTGCGGGGCCGGTTATCCGCAGATTGATCATGAATAAGAGTGCCAATAAGCTGACATTGTCCACGCCCCTAACGATAGGTGTATCGGCAGTCTTTACAGCCGGCATAATCGACGTGACAGGCGCTAACTATGTAAGCTTCGATAACACAGCAACGGCGAGTACCGCAAAAAACACAAGCCACATAGACGGAATTGTGAAGAAAGCAGGAACCACTGACTTTATATTTCCGGTAGGCGATGGCGGCGTATACCGGCCGATAACGATCACCGCGCCTGGGCTCTCATCGGTGTTTACAGCGCAGTTTTTCAGAACACCACAGCTCTTCGGAAATGCTAAAGTGGGAACTCTGACCGCTATCAGTAATTGCGAATATTGGACGCTCGATCGTGAATCGGGCTTAGGTGTACCCTACGTTACATTGTCATGGACGTCAGTTCAATGTAATGCCGGCTCTTATGTATCTGACCCGGTTGATCTTCGTGTAGCGCATTGGAATGGTTTATTTTGGGATGACTACGGCAGCAGCGGCTACATGGGAGGAGCGGCCTCTGGCTCGGTAACAACGTTACTGCCTGTACTTTCCTTCAGCCCCTTTGCCCTCGCCTCCACCACACCAGACAACCCTCTGCCCGTAACGCTCGACAACTTCAAAGGTATTGTCTCCGATAAAGCGATAACCCTGTTCTGGGAAACCGCTACCGAGCTGAACAACGACTACTTCACGGTGCTCCGCTCCGCAAACGGCCTGGACTTTGAAGAGATAGGCATGCTGCAGGGCGCAGGCACAATAACTCAACGCCAGTACTACACGTTTCGCGACAAACAACCACTGTCCGGTCCGAACTACTATAAGCTCCGACAAACCGATTTCGATCAGAAGATCCGTTATTCTGAGATAATACGGGTGGATTCGGATGTCATATCGGCAGAGAACGGATTTTATCTATACCCTAATCCGGCCGGCAGGGAGTGGATAACATTTAGCCAGCCGGCAGAATTCCGTATCATGAATGCCGTTGGACAGCAGGTGATTCACGGCGCAGAGGCACCAGGTTTCGATGCATCGCCGCTACCGGCAGGTTTGTACTGGCTCGTGAGAAACTCGGGAGAGGCAGTGAAACTAATAATTCGTTGATATCCTGAATGTTGATAGCCACAGCGTTATTCGCGCTTAAAGCCCAGCGCACTGCCGCCGCAAAAAGTTGTGGACTTGTCAAGCACAAACTGTATAAAATATACGCCGGTAGCATTACACGAATAGGTCAATGAGCTTGCCATGTCCTTGCCTGCAAGGTTGGAAGCGATGGCATTGCGCTTCGAATCATACAAAATAACAATGATGCCATCCGTACCGCCTGCTACACCCTCAACGCCCGAACAGATATTCAGCCGGTAGAGCGTTCCCTTGGTAAACACGTATGAATATTCCATCTTACGCTTGTTACCGCCATCACCATCAAGCTCATAGCTCTTAACAAAACTGAAATCTGAAGGAAGCTGGGTGACACATTGTGCACAAAACTTTTCTGCTTCGCAAGCCGGTAAGGTAACCGAACGTACTTCCGGGGCCGCACCTGCCAGGAAACATACGGCCAAAAACGAAAATAGGATTCTCAGGTAATTCATTTTTACTGTCCGGCTAAAGGTCTGTAACATTAGGGATAATCGGAAGCCCGCTTCTGTGAATTGTATTTTTGGAATTATAAAAATCTGAATAAATAACGTTTCGTTCATTTTAGTGAGTTCCCGGGTTGCCTACAATAGATTAACAAAAGGTTTCAAAAGGTTAACAAGCCGCTCTTCTGTGGTAAACCATCACCATTTTTGTGCGTCTGCTGCTCTACTATAAAAAAGGCCTCGCCCGCCATAGCCTTAGCGAAGGCGGGACCCTGTTACACCCTTTCACAAAACCTGGAACCTTATGATAACTGAACGTTATATGCCCGTAGATGCACCTGTGCAGAAGAAAGAGGCGGCGACCGCGGGGCCAACCGTTAGCCCCGGCATCCGCTTTATGTTTCGATTTGCCGATCACGTACTCGAAGAACTGTCCGAAGGCGAACCGTGCACGATAGGGTCAGCCCAGATGTTCGAAATCAAAAACACGTTCGAGGTGGTCCTCCGAAGTGTCCTGCTGGACCTTAACATCTCTACCGTAAAAGTCTGGATCGTAGATGAGCACTATCAGAACCTCAGCCTTTTGGCGTCCATGCGCTATGGCCAGGAAGATTCAAACACCGACCCAGGCCTGGAAACCGCTCATAAACGGCTAACCATGCTCCGTAGTGAGGCTCCTACCAACAGCCGGCATGCTGTGCCCATCGCATATTATGTGCATCGGGTAGGGGGCGAGACGCTCATCGAAGGCATCTCTGACCTTGATTTTACCGGAAAACGTATCCTTCTCAGCTTTGATGCACCCTCGGCAACCGAAGAAACGGACAATCGCGATGTCGTTATCGGCTATGTACGATACTGCAAGCGCATACTGGATGATTGGTGGAGTTATTCGTCGTTCTCGCGTACAAATCGTGAGTTTTCCATCGAATCCTTTAAAAAAGACATCAAGAAGCGGTCTTTTGTTAAATCCTGGAACCCCGCGCAAGCCATTGCCGAGGCAAAGGTTCGATTTATATAGGACATATATATCCCGTCCGGTTATGGGATATATATATAACAACGCCCTATAACGAAAGAGCCTCCACGGGGTTCCCTGTGGAGGCTGCTTTGTCTATAGTAGTTGGCTTAATCAAAAGTAATCCTACCGCCCGTAAGAATGCTTCTAATCGTAGGGCAATTATCTCTCAATAGATTGTAAAACCCAAATTTATCTCGTAACAAAAAGTAAAATAGTTACGGTTTATGTTAAAAATGATGGTTTAGGCTGGATGTTGTATGGAGGTATATAGATTTTACGATCTATATACATGTTATACCATGTTAGATCTGTGTAATAAATGAACTCAGGTTGTCCGAGTGCTCCAGCTGCAGTTTCTTCCGGAGTCGTGAGCGGGCCACTTTAACACTCTCAGGTGATATATCCATGATCGTCGCAATCTCCTTCGTATCCAGGTTTAGCTTTAGCAGCGCGCAAAGCTTCAGGTCGTTTGAGTTCAGATCAGGATATTTTGCTTTTAGATTATCGAAGAAATTGTTGTGTACCTGCTCAAAATGAAGCTTGAAGTTCTCCCAGTCCTTGTCAATATTCAGGGCGAAGTTTACCGTATGCATCAGGTTGTTGATCTTCGCGGGCAGATCCGTGACAGATGCCTTCTTGATCTCCTCTGCCTTGGTCTTTATCTTTTCCAGTATCTCGTTCTTCTGAATGAGGTTGAGCGTGTTGGCCGTAAGTGTTTTGGCGTTGAACTCGAGCTGTTGTTTTAGCTGCTCCTCCTCGAGCTTTTTGTTTTCGAGCTCCTTCTCGAGCACTACCTTATCATTAGCCAGCATGGCTTTGTACTTCGCTGTACGCAAACGCTCGTGGTTCAGGTAGAGTAATGTAACGGATATCAGGGTTATCAATACAATAACGAGAACGCTCCAGTATAGGTCGTTTATGTGCTCATCCTTTCTTTCTAACGTGAGCTCTTTGGCCTGCACTGTCGCTGCGTTAGACTGTTGTTCCAGGATGAGGTCGCGGCGTTGGTCAGCAAAGATGCTGTCTACACTTTCCTGTTGCAGTGTGCGGTATTCGTAAGCCTGAGCAAACTGGTGCTGGCTCTCATACAGGGTGGCTAGCTCGCCACTGGCTTTTACAAGATACTTCCGCACATCGAGCGCACGGAAACGCTGGCAGGCTTCGGTATAATAACGTTCTGCAGCCTGTACCTGGCCGGCTGAGCGGTAAGCACTGCCGAGCTTCAGCTTGGCATATGCTTCGGCAAACAGGTCCTGTCGTTGGATAGCCTGGTGTCGTGATTTCCCAAAGAACGTAAGAGCTCCCGCTATATCACCCCCATGGAGGTATATATCCCCCATGTTAGCATACAATTGAGCCAGCGATCCCGCAAAAGAGGGATTGTTTTCAGCAATATGAAGGATACTCTTCATTTGTTTACCGGCATCCTCGAATTGCTTATGATCTACCAGCGACGTGGTGTACAGCTGTATGGTTTCCGCCAGCAGATCGTCGTCCTTCTGTGCAATGGCCTGTTGAATGATATTCTTGTAATTTTCCAGAGTTTTCGGGTATGTAGCCGTGTCCCATTCTGAATATATTCCGGATATATATATCTGGCACCACGACCGGCTTATGCCGTCCCGTTGTTTTTCGTAGAGAGCCTGGCTTTTGAACAGGTATCGCAACGCCGTGGCATATAATCCCTGAACGTAGTACAATCTGCCCGTCTGGTATAACGCCTGTGCATAGAGCGAAACACTATCGTTTTTGACCGCAAGCACCATGGCCTTTTCATAATAGCCGATACCGCGTTTGAAGTCCTGCCGCTGGCACCCGTAAATACGGCCCATAAGAAACCACGTGGCCGCTATGCCTGGTGAATAATTGTTCTTTTTGGCGAGCTTTAAGGCTGTAACAGCGTAGCTGAGCGATAGCGCCGTGTCGCCATGTATGTTTTGAACCGCTAATTGATGAAGAAGCTGGATTTGTTTCAGGTCACCATCCCGTGACACCATCGGGGCACTTTGAGATGCATGCGACTGCGCGCCGGTAAAATGGCAGACAAACACTGACAGAATAAATATCAAAACGCACAAGCGAGTCCTCATGGATAATCGATGAAAATGAGTAAAACATCGGCGGCATAAATTTATGCTACTTTAACAACACTCAATAGCTTCAGGACGGGAATGTTCGTGCAATGAACGCCAGAAACTTACAACGACCCGGTTCCGAAAGATACTTTCGTTTTTCCATTCGGTATAGTTACCTGAAAGGTAGACCCGTTTGCGGAGGATTTTACCTGTATTACACCCTGGAGCTTCTCTACAATATTTTTTACAAGGAAAAGACCTATACCGAATCCCTTCTTCGACATCTCGCTTCCCTTAAAGAATATTTTGAAGATATCCTGGTCACGTGTCTGCTCATCGATGCCGATACCGTTGTCCTCCACCGTTAAAACAACATCCTGAACCGAAGTTTCAATGCGTACGGAGATCCATGGATTCGGTTCACCAGGCTTCTGAAACTTCATCGCGTTCGATATCAGGTTTTGCAATAACAGCCGCAGCCGTACTGAATCGCCATGAAACTCGTCCGCGGCCGATATGCTGTAGCTGACACGTACGTCAGGATAGCGCGGCCCAAGCTCGATCATCAGATTTTCAATAAGCGAATGAAAATCGATCAGGTCATGCTGTACCACAACCTGGCTGTTGGAATACACGTGCATCAGCTCCTTGAAGATGTTATCCAGGCGTTTCACCTGGTCTTCTATTATACCACTATAAAAGTGAATTGCCTGCTCTGAATGGTTATCACGCTTTAGTAGATATGTCGCCCCAAGAATGGTAGTAAGCGGCGATTTGATCTGATGAGAGGCGTGGTAAATAAAAAGATCCATTTCCTCCTGGATAGACTTTAATGTCTGCTCCTGGCGCTTCTTCTCCGTGATATCGAGTACAATGCCTTTTAGAATATCCTGTTCGGGATAGCTCTGATAGCTCAGCGAAAGCCATCGCACATCACCCTCCACAGTATAAGCGATCTCCTGATTCTCGGTTTTGCGATACCTGTCGGGGGTTCGCAGGATCGGCATGCCGCCGGCGTATTGTTCAAGCACGTCATAAAGCGAAACCCGTGTATAACGTTCCACAGGTATGCAGAAAAGTTCAAGCGCCTTTTGGTTTATAGCCAGGATATCGCCGCTCTGCAGGCGACAGCGGAAGATTCCAACAAAAGGGTTGTTGAGAAGATCATCGTAGCCATACATTCCCGAAACCATGTCCGCAGGTCTATGCGGCTGGTCATCATCAGTGCTATACGAATTTGTTTTCCCTGTATCGGTAAGACCGTCGATCATGCTTGCAACTAGGTTTTCCTTCTCCCATTCATCCGCAATTCCGGAAAATGAAAAAAGATGGTCTCGAAAGTTAAGTCCTTGTTTATGCTTTACAGTACAACATCAGTAACAATAGGTGAACATCTAGCTTTTAAAACGGTCTTCTGTTTTCTGAAAAGGTTAATGATAAGTTCAAAGACATTTGAAAATCAATGACTTCTTTGTGTAAACACCTTCTTTCGAGCGAAGTAACCACCCTGCTGATATAAAAAAACGCGCAATGGAGGTATCAAAAGGTTAATCATGTCCCAAACGTACCCTATAACCCGCCACATTTACAGAAACCCTGTCACCACCGAATTCGCCTAAAAGTGAAGGAGGCAGATTATCATATGCTGTGTTAATCTCGTCCCGATAGCCTAAGCGAAGGAGGTATAACCCTTTAAAACCTATGAGAAAATTTAAAAAAACCGATTACGGAAGGTACGCACAGACCAACGACTTCGAGGGGCCGGCCAATGTTATCATCAGGCTCATTGGTATATTCTTGTTCCTCGGTCTCATTGCTTATTCAATTATATACGTGAAAACACTATAGTGAGTATGTAGTCTCGTTTATGGAATAAATGTGTGTAATTCTCGTTATGGAATATTGTTCAAATCGGGGAATGTAAGGGTTCCCCAAGGTATTTTACGTCTTTATAATATGCGTAGCCGATCCGTTGCGCAAAACTCTACTACTGCCCGCGATAATCTCTAAGTGTAATATTGAAGTAAGAAAAATTTCCGTTTGCGAGATTTTGAAAGATAATATCTTGATAAATTATACTGAGATTAGATAACGTAAATAAACAGGATCTCCATATCCAATTCCGGAAAAGATGTGGAGTATGTCCTGCCTCGAACGCGTTCTCAATACCTTGTAAGGGATAGCGAAAGAGAGATTGTGTCTCGCATAAATCTGACAATGCCTGAATATACGCGTTCATGCATAACAGTTATGCGCAATGTGAAGAAGTTAACGGTTACAGACAGCTACAGGCAAAGCTATTCAATGGCTGCTCCAAAGAATCGATACATGGAACAGTAAACGGAAGTACATAAGGTAAACAATAAGGAGACAGAAATTCAATGTCTCTATCAGCCCGTGTTATTCGCGGCCGCCACTGTACGACCTTTACCACATATTGGGCGTATATAACGCCGGTTGGGAGCACAACATTGTTCAGCTTTTAAAACAAATTCAAAGTTTTGTGCACGATTCAGACCAAAGACCTATGACAGAAGTTTTACATGTTAGAACGAAGTAGCGACACACATAACAAACTTACCGCGTGGGAAGTATTTTGTGTCTTAGCGGTAACTATTCAATGCGTTTGCCCTGGGTACTTATATGCTCAGGATAGTGCGATTAATTTCCAGTATATCACCGTACAGAATGGCTTGCCAAGCAATACAATAAATGGTGTTATGCGCGATTGTCGCGGATTTATGTGGATGGCATCCGAAAATGGTGTATGCCGTTACGATGGTTATGGATTTACAACATTCCGCGCCCGTGAAGGCGATACCCTCAGTATAAGCAGTAACATAACCTATGTCGTTTTCGAAGACCGCAAGCAACGCCTTTGGGTTGGCTGCGAGAAGGGACTCGACTTGTTTGATCGCGAGCTCGACCGTTTTGATAAACACTATTTTAAAGACATGCCCGTGCGGACAATCTATCAGGATGAGCACGACAACGTCTGGATAGGGTGCGATGCCGGCTTGTTCCTGTATGACGAGACCACCGATAGCTTCACAAAGCCATTTCCCCAGCTGTTCAACTCCGACAACATCCGCTACAATACTGTAACATCGCTGGTAGAAGATACCCTCGGTAACCTATGGATCGGAACCGCAGTCGACGGAATCTATGTATATGAGAAGGCCACGGGAGGATTCATTCACTATAACAACAATAAGAACGATCGCAGCTCGCTGAACTGCAACGTAGTACGCAAGCTTATTCGCGATCGGCGGGGATGGATCTGGGCTGCAACCTACGGCGGTGGAATAAGCAGGTTCAATGCAGACAGCAAGACCTTTACGGCATTCACCACCACATCGTCCAAAGAGCAGCGCATCGACAGTGACCTCATACCGGTACTGGCTGAAGACGAACACGGCCATCTGTGGATCGGTACCGATGGCGCCGGCCTCGATATCCTCGACCCCGAAACGCACACGGTACAACATCTGCTTCATGAACCCTATAACTCACGAAGCCTCAATAACAATGTGATCAGGGCAATTAACAGCGACGGCAATGGCGGTGTATGGCTGGGTACGTATGCGGGTGGAATAAATTTCTTCAATCGCAACGCCGGCGCGTTTCTGCATTATAAAACACCAACCTTTAACGGCAACAGCTCGGTTACTGCCTTTGCCGAGGAGCCCGATGGAAACCTGTGGATCGGCACCGACGGCGGTGGCCTCTGTTACTTCAACCGGGCCAAAGGAGCATTTACGAACTATGTATTCAATGCCGGCGATTCCCGCAGTCTGAGTGATAACCGTGTACTGTCTTTGTTACTCGACTACACGGGCACACTATGGATCGGCACTTATCGTGGCGGCCTCTGTCGCTACGACCGCAAAACGGGTAAGTTCATCCGCTACAGGGCCGGCGACCGCTCGAATCTCAGCGATGATGTTGTGTGGACCCTGATGGAAGACAGCCGCCATCGTTTTTGGATAGGAACAAATAACGGCCTTGGAATATACGACCGAAACAACGACAGCTTTGCCAAGATCGATAACTCGAACTCCAACATAAGCAACAACGTGGTCCGTGCATTGTATGAAGATCGTCGCAAGCGCATTTGGGTAGGAACACAGGACGGATTAAACGTATTGCATGGAGCAGGACGAACCTTTACCGTTATAAAAAATATACCGCAAGACAAACGCAGCCTGAGCAATAACTGGATCCGCACCGTTCATGAAGATCATGTCGGCAACCTCTGGGTCGGTACACTCGAAGGCGGCCTCAACGTACTCAGCTCGGGCAACACTGGGCGTCTTGAGTTTACATTCTACAAAGAGGCGGACGGCCTGCCCGACAACACGATATCCGGTGTGCTTAACGACACCCGTAATACATTGTGGATAAGTACCGGCAGGGGCCTGGCGTGGCTCGATCTGAAGACCCGTAAGATCAGGAGCTACTATGCTAAAGATGGTTTGCAGGATAACCAGTTCAATATTAACGCCTGCTTCCGCACACGCCGCGGTGAATTTCTTTTCGGAGGGTTCAACGGCTTTACATCGTTTATGCCAGGTAAGGTAGGGCAGGAGACCGGAAATCCATATCCTCCGCCGGTGGTTATGACCGGCTTTAGAATATTCAACCGTGAAGTGATACCCGGTACAGAAAATGCGCCCCTAAACAAGCACATAAACGAGACCAGGCATATATCGCTGGCACATGATCAACTGGCCTTCACCTTCGAGTTTGCGGCCCTTAACTTCATCCGTCCTGAAAACAACCAGTATGCTTACCGCCTGCAGGGCTTTGAAAGCGAATGGAACTACGTAGGCAATCAGCGCTCAGCAACCTATACAAACCTCGAGCCCGGTACATACACCTTCCAGGTAAAAGCATCGAACAATACCGGGGTGTGGAACGATAAAGGGATTTCCGTAGTACTGGAGATCCGACCGCCGTTCTGGAAAACATGGTGGTTCCGCAGCGCAATCGGGATTGTGATCGGGCTGCTTATACTGCTGGCCTTCAACATCGTCCGTAGCCGGGTCCGTGAAAAGATCCGCATAAACCGCCTTATCGCCGAGCTGGAAATAAAGGCGCTCATCACACAGATGAACCCGCACTTTGTGTTCAACTGCCTCACATCGATACAGGAGCTTATCACGATGAACAAGACAGACGATGCGATGCACTACCTCACACAGTTTGCGAGATTGCTTCGTACAGTTTTGAAAAGCTCCGAAAAGAACTTTGTCTCCCTCGATCAGGAACGGATCATCCTCGAATCCTATCTCGAGCTCGAAGCAATGCGTTTTGACAAGCTGTTCCGCTATCGGATCGTAATAGACGAGAGTATAGATCCCGAGGAAACTATAATACCGTCGTTCCTGATTCAGCCATTTGTGGAAAACGCCCTTTGGCATGGACTGATGGGTAAAAGAGGCGATCGGGACCTGACCATTATGTTCTCAGCCGAAGCAGACGATATAATACTCTGTCAGATAAGCGACAATGGTGTGGGCCGCGCGAAGGCAGCGGAAGCGAGACGGAAAAGACCCAATACACATGCGTCCATGGGTATGCGTATTATTCGCGAGCGTATAAAGCTGATGAAAGCACAGAACCATGCTGTCAATCTGCAGATTGTGGATAATGTAGATGTAGAAGGACGGTCGTCAGGAACGACCGTTATCATACGTCTGCCGATAATTTTCCGCCCTGCGGCCATGGAAGAAAGCCTGGTGTGATAACCGGAAGAAATCTTTTTTCTTGTTGCGGTTGGTTACCCGTCAGTTAAAGACTGTATTCAACCGGATAGCTTTTTTAATGGTAACCTGGCGGCTTCCTCTATATAATAGGGGATAGGAGTGTTATTTTAGCACTAAGTTTATCCTAAACGATGGCCTCCACCATGATTCGAACGTTGATCATTGACGATGAAAGCAGAGCTATAAATCTGTTGAAAACCACGATCGAACGGGATTTCAAAGACCAGTTCCTTATTGAAACAGCGCATTACCCCGAGGAAGGGCTCGAGAAGATATTACTCTTCAAACCCGAGCTTATCTACCTCGATATCGAAATGCCGATTATGACCGGCTTTGAGCTGCTGACACAGTTGCCGGAGATCGATTTTAAAGTAATATTCACCACAGCATACGATCACTACGCCATCCGAGCCATCCGGTATAATGCGCTGGACTATCTGCTCAAGCCCGTAAACCCCATGGAGCTGACCGAAGCTATATCGAGATTTCTTATCCAACGTCAGAAATTCGAAGATCGGGAGGCTTATAGCCGTCAACTCGAAAACTTGTTTGCGAATAATGAAAAAAATCTAGCCATAACCACTTATGATGGCGTGGTGTTTCTTGAGCTGGACAAGATCATCCGGTGTGAAGCCGATCTGAACTATACCAAGTTTATCCTTACCGACAATAAAAGCTTCGTATCATCAAAGACATTGAAAGAATACGAAGACCTTCTTGGCAGCCACGAGAATTTCATTCGTGTGCATCGGTCACACCTGGTAAACGTAGACTATCTCGTCAAGTTCAAGAACGAAGGCAGCCTTGTTCTCAAAGACAATTCCTGCGTGCCCATATCCCGTCGTCGTAAAGACGATGTGATGAAACGCCTGCACGTAGCTGCCCGCTGATATTTCCCTTCCATTGTATAACGTCGCTTAGGCCACGCGTTGCATACGTGTGTTAGCACTTCTATGCCTGTGATCAGCGGGCCTGATAATGTGCGTTTTGACACATTTGCCATTTAATAATTTTAGTCGGCCGCTCAATAACTATTTTTTTCTCTCCTCTTTTTCGTGTTCAAATTGACACCGTTTTCAGGCAAATGGCGGTTAGCCCACCACCGGCAGTGTTGTAAGAAAAGTGAAGTAGCCTGTAGCGGAGAATCAAATTACGATTATGTCAATACTATACCCAACTTCCACCAGTAAACCGAAGCCATGGGCCTTCGGCTTTGCGCTGCTTGTCTGCCTGTTCTTTACCACAGCGCTCTTCGCGCAGGTAAACACAGGCGGTACGGCAACAACCGCCAACCACAACAAACAGATCGTGGGCTACATCACCAACTGGGATGCCTGGAAAAGCACCGCCGCCGGCGTGCCCGCAGCCGGTGCGCTTACGCACATGAACATCGACTATTCGAAGTACACCATCCTGAACTTCTCGTTCTTCGGTGTGGCAAAAGATGGCTCCCTGCACGGAGGCGATTTTCGCAATAAACTTATTTATCAGGCCGGCCAGGTACAGGAGCCCGCACCACTGCTTCACGGCGGTGTATACGACAGCTGGGATATGCACCTCATATTCGGCGAGCTGGAGTATAAGTGGGATTTTGCCGAACCTGCCGTACAGGCCGCAGGCTTTGTGGCTGATGGCGCCGGCTGGAAAAACACGATCAACGGTCTGACTGGCCCGATGCCTATACCGTTCCATAAAGCAGGTGGTGCGCCGGGTGTTATTGAAATGGCGCATCAGCACAACGTACGCATCGTAGCTTCCATCGGTGGCTGGAGCATGTGTAAGCACTTCCCGGAAATGGCCGCCGATCCGACCAAACGCGCGCGTTTCATTGCCGACTGCCAACGCCTGATGACACTTGGCTTCGATGGTATAGATCTCGACTGGGAATATCCCGGCCCTTCGGAAGGTATGAACTTTACCGGAACAACCGCCGACTATGCTAACTACACAACACTGGTACAGGCGATTCGCCAGGCTATAGGCCCGAATAAGCTTATTACCGCAGCGTTCTCTGCGGCAGGTAACAAACTGCAAGGGTTCAACTGGACTGCCCTGAGCTCTACCATGGACTACTTTAACTTCATGACCTACGACTACAACGGTGGATGGTCAACCAAGGCCGGGCATAACTCACCGCTTTATGATTACCCCGGTGCCGAAGTATCTTCGTTCAGCTGGAACGCTACCTATCAGGCTTTGATGACAATGGGCGTGCCTGCATCGAAAATAAACATGGGCTCGCCCTTCTATGGACGCGGTGTTATAACGAGTGGTAACGCCGCCGTTAACGCCGCCACGGTTAAAACACCACGCACGGTGGATCCCGACGGCCCGATAAGCACATGTGCCGACTACACCAACTGGGCCGCGTTTGACGGTACACCGAACTACGAATATATCCGCCAGACCAAAAGCTCGTGGACAGAAGGTTGGGATGATAACGCTAAAGTACCTTATCTCACCAAAGGCAACTACTTCCTCAGCTATGACAACGAGCAGTCTATCGGACTCAAGGCACAATATGTAGTAGACAAAGGCCTTGCCGGTACTATAGTATGGACCGTATACGGCGATCTCGAGATCGGTGGATCTACCACAGCTTTCGGACCGAAGCTCGTGCGCTACTCTTCAGTAAAATCACCTCTTATAAATAAGATCAACGAAGTATTCGCGCAGGGCAACACCGGTATGCCTACGGTAAGTATAACCGCCCCTGCCAATAACACCACCGTTACTCCCGGCTCATCGGTAACCGTAACGGCTACCGCGTCGGATTCCAATGGAAGCATAAGCAGCGTGCAATTCCTGCTCGACGGTACATCTGTCGGAACGGATACATCATCACCTTACAGCGCAACGATCGCATCGCTTGCCGCCGGCAGCCACGTTATTACAGCCCGTGCAACAGACAACAGCGGCAACACGGCTACCGCAACGGTAAACATAACGGCTTCCAGTAACACAAATACACCACCGACTGTATCGATCACATCGCCCGCTAATGGCGCGACGTTCACAGTAGGGGGCAGTATCGCGATAACAGCGCAAGCCAGCGACAACGGATCGGTAACGAAAGTAGAGTTCTTCCAGGGCCCAACCAAGCTCGGCGAAGCAACAGCAGCACCGTATTCCTACACCTGGACAGGCGCTGCCGCAGGTACATACTCACTCACCGCAAAAGCAACAGATAACGAAGGAGCATCCACAACATCGGCCGCAGTAAGCGTAACCGTAAACGGAAGCACCGGCGGAAACTGTACAGGTATCCAGGTGTGGACAGCAACAGCCACATACACCGGCTCCGCGGAAGTACAATACAACGGCGTACGTTACCGTGCCCGCTGGTGGACACAAAACGAAAACCCTGAAACCCACTCCGGAGCCTCTGGCGTATGGGAGAACTTAGGTACTTGTGGTGGTGGCAATAACAACAACGTAGCGCCGGTAGTGAGCCTCACATCGCCTGCAGCGGGAGCGACGTTTACAGCGCCCGCATCGATAACAATAACCGCTACAGCAACTGATTCAGACGGAACCGTAAGCAAAGTCGAGTTCTTCAACGGAAGCACCAAACTTGGTGAAGACACATCATCACCTTACAGCTACAGCTGGAACGCGGTGGCAGCAGGCTCATACAGCATCACCGCTAAAGCAACCGATAACCTCGGTGCTACCACAACATCTGCCGTAGTATCGGTAACGGTATCCGGTAGCAATGGCGATGCTTGCGCTACGACGCCTCAATATGCAGAGAACGGCGGCTACGTAGCCGGCAGTAAGGTAAAGAACGCAGGTGGCCAGTACGAATGTAAGGAGTGGCCTTATTCAGGCTGGTGTAACGGCGCCGCATGGGCATACGCTCCGGGTACAGGCACGAACTGGCAGGACGCATGGTATTTCCGTGGTACGTGCTCCAGCGCCAGCGTTGCAGTTGCAGAGGCAGCCGTATCGGCATCGAATATCGAATACTATCCTAACCCGTTTACGGATAAAGTATCTATCGAAGTAACAGTAGGCCAGGAGACGGATCTCTCGGTATCACTGTACGACTTCTCTGGTGCACCGGTTAAGAAAGTATTCCAGGGTGTACGCAGCCAGGGTACGCACCGCTTCGACGTAAACAGCACAGACCTCGCTCCCGGCCTGTATATCCTGAAAGTGACCAAAACAGCCGCAGGCCGTAAACAGGAGCAGTCTTATATCCAATTGTACCGCCAGTAAGAATGTAGTAAGGTTAGTCAGTTTGGGGTGGCCCGTCGCAGGGCCACCACTTACACACAAATGCAATCCCACAACAAACTATATAGTATGAACATGATCAATACCCGTAGTAACAGCCTGCCGGGAAGAATGTCCGCGAAGATCGGACAATCCGTTCTGGCCTGCCTGTTGTTTTTGATGCTGCTGCCCGCATCAGCGCAAGCCCAGTTGGGTTCGCGCGTGCTCGTGGGCTACTTCCACAACTGGAATGCCGCGCAGGCTCCGTATATCCGCCTTCGCGATGTAAACTCTAAATACAATGTGGTCAATATTGCTTTCGCCGTACCCGTGGCGCCCGGCGATATGACGATGACTTTCGAGCCGACAAACCAATCCAAGACCGAGTTCATTTCCGATATCCGCGCGCTTCAGGCTCAGGGCCGCCGTGTGCAGATCTCGATCGGTGGAGCGGATGCCCCTGTGGAAATAAACAACGCCACAGATCGCACTAAATTTATAAACTCGATGAAATCCATCATCACCGAATATGGCTTTGATGGCTACGACATCGATCTTGAAGGCACCTCCGTTATACTCAACAGCGGAGATAACAACTTCAAAAGCCCCACCACGCCGAAGATCATAAACCTGATCTCTGCATCACGCGAGCTGGTAACCTATTTCCGCGGTCAGGGCAAAGACTTCTGGCTTACGGCCGCTCCCGAGACGCAATATGTACAGGGTGGCTACGGATTCTATGGCACTGCCTTCGGCGGATATCTGCCCGTGCTCTATGGCCTCCGC
>Ga0247762_1000279_pt1 | contig 17782 bp, 21 predicted proteins | sample UWRJL081202R4_FD_181016 | JGI IMG/M metagenome (GOLD analysis project Ga0247762, IMG submission 181016) | Plant litter microbial communities from Arlington Agricultural Research Station in Wisconsin, United States - UWRJ-L081-202R-4 | ecosystem: Environmental > Terrestrial > Plant litter >...
CCAACTGGACCCAGACCCCCGGCGCGTCGGCCGGTCCCGCGAGAAGGCCTACGCATACCTCCTCTACCCGGCGCACGCCGCGCTGACCGAGGAGGCGATGAAGCGGATGTCCGCGCTGAGCGACTACACCGAGCTCGGCGCCGGCTTCAAGATCGCGATGCGCGACCTCGAGATCCGCGGCGCCGGCAACCTGCTCGGCGACGAGCAGTCCGGCCACGTCGCGGCGCTGGGCTTCGAGCTCTACATGCAGATGCTCGACGAGGCGGTCGCCGCGGCCGCCGAGGGGCCCGACGACGGCGACATGCCCGAGCCGGTCCGCCTCGACGTCAACGTCGACGCCTACATCCCCGCCGACTACATCGCCTACGAGCAGGCCAAGATCGACGTCCACCGCCGGATCGCGGGCGCGCGCGAGGTCGCCGACCTCGGAGTGCTGCGCGACGAGCTGGAGGACCGCTTCGGCGAGATCCCGCAGCCGCTGGACAACCTGCTGGCCCTCCAGCAGGCGCGCATCAAGCTCGGTCAGGCGGGCGCCCGCGCAGTGTCGTTCCGCGGTGGGCGGCTGGCCGTCACGCCGGTCGACCTGGACGCCGAGCGGGCCAAGCGGCTGAAGGAGGCCCTGCCCGAATCGCTCTACGAGCCCGGTCGTTCACAACTTTCGGTCAAGGTCCCCGACACGCCGGAAGAGCGCTTCCCGGCGGTCGTGGCGGCCGCGGATGCCCTGCTCGCGGTGGCTTCCGAGGCCGCATAGCCGGTTCGGGGCCTGACGGCTGGCTCAGGGGTCCTTGACAAATGGACGCAGGTTTAAGGCGCCGTTCATACAGACCCTGGTAGCTTCCGCCGCGCTATGAAAATGCCCCGACGGTATGCGGCGCTCTTGGGCGCCTTTTTCGTGCTCCCCCTGGCCCTGTCCGCCTGCGGCGGCGATGGCGGCGTGCCAGGCAACGCGGTCGTGAAGATCGGCCCGGACACGATCAAGACCTCGTCCTTCGACCACTGGCTGAAGGTCGCCGCGACCGCTCAGCAGCAGCAGACGGGCGCCACGGGCGCGGTCACGCTCCCCGATCCGCCGAGCTACACGAAGTGCATCGCTCAGAAGAAGAAGACGGCGACCAAGCCCGCCAAGGGCCAGCCGAACCCGACCGATGCCACGTACAAGACCCAGTGCGCGCAGGAGTACTCCACGCTGCGCGACCAGGTCATGCAGTTCCTGATCTCCTCCGCCTGGATCGAGGGCGAGTCGGCCGATCGCGGCGTCAAGGTGTCCGACACCGACGTCAAGAAGGACTTCGACAAGCAGCGCCAGCAGAGCTTCCCGAAGGACACCGACTACTCGGCGTTCCTGAAGTCCTCCGGCTACGTCCAGGAGGACCTGCTGTACCGCGTCAAGGTGCAGTCGCTCTCCCAGAAGCTGCGCACCAAGGTCCTCGAGGGCACCGACAAGGTCTCCGCGGCGCAGATCAGCAACTACTACAACAAGAACAAGAGCCGGTTCGCGCAGCCCGAGAAGCGCGACATCCGCATCGTCCTGACCAAGACCGAGGACCAGGCCAAGAAGGCCAAGTCCGCGCTCGAGGGCGGCCAGTCCTGGAAGAAGGTCGCGTCGAAGTACTCGATCGACCAGGGCACGCGCGACAGCGGCGGCCTCCTGGCGGCGGTGCCCAAGGGCCAGCAGGAGAAGGCGCTGGACGACGCGACGTTCAAGGCCAAAAAGGGCGAGATCGGCGGCCCGATCAAGACGCAGTTCGGCTACTACGTCTTCGAGGTCGACAAGATCACGCCGGGCGAGCAGCAGACGCTCAAGCAGTCCGAGGCCTCGATCAAGCAGCTCCTGGTCAGCCAGCAGCAGCAGACGAAGCTCGACGCGTTCGTCAAGAGCTTCCAGAAGAAGTGGAAGGACCGCACGGACTGCCGCAAGGGCTACGCGACGCAGGACTGCAAGAACGCTCCGAAGCAGACGGCGACGACCGCCACGACGGGCACCGCGACGCCGCAGACGTCGTCCGCTCCGTCCTCCGGCGGGACGACGACCAGCAAGTAGCGACCACGGCGACAGCCTGCGGCGGGTGTCTGGGACATCCGCCGCGGGTCGCCCCGCCGGGTCTCGTCGCTAGATTGGGCGAATGCCCGCCGATGAGACGCCCGCCGCGGCTGCGATCGTCGCCCTCGACGAGCTGACGCGGCGCCTACGGGTCGAGTGCCCGTGGGATCGCGAGCAGGACGAGCGCACGATCGTCCCTCACACGCTGGAAGAGGCCTACGAGCTGGCCGACGCGGCGCAGCGCCGCGACGACGGCAAGCTGCTCGACGAGCTGGGCGACGTGCTCTTCCAGGTCCACTTCCTCGCGCTGCTGCTGGAGGAGCGCGGGGCGGGGTCGCTGGCCGACGTCGCCGAGCACGTGCGCCAGAAGCTGATCCGGCGCCATCCGCACGTCTTCGGCGCGGTCGAGGTCGAGAGCGCGGGCGAGGTCCTCAAGAACTGGGACGCGATCAAGGCCACGGAGGACGGGCGCGAGCCCGGGATCTTCGGCGAGGTCCCCGAGAACCTCCCGTCGCTGCTGTACGCCCGCAAGGTGCAGCGGCGCTCGGCGTCGACCGGCTTCGACATGGAGGACGTGCCGTTCGACGCGGTCGCGGGGCAGCTGGAGGCGCTCGAGGCGGCGGCGGAGGGCCCCGACCGCGACGCCCGCTTCGAGGCCGCAGGCGACCTGCTGTTCGCCGCCGTCAACGTGGCGCGCAAGCTGAAGGTCGACCCGGAGCTCGCCCTGCGGTCCTCGGCCGATAGGTTTCGCGCGCGCGTCTCGGCGGCCGAGCAGTTGGCCGAGGCCGACGGCGCGTCCTGGTCCGAGCTCGACACCGGTCGCCAGGTCAACTACTACGCGCAGGCCCGACTCCAAGAAGAGGACCCGACTCCATGAGCGCCATCGAACGTGTCCACGCCCGGCAGATCCTCGACTCGCGAGGCAATCCGACCGTCGAGGTCGAGCTGGCCCTGCGCAGCGGCGCCACCGGCCGCGCGGCCGTGCCCTCCGGCGCGTCCACCGGCGAGTTCGAGGCGACCGAGCTGCGCGACGGCGGCAGCCAGTGGCTCGGCAAGGGCGTCTCGCAGGCGGTCGGCAACGTCAACGGCGAGATCGCCGAGGCGATCGCGGGCCACGACGCCGCCGACCAGGCCGGCCTCGACGGCAAGCTGATCGAGCTGGACGGCACGCCGAACAAGTCCCGGCTGGGCGCCAACGCGATCCTGGGCGTGTCCCTGGCCGCCGCGCACGCCGCGGCCGCGGAGGAGCGGCTGCCGCTCTGGCGCTACCTCGGCGGCGAGGGCGCGCATGTCCTGCCGGTGCCGATGATGAACGTGCTCAACGGCGGCGCCCACGCGGACAACAGCGTCGACTTCCAGGAGTTCATGGTCGTGCCCGTCGGCGCGTCGTCCTTCAGCGAGGGCCTGCGCTACGGCGCCGAGGTCTTCCACGCGCTGAAGAAGACGCTGCACGACCGCGGCCTCGGGACGACGGTCGGCGACGAGGGCGGCTTCGCGCCCAACCTGGAGTCCAACGAGGCGGCGCTGCAGCTGCTGGTCGCGGGCATCGAGGCGGCGGGCTACAAGGTCGGCGACGACATCGCGATCGCGCTCGATCCGGCGACCTCGGAGATCTTCGAGGGCGGCGTCTACGACCTCGAGCACGAGGGCCGCAAGCTCTCCTCGGCCGAGCTGGCGTCCTACTGGGCCGAGCTCGCCGGCAAGTACCCCATCCTGTCGATCGAGGACGGCATGGACGAGGAGGACTGGGACGGCTGGAAGACGCTGACCGACGCGATCGGCTCCACCGTCCAGCTCGTCGGCGACGACCTCTTCGTCACCAACGTCGAGCGGCTGCAGCGCGGGATCGACGCCGGCGTCGGCAACTCGATCCTCGTCAAGGTCAACCAGATCGGCACGCTGACCGAGACGCTCGCCGCCATCAAGATGGCCCGCGACGCCGGCTACACCGCGGTGATGAGCCACCGCTCCGGCGAGACCGAGGACACGACCATCGCCGACCTCGCCGTCGCCACCGGCTGCGGCCAGATCAAGACCGGCGCGCCCTCGCGCTCCGATCGCGTCGCGAAGTACAACCAGCTCCTGCGCATCGAGGAAGCCCTCGGCGCCGACGCGACCTACCCGGGCCGCTCGGTCTTCCGCTCCTAGCGCGCGGGCGGGCGACAACTCCCCGCCCATCCGTCCGGCGCAGGAGGAACGGGGCTCCATAAGGCGAACCGCGCCTTAGATGTCCCCAGCCCGTCAGTCCGCGGCGCACGCGCGCGCCCGTCCCTCCACGCAGCGCCGGGAGCAGCAGCGCCCGCCGCGGCCGCGGGTCGTCGCGGGCGGCGGCCGGGCGATCCGGTGGGATCGCGTCGGCCGCGTCGCGCTGCTGGTCGTGCTGCTCGGGGTCGTCGCGCTGTACGTCGGGCCGTCGATCTCCTTCCTGCACACCTACAAGGAGGCGCAGGCGCGCCGCGGCGAGGTGCGGGCCCTGCAGGCCGAGAACGCGCGGCTGCGCGCCCGCAAGCAGGCGCTCAAGAGCCCGGCGACGCTGGAGCGCGAAGCGCGCCGCCTCGGGCTCGTGAAGCCCGGCGAGCGGCCCTTCGTCGTCAAGGGCCTGCCGGGCGACAAGTAGCCCGCTCGACCTTCTAGCCTGGCGGCCGATGGGCCGTTTCGAGATGTCGTACCACCAGTGGCAGGAGGGCGAGCGCCGCGTCCGCGAAGCCCTGCCGGACGAGCGGATGGCGATGGACCGCGTGGTCGATCGCATCGTCGCCGAGCTGCACCGCCGCCTCGGCGGCCGCTTCACGATCGACGAGCTCGTCGAGCTCTACGACCAGGGCACCTCCTGGTGCACCGACATCGCCTACGCGGTCGCGCCCGGCGCGCCCTGGGCCTGGGACCCGCGCACGACCGCCGACGCCGCCTTCGCCCGCTACGTCCGCGCGGCCTCCGACTACGCCGGCGGCCGCCGGCTGGACCCGCGGCCGGCGGACTGAGCGCCGCGCGTCTCGCCGACGCGTGTCGCCTCGTGGTGAACTGTTCACCACGAGACGACACGGAACCGCTGGGACTAGGCCGCGCCCGGGCCGCTGGCCTGCGGCAGGCGCGCGAAGCGCAGGTAGACGCCGAGCGTGCCGGCGGTCTCGTAGCCCAGCCGCGCGTACAGGTCCTTGGGCCAGTCGTCGGCGTCGGCGACGATGAACAGCAGCGAGGGCGAGGCCTCCAGGGCCGCGCGGGTGGCGGCGGCGACGATCGCCCGTCCGTAGCCGCGCCCGCGCCAGGGCGCCAGCACGACGACGTCCTCGACCTGCGCCTCGTCGCCGCGGACCCACAGCCGCGCCCAGGCGATGACGCGGCCGTTGCCGCTCCCGGCGTCCTCGCGCACCACGAAGCGCCGCTCCTGCGCCCCCGCCGGCCCGTAGGCGCGGTAGTGCTCCAGCAGGTGGCGCCGCGTGCGCGGGTCGCGGCCGTAGGGCGTGTCGGCGTCGGTCTTGAGGTACTCCTCGGTCGCGGCGAGGACGTCGTCGACGGAGGCCTCCTGGACGTCGACCTCCGCGGGCTCCGGCGCGCGTCCGTCGCCGAACACCTGGAAGACGTGCGTGCCCGCCTCGTAGCCCAGCGCGACGAGCCCGTCGCGCAATCGCGCGTCGGCCTCCGGCTCGGCCATCACCCGGCGGTGGGCCATCCCGGCGCCGCCGAGCAGGCGCTCGGCGTGGGCGTCGAGCCCGGAGGCGGAGAGGCCGTCGCCGTCGCCCGTCACCCACAGCATGTTGCGGTCGTAGCAGCGGTCGATCTCGGGGGAGAGGTACGCGTCGCCCCAGGCCGCCTCGACGCAGCGCGCCGCCGCGGCCGCATGCATCGCCCGCTCGAACCCGAAGGCGCGTTGCAGCGCCCCCGGCGTGGCGTCAGTCCTCGTCGTCCGCGTCCGCGTCGACGTCCGCGCCGACGCGCTTGATGACGATCTGGTCGGCCTCGACCGTCACCTCGACCTGGCGGTGGCCCGCCCAGTGCTCGGCGTAGACGCCGTCGTCGGCGATCGCCGGGTCCAGCCAGAGGCCGTAGCCCTCTTCGCCGTGGTCGAAGGTGCCCTCGTAGGAGGTCGCCTTCTTGGTGCTGGTGCGCGCGCGGCCGCGGCCGCCGCGGCGCCCGCGACGGCGCTTGGGCGCGCCGTCCTCGTCGGTGGGCTCGTCGGACTCCTCGTCCTCGCCCTCCTCCGCCTTGCGCGCGGCCTCGGCCTCGAGCTCGGCGGCGATCAGCGCGTCGTCCTCGGCGCGCAGGTCGATCTCGTCGTCGAAGTCCGCGGCAGCGGCAGCGCCCTCGGGCGCCTCGCCGTCGGGCAGGAGGTCGTTCTCCTTCTTGAATGCCTCGATCTGCTGGACGGTGACCTCCAGCTGATGGGCGACCCAAGCGTCCGTGCGTCCCTGACGCACCCACGTCCGGATCTGGTTGAGGTGAGGGCGAAGCGATCGTCTGGCCATGCGAAGGTCGCCATCCTAGTCGAGAGTCCGGGCGGTACGTCGGCTCCGTGCGTCAGGCTTCCGTCCGATGCCCGACCTCCCACGCTCCGACTTCGCACAGGTATTCGGGGCAAGGTTCGTCGAAGGACGACGTTCCCGCATATCGAAGGTTTCACCACGCTTGCATGTGGGCACCGGCCCTGCGAGTATCGATCGCCCGGTGGCAGGGACGTTGGGAGGCGTCCAACCATGCTCGTACTGACACGAAAGTCCAACCAGAGCATCATGATCGGAGACGACATCGAGGTCTCCGTCCTGTCCATCATGGGCGAGAAGGTGCGCATCGGGATCCAGGCCCCGCGGGACATCCCCGTCTTCCGCAAAGAGGTCTACCTGGAGATCCAGCAGGAGCGCAACGGCGCCGTCGAGGCGACCGAGAGCGCGACCGTGCGCGGCGAGGTCGACGAGGCCCTCCGCAAGCTCGGCACCGCGGCGGAGTAGCTCCGCCGCGCGTGGGGATCGCCCCTTGGGCGATCACCCCATGACGTAGTACAGCGTCTCGAACATCGCGAACGTCACCGCCACGGCGGTCGCGATGAGGATCAGGTAGAGGACGCCGAAGCGCATCGAGCCGCGCTTGTGCGTCTTGGCCAGCTGGCGCTCGCGGGTGCGGCGCTCGGCCTCGCGGCGCAGGCGCTCCGCCTTCCCGCGATCCTGTTCCGTCTCGTCGACGAACGCCCTTTCCAGCTGGGCGAGGCTCTGACGCATGCGCATCGGCCCGCAAGGCTACCGCGAACACGCGTTCCATAATCCGCGCCCGGCGTGCCGCGCGGCCCGCGCGAGCGACGCGAGCTCCCCGGCGTGCGCGACGTTCGGCGGGATCGTCAAGGGCTCCGCGTACCCGTCGCGGACCAGCGCCGCGTTGACGAAGACCCCGTCGTCGGCGCGGTACACGTAGGCCAGCAGGCGCCCGTAGCGGTCGCGCTCCTCGGCGTCGCGCACCAGCCGCACGCGCCGGCCGGCCACCAGCTCCTTGTTGCGCGCCGAGGCCTTCTTGCCGAAGCACTCCACCGGCGCCCCCGGCTTGACCGTCTCCGGCGTGTCGACGCCGATGTAGCGCACGCGCTCCTCGCGCGCGCCGAGCGAGACCAGGATCGTGTCGCCGTCGACGACCCGCACCACGCGCGCGACGCCGCCCGAGCCGTCGTCGCCGCCGCCATCGACCTTCCCCGCGACGAAGCCGCCCGCGACGGCGAGCAGGAGGACGACGAGGGGCGCGAGACGACGAAGCACCCGCCGCAACCTAGGTCAGACCCAGGCGCGACGGGCGCTCCGTTGCAGAACCGTCACTCGTGCGGCGCCGGAGCGCCGCACGGCGCTAGGCGATCGTCACGTCCTCGTTGAGGTAGACGTCCTGGATCGCGTTCAGCAGCGCGACGCCCTCGGGCATCGGCCGCTGGAAGGCCTTGCGGCCCGAGATCAGGCCCGTGCCGCCCGCGCGCTTGTTGATGACCGCGGTCTTCACGGCCTCCGCCAGGTCGGTCTCGCCCGACGACGCGCCGCCGCTGTTGATCAGCGGCGCCCGGCCCATGTAGCAGTTGGCCAGCTGGTAGCGGGTGAGGTCGATCGGGTTGTCGGTCGTCAGCTTCTCGTAGACCAGCTTGTTGGTCTTGCCGTACGACCCGCCCGCGACCTCGGCCATCTTCAGGTAGCCGCCGTTGGTCTCCGGCAGCTTCTGCTTGATGATGTCGGCCTCGATCGTCACGCCCAGGTGGTTGGCCTGGCCCGTGAGGTCGGCGGCGAGGTGGTAGTCCACGCCGTCCTGCTTGAACGCGTCGTTGCGCAGGTAGCACCACAGGACGGTGAAGAGCCCGAGACGGTGGGCCTCCTCGAAGGCCTGCGCGACCTCCACGATCTGGCGGTCGCTGTTCTGCGAGCCGAAGTAGATCGTCGCGCCCACGCCGGCGGCGCCCAGCTCCGCCGCCCGCTTCACGGAGGCGAACATGATCTGGTCCGCGCCGTTCGGGTAGGTCAGGAGCTCGTTGTGGTTGATCTTGACGATGAACGGGATCTTGTGCGCGTACTTCCGCGACACCGCCCCGAGCACGCCGACCGTCGAGGCGACGGCGTTGGTCCCGCCCTCGACGGCGAGCTTGACGATGTTGTCGGGGTCGAAGTACGCGGGGTTCGGCGCGAAGGACGCGCCGCCCGAGTGCTCGATGCCCTGGTCGACCGGCAGGATCGACACGTAGCCCGTGCCGCCCAGGCGCCCGTGGTCGAACAGCCACTGCAGGTTGCGCAGGACGGTGTTGGACCGGTCCGTCGCCGAGTAGATCCGGTCCACGAAGTCCGGGCCGGGCAGATGCAGCTGGGCCGCGTCGATGGTGGTGGAACGATGGTTCAGGAGCAACTCGGCGTCGTCGCCGAGAAGCTCTTCCAGACGCGATCCGCTGAGCACGTCGGTGGTCACTGTCAGACCTCCAGAAGAGTCATTGCTTATGCGGTCCATGATAGGCGTCGGTAGGCTCCGGCGGCAGATGGAGCACCACTTCACCGGGCCGAGCTATACGATCGGCATCGAAGAGGAGCTGATGATCGTCGACTCCGACTCCTACGAGTTGGTCAACGCGATCGAGTCGCTCCTCGAGGACGCGAAGGCCGTCGAGTCCGACCACTCCGCCGGCGAGATCAAGCCGGAGTTGATGGAGTCGGTCCTCGAGATCGCGACGCGGCCCGCCGCGAACACCGCCGAGGCGGGCGCCCAGCTGCGCGCGCTGCGCCGCGAAGTCCACGACGTCGCGGCCCGCCGGGGCCTGACGATCGGCAGCGCCGGCACCCACCCGTTCGCGCTCTGGGAGGACCAGCGGATCGCCTCGCGCCTCAGGTACCGCGAGCTGGTCAACGCGCTCCGCTTCGTCGCGAGGCAGGAGCTGATCTTCGGCCTGCACGTGCACGTCGGCGTCGACGACCCCGACAAGGCGATCCACGTCGCCAATGGCATGCGGGTGCACCTGCCGGTGCTGCTGGCCTTGAGCGCCAACTCGCCGTTCTGGCGCGGCGACGGCACGGGGATGGCCTCCACGCGCCTGCCGATCTTCCGCGCGTTCCCGCGCGTCGGCGTCCCGCCGTCCTATCGCGACTGGGCCGACTACGAGCGCCAGATCGAGTTCATGATCTCCTCGGGCGTGATGGAGGACTACACCTACCTCTGGTACGACGTCCGCCCGCACCCCAAGCTCGGGACCGTCGAGATCCGCGCCTGCGACGCCCAGACCCGCGTCGAGCACACGCTCGGCCTCGCGGCGCTGATCCAGGCGATGGTGCGCGAGCTGTGCGAGCACTACGAGTCCGGCGAGCACCTGGGCGAGTACCCGTGGCAGATGCTCGACGAGAACCGCTGGCTCGCCGCCCGCCACGGGCTCGACGGCCAGCTCGTCGACCTGCCGTCCAACGCGCGCGTCGCCACGCGCGACCTCGCCCACCGCCTGGTCGACCGGCTGCGCGAGCACGCGCAGGACCTCGGCTCCGCCAACGAGCTGGAGGGCATCGACGACCTCCTGGCGCGCGGCAACGGCGCGGCGCGGCAGGTCGTCGTCTACGAGGCCAACCACGACCTCCGCGAGGTCATGGCCGAGATCGTCGCGGCGACGACGGGCGACGGCGACACCGAGTTCTAGGCCGCCGCCGGCCGCTCAGGCCGCGGCGCGCAGCGTGAACGCCTGCCGCGCCACGCGCTGGCGGACCGCGAAGATGAGCTGGTCGAGCGTCGTCGCGACGCTCGGGTCCAGGTCGGTGAAGGAGACCGCGGCGCCGCCGTCGGCGTCGCGCCGCACGACGCGGCCCTGGCAGACGACCGGATCCGGCAGCCCCGGCACCGCGAGCTCCAGGCCGACCAGCGCGCCCGGCATGGCGAGCGCGCCCGCGCCGACGATCCGCACGCCGCCGCCGCTGACGTCGGTCGTGGAGCGGTCCTGCGCGACGCCGGTGCGGCGGCCCTCGGCGTCCAGCGGCGTCACGCGCACCGCCAGCTCGGCCTTCAGGCGCGGCCGCAGGCGCAGCGGCCGGACGCCGACGTCGTCGGTCACCCGGAAGGCCGTGGTGCCCGCGATCGGGCCGCGCTCGACGGTGCCGGTGAGGAAGACCGGATGGCGCGGCGTGTCGAACGACAGGGTCGCCGGAGCCGGGAGCGTGTGCAGGAGCGAGAGGGTCTGCGCGTCGCGCGGCTCGAGCACCGCCTCGCCGCCGTCCACAGCGACGACGCGCCAGATCGTGTCCTGGTCGCAGGCGTCCAAACCGATGATCTGGAAGTCCCTGAGGCGCCGCACGACTCAGATGATCGACACCCATCGCTCCGACTGGAGTCCTGGGGGCCTAGAATCGGTTGGGAGATGGCCGGGACGCCTGACCTCTTCGTGGTTTGCAAGAAGTGCGGGTCTGAGGTCAGCCCGTACATCACCGAGTGCCCGTACTGCGGCACCCGGTTGCGAAAGCGTGCCCCGAAGATCGACCGCCGCACCGGCGACGCGACGCCCAAGCCGGCGCGCAAGCTCCCGCGCCCGGCGCTGACGCCGCTGCGCAGCAACGAGATCCCCGGGATCCGCGCCGACCCGCTGGGGCGCCCGAACGCGACGATCGCGCTGCTGGTCCTGTCGATCTTCGGCTTCCTGGCGCTGGCGTTCGTCGCCCGCATCGACGTCGCGCTCCTCGACCTCGACAGCGACCCGTGGAAGTACGTCGTCTCGGGCTTCGTCTACTCCAACAGCTGGTACCAGCTGGCGGCGCTGCTGGCGATCGGCATCTACGGCTGGCGGCTGGAGCTGCGCCACGGGCCGGTCCTCGTCGTCGCGTTGTTCATCGCCTGCGGCCTGGGCGGCAACGCGATCGCCGCCGCGGTCGACGTCGGCGACTTCATCCTCGGCGCTCCCGGCGCCGCGCTGGGCATGATCGCCGCCTGGGCGCTGCCCGACGTCGTCCGCGCGCGCCGCGGCATCGACCACGACGGCGACCTGCTCGGCACCGCGGTGATCGCGGTCGTCGTCGCGGTCATGCCCGCCGTGACCTACGGCGCGAGCGCGATCGCGACGTTCTCGGGCGGGCTCCTCGGCCTGGCCGCGGGGGCGCTGCTCCTGCGCACGCAGGACACCACGCGCTAGGGCTCAGCGCCTGCCGCTAGTGTGGGACCCAGTGCCCGCCCCCGCCCGCCGCTTCACCGCCGAGCAGGTCGACGCCGCCGTCCAGGCGCTGTCCGCCGACCCCGAGCGGTTCGCCCACGCGCAGGAGATCGTCGCCCACGCGGCCCCCGGGCTGCAGCGGGTGCTCAACGAGGCGCTGCACGCCGGCGGCTGGTTCGGCGAGGCGCACGAGAAGCAGGTCACCGGCGCCGCGCAGACCGAGGACCCCGCCGCGCGCGAGGCCGCGGTGCGCGTCCTGATCGCCGAGGAGACGCGCCTGAGCATGCTCGTCGGCGTCGCCGCCGGGCTGGAGCTGGCACGCGAGCTGTACGAACCGACCACGTCAGAGGAGTAAGCGATGGAGATCAAGTTCCTGGGCCACGCGGCCTTCGCGATCGAGCACGAGGGCAAGACCGCGCTCATCGATCCCTTCCTCAGCGGCAACCCGAAGGCCGCGGTCAGCGCCGACGAGGTCGCCGCCGACGTGATCCTGCTGACGCACGGCCACGGCGACCACCTCGGCGACACGGTCGCGATCGCCAAGCGCACGGGCGCAACGGTCGTGGCGATCGTCGAGCTCGCGGAGGAGCTGAAGGAGGACGGCGTCGAGAACGTCATCGACCCCAACATCGGCGGCACGGCCGACCTCGGCTGGCTGACGGCGCGGATGACGCCGGCGTGGCACACGTCGACGACGCCCAAGGGCACGGTCAACACGCCGGCCGGCTACGTCATCGAGGTCGGCGGCAAGCGCATCTACAACACCGGCGACACCGCCCTGTTCAGCGACCTCGCGCTGCCGAGCAAGCGCGGCCACATCGACCTGGCGATCCTCCCGATCGGCGGCCACTACACGATGGACCGCTTCGACGGCGTCGCCGCGGCCGAGCTGATCAAGGCCGACCAGATCATCCCCGCCCACTACGGCACGTTCCCGCCGATCGAGACCGACGCCCAGGCCTTCAAGTCCGACGTGCAGAACGCGGGCTACGCCGAGGTCATCGTGCTCGAGCCGGGCGAGAGCCACACGTTGCGATGACCCACGCGGTCGTCCTGATCGAGGCCGAGCGCGACGCGCTGACGACGCTCGGCGGCGAGCTGGCCGGGCTGGACGGCGTCGCCGAGGCGTACAGCGTGACCGGTGAGTGGGACTTCGTGGCCGTCGTCCGCGTGCCCCAGCACGAGCAGCTCGCCTCCGTCATCACCGGGCAGCTCGTCAAGCTGCCCGGCGTGAGCCGGACGCAGACGATGGTCGCCTTCGAGGTCTTCAGCGAGCACGACCTCGAGGCGATGTTCTCGATCGGCCAGTGAGGGCTCGGGCCGTCTCCGCCGCCTGCGTGGCCGCCGCGCTGGCGCTGGCCGCGTGCGGCGGCGACGACGAGCCGGGCGCGACGACGACGATGGGCGCGGCGCCGGCGCCCGAGGCGACGCTGAGCGCGACCACGCCCGCGCCGCCGGCGGACACCGGCGCCGCCACCGCGCCGACCGCCACGACCGGCGTGCCGAAGGGCGGCGTGACGACCGGCGCGCAGACCACCTCCACCGGCGGCGGCGAGTCCGGCGAGGGCGGGGCGGGCGACGAGGAGCCCGCGCGCATCCCGGTCATGCTCACCCACCGCGCCGGCGCGCTCTCGCCGACGACCGTCACCGTCCCGGCCTTCCTGACGCTGGAGATCACGATCTCCGGCTCCGCGACCGTCGCGACCCTCCCCGGCGGCGCCACCCTCGCCGTCCCCGGCACCAAGACCCTCACCGGCCTCAAGGCCGGCAACTACACCATCTCGACCGCCGACGGCGGCAGGACGACGCTGAACGTCGTCAACGGCGGCGACCCGGGGCCGTAGATGGGTCAGGCGCCCGGCGCGCGCCCGCGAATGCGGCGCGCCACCTCGCCGGCGGCGTCGGTGACGGCGGAGGCCAGCGTCGCGCGCGGCCGGCCGGGCTTGACGTCGCGGCCCGGGAAGGTGAGCGCGATGGCGGCGACGGGGTGGCCGGTGTGGTCGAGGACGGGGGCGGCGACGGAGGCGAAGCCGGTGGTGACGTAGCCGTCCTCGGTCGCGTGGCCGGCGCGGCGGGTCTCGGCCAGCGCGCGGCGCAGCTCGACCAGCGTGCGCGGGCCGCGGCCGCCCTCGCGGACGATCAGCGCGTCGCGGGTCGGGAAGAGCGCGCGGACCTGCGCGGGCGGGAGCGCGGCGAGCATCGCCAGGCCGGAGGCGGTCAGGTGCGCGGGCAGGCGGACGCCGACGTCGGTGACCAGCGACGGGCGGTCGGGCGCGCGCTCCTCGATCACGTACAGGACGTCCGCGCCGTGGAGCATCGCGAGGTGGCCGTTGTGCGTGGTGTCGCTCACCAGCTCGCTGAGGACGTTCTGCGCGATCCAGCGCAGCGGCTCCTGGCGCGTGTAGGCGGCGCCGAGCGCGAAGGCGGCCACGCCGAGGCCCCAGCGGCGCTCGTCCTCAAGGTGGGCGACGTAGCCGCGGTCGCGCAGGGCGGAGAGCAGGTGGTAGGTGGTGCTGCGCGGCAGGCCGAGGTCGCGGGCGATCGCCGCCGCGGGCAGCGGCGCGGCGTGGCGGGCGAGCAGCTCGAGGACGTCGAGCGCGGCGGTCGCGGCGGGGACGTTGGCCATGCCTTGGCCAGTGTCTCAGATGCGAGACGCGCCTTGCGCCGCGCGTGCGGTCGTCCGACACTCGCCTGCATGAGCCCCGTCGCCTCTGACACGCTCCGCTGCCGCGGCTGGCAGCAGGAGGCCGCCCTGCGCATGTTGGAGAACAACCTCCACCCCGACGTCGCCGAGAACCCGGACGAGCTGGTGGTCTATGGCGGGATCGGCAAGGCCGCGCGCGACCACGCCGCGCTGGCGGCGATCAAGGACGTGTTGATGCGCCTGGGCGACGACGAGACGCTGCTCGTGCAGTCCGGCAAGCCGGTCGCGGTCTTCACGACGCACGATCGCGCGCCGCGGGTGCTGATCGCCAACTCCAACCTGGTCGGCGACTGGGCCAACTGGGAGCACTTCCGCGAGCTGGAGCGCGCCGGGCTCATGATGTACGGGCAGATGACCGCCGGGTCGTGGATCTACATCGGGTCCCAGGGGATCCTGCAGGGGACCTACGAGACGTTCGCGGCGGTCGCGCGCAAGCGCTTCGGCGGCACGCTGGCCGGCCGGCTGGTCGTGACCGCGGGCCTCGGCGGCATGGGCGGCGCGCAGCCGCTGGCCGTGACCATGAACGGCGGCGTCGCGCTGTGCGTCGAGGTCGACCGCACGCGGATCGAGCGCCGGATCGAGACGGGGTACCTGGACGAGCGCGCCGGCTCGCTGGACGACGCCCTGGCCCGCGCCGCCGAGGCGGTCCGCGACGGCCGCCCGTTGTCCATCGGGTTGCTCGGCAACGCGGCCGAGGTCCTGCCGGAGCTGGTCGCGCGCGGCGTGCACGTCGACGTCGTCACCGACCAGACGAGCGCCCACGACCCGCTGGTCGGCTACCTCCCGGCGGGGATGACGATCGAGCAGGGCGACGCGCTGCGCGCCGCCGACCCCGACGAGTACCTGCGGCGCGTGGGGGAGAGCGCGGTGACCCACGTCGGCGCGATCCGGGCGCTGGGCGAGGCCGGCGCCGAGGCCTTCGACTACGGCAACGCGCTGCGCGGCCTGGCCGCGGCGCACGGCGATGACCATGCCTTTGCCTACCCGGGCTTCGTCCCCGCCTACATCCGCCCGCTGTTCTGCGAGGGCAAGGGGCCGTTCCGGTGGGCGGCGCTCAGCGGCGACCCCGCCGACATCGCCGCGACCGACGCCGCGATCCTCGACCTCTTCGGCGACCAGCCCCACATCCGCCGCTGGATCGAGCTGGCCCAGGAGCACGTCAGGTTCCAGGGGCTCCCGGCGCGGATCTGCTGGCTCGGCGCGGGCGAGCGCCACCTGGCGGGCCTGCGCTTCAACGAGATGGTGGCGAGCGGGGATCTGCGCGCGCCGATCGTGATCGGGCGCGACCACCTCGACGCGGGCTCGGTCGCCTCGCCCGAGCGCGAGACCGAGGCGATGAGGGACGGCAGCGACGCCGTCGCCGACTGGCCGCTGCTCAATGCCATGGTCAACGTCGCCGCGGGCGCGTCGTGGGTGTCGATCCACCACGGCGGCGGGGTCGGCATGGGCAAGTCGATCCACGCCGGGCAAGTTGTAGTAGCTGACGGGACCGCGCTGGGCGCCGAGCGCGTCCGTCGGGTCCTGACGATCGACCCGGCGATGGGCGTCGTGCGACACGTCGACGCCGGCTACCCGGAGGCCGAGGCGGCAGCGACGCGCCTCGCCATCGACATCCCGATGATGTCCGCGTGAGCCTCTCGCTGGAGAACGCCGCGCAGGTCGCGCGCCCGCCGGAAGACGGCCTGGCGTTCCTGCGCCTCTCGCGCGCGAACGAGGTCACGCTGGAGCCCGGCGCGCTGAGCACCGACGGCGCGCGCATCGCGGCGTTCGACTCCGACGTCTCCGCGACGCGGCGCGTCGACTGCGCCGGCTGCGCCATCGTCCCCGGCCTCGTCGACTGCCACACGCACCTGCCGTTCGCGGGCTGGCGCGCCGAGGAGTACGCGCTGAAGGTCGCGGGCCGGCCCTACGAGGAGATCGCGCGGGCCGGCGGTGGCATCGCCTCCTCCGCGCGCGCCTTCGCGGAGACCTCCGACGACGACGTCCTCGCGCAGGGGCGCGCGCTCGCGCGCGAGATGCTCGCCCACGGCACGACGAGCTTCGAGACGAAGTCGGGCTACGGCCTGAGCGTCGAGGCCGAGCGCCGGGCGCTGCGCCTGGCCGCCGCGCTCGCCGACGAGGTCCCGCAGACGGTGCGCTCCACCGCGCTGCTCGCGCACGCGGTCCCGCCCGGCATGGCGGCCGGCGCGTGGCTGGACGCGATCGCGCCGCTGGCGAGCGACGCGGAGTCACCCGCCACGGCCCTCGACATCTACGTCGAGTCGGTCGCCTTCGGCCTCGACCACCTCGCGCGCATGGGCGACCTCGCGCGCGCCGCCGGCCGCGACCTGCGTGCCCACGTCGAGCAGTTCTCCACGATGCGCAGCGTCCCCGTCGCGCTGGAGCACGGCGCGCGGTCGGTCGACCATCTCGCCTGCCTGCACCCCGACGACCTCGGCCCCCTCGCCGCGGCCGAGTGCGCGGCGGTCCTGCTGCCCGGCGCCGAGCTGCTGGGCGACGAGCGGGTCGCGCCCGGCCGCGCGCTTGCCGACGCGGGGGCCATCGGCGTCATCGCCACCGACTGCAACCCGGGGACCTCGCCGGTCGCGTCGCTGCCGCTGATCGCCGGCCTGGCGGTCCGCCGCTACGGCTGGACGGCGCGCGAGGCGCTCGTCGCGATGACGCTCAACGCGGCCTGGGTGCTGCGACTTCACGACGTCCTCGGGTCGCTCGAGGTCGGCAAGCGCGCCGACGTCGTCGTCCTCGACGCGCCGCTGGAGCACCTGCCCTACCGCTTCGGCCACAACCCGGTGGCGATCGTGATCGCCGGCGGCGAGGTCGTCCACGTCCGGGAGGACCAGGCGTGGCGTCTCGGATGACGATCGCCGCCGAGGACCTCGCCGCGCGCCTGGACCCGCTGCGCGCGATCGGCTTCGACCCGGCGCGCGGCACCAACCGCCTCGCGTGGACCGACGCGGACGCCGCGGCCGGCGCGTGGTTCGAGGAGCAGGCGGCGGGCGCCGGCCTGCGCGCCTGGCGCGACGCCGCCGGCAACCGCTGGGCGACGCCGCCCGGCGACGGCCCGTGGTGGGCGGTCGGCTCGCACACCGACAGCGTCCGGGACGGCGGCGCGTTCGACGGCGCGCTCGGCGTGGCCGCGGCCTTCGCGATCGCCGCGGCGAGCGACGCGCCGCTCGCGGTGATCTCGTTCGCCGACGAGGAGGGCGCGCGCTTCAACACGCCGACCTTCGGGTCGCGCGCGCTCACGGGCGTCTTGGACGTCGAGGGCGTGCTGGCGCGTCGCGACGACGACGACGTCTCGCTCGCCGACGCGATGGCCGCCGCCGGGGTCGACCCGGCCGGGCTGGGCGCCGCGCCCGACGCCCTCCGCCACCTCCGCGGCTTCGTCGAGCTGCACATCGACCAGTCGACCGACCTCGCCGAC
>Ga0247762_1000280_pt1 | contig 17721 bp, 11 predicted proteins | sample UWRJL081202R4_FD_181016 | JGI IMG/M metagenome (GOLD analysis project Ga0247762, IMG submission 181016) | Plant litter microbial communities from Arlington Agricultural Research Station in Wisconsin, United States - UWRJ-L081-202R-4 | ecosystem: Environmental > Terrestrial > Plant litter >...
ATCCGGAACGATTAAAGGAACTGTGAAGGACGGAATTTCAGGCGAAGCCGTTATCGGCGCGAACGTACTTGTTGTAGGAACAGGTCAAGGTACGGTTGCTGACTTCGACGGTGAGTTCACCCTTCCTAAAGTAAAGGCGGGGACTTACAATGTTATCGTGTCATTTATCTCTTATAAGACAGATACGTTGAAGAACATCACAGTTTATCCCGATCAGACCACTGTTATCAACACAAAGATAGTTGAAGCGAGCACTGAGCTTGGCGAGGTTGTGGTTACTGGTCAGAAGATGACGAATACGGATCTGGCAGTAATTACCGAGTTGCGTAAGAACGACCTGGTGGCGGTTGGTATTTCAGCGCAACAGATACAAATGTCACAGGATAGGGACGCTGCACAGATTATGAAGCGTATTCCCGGGGTAACGATTGTTGGTAACCGATTTGTGAATGTTCGAGGTCTCAGCGAGCGTTACAGCACGGTTTTGTTGAACGGTGTAATAGCTCCCAGTACGGAAGTGGATTCAAGAGCATTTGCTTTTGACTTGATCCCGAGCAATATGATCGACCGTATGTTGGTTTATAAATCTGGTTCAGCTGAGTTGCCCGGGGAATTCGCTGGTGCGGTTATCGGTATAAATACAAAAAACATTGTCGAGGAGAATTCGCTTTCCGTTAACGTAACTACAGGTTTTCGTGTAGGTACAACGGGAAGAGATTTCAACTCAATGGAAACTGGCAGCACGGATTGGCTTGGCTACGATGACGGCAAACGATCGCTGCCTTCGTCATTTCCTGCGAACCTTCGGGAACTAACTCAAAATGCTTCCGATGCCAACATCCAAAAATTAGTAAGTGCCAGCAAGAGCCTGCCTAATTCATGGAATACAAACAAGCGTACCGCGGTTCCTGACTATCGCGCGACGGTAAATTTTGCGCACGTCTTCAATCTAGGCAGCAAGAAATTGAGCAATATTACTTCGTTGAATTACTCACGTACTTTCCAACGTGCTGAGCAGAGGAACTATTACTACGACGATTATATTCCTGCCGAGCAAAAGAGCAACAGACGATATTTTTATGACGATGAGCGCTATGCTGATAACGTTCGGGCCGGTTTCATCTCGAACTTTACGCTTGAATTGAATCCCTCCAATAAAATTGAGTTTAGAAATCTATTCAATCAGCAGGGAGCGTCACAGGTCACAAATCGTTCAGGTATAGAAGATGTGCAGGGATATGATGTAAAGAACCTTGCTCTTAACTACTACAGCAGAAGAATATATTCAGGCCAGGTGCAGGGTAAACACAATATCGGCGATCATGTTTATGTGAGCTGGACGGGGGCTTATTCTTCTGTAACAGCCGATCAACCAGATTTCAGAAGAATACGTTCACAACGTTTGAAAGGTACAGACGATCCGTTTTCGGTGGTAATACCGCCAACCGCCAGTACATTTGATGCCGGTCGTTTTTATTCTAACCTGTCGGAGAAAGTTTATACAGGAGCTTTGAACTTTGAATACAAATTCAATCCGGAGGCTGCGGAAGAAAAGCAAATTAAGGTTTCAGCAGGTGGATATTATGCAAAGACAGAACGGGATTTCAGTGCACGCTGGGTTGCCTATAAGGCTTCTAATATCTCGGGCGTCGATGCGGATGTTTTGCGTCAGCCCTTCACTACGATCTTTGCCCCAGAGAATATTGGTTTGAATACAAACAGCTCACAAGCACCGTACTTCATCCTGGAAGAAGGAACAAACTTTGCTGATAAGTATAAAGGTGATAACCAACTTCTGGCCGGTTATGTGGGAACAACTATCCCGTTGAATGATTTCCGTATTTCATTAGGCGTTCGCGTTGAAGACAACACTCAGAAGCTTACTTCCCAGAACACAGATGGCACGCCCGTGAACGTAAACAACCCGATAACCAGCGTGTTGCCATTCTCTAACATTTCGTATAACCTGACTGAAAAGTCACTTTTCCGTCTGGCGTATAGCAAAACAGTAAACCGTCCTGTATTTCGCGAATTGGCTCCTTTCAATTTCTATGATTTCGATCGCTCGGCCAATACCTATGGAAATCCGGCATTGAAAACTGCCAATATTCACAATGTGGACCTGCGATGGGAGTTGTATCCTACAAAATCGGAGCTTGTTTCTTTAGGCGTATTCTATAAATACTTTATTGATCCGATTGAAAGCAAACTTGATCTTGGCTCGAATATCATATATACGTTTACTAACGCTAAGTCTGCACGCAATTTTGGTGTGGAATTTGAATCGAGAAAATCACTACAAGGACTTACCTCTAGCAAGTTTGTTCACAATCTCTCTGTAATATTGAATGCGGCTTACATCTACAGCAAAATAACATTAAATGCTGCGGACGCTGTATATCAGGACAAAGAACGGGCGATGCAAGGTCAGTCTCCCTATGTGATCAATGCGGCATTGAACTACGCAAGCCAGGACGGTTCTGGATGGCAGGTGAATGCAGCATACAACGTTTTTGGCAAGCGGATATTCTCTGTTGGGGACCTTTTTCAGAACGCAACGCAGTACGAATTACCTCGTAACCAGGTGGACATAACGATTTCTAAGGCGCTAAGTCAGCACTGGGATGTTAAACTCGGTGTGCAAGACCTTTTGAATGCTAGATATAGAATCGTTCAGGATTCGGATTACAATGGAAAAATCAGTGCTGTGGACGAGCCGATTTCAAACTGGAAAAATGGTCAGTATGTTTCTCTGGGTGTGACATACAGAGTATACTAGGCTAAAGAATACTTAACACCAGTAAATAGTCGGAAGTCCTGTGTGATTTCCGACTATTTGTGTTTCTGTACGTTTGAGCGGGCTATTTTATCTTTGTTTCCTATTTGTTAACAATCCTTAAATATTAGCTAACACTCGGGTAACATCTTTATCGGGGTGCTCCAGTACTTTTGAGGCTGAAAACCTTTTTAAAACATTGACATGGAAAAAATGAGAAAACTTCTTAGCTACGCGATGTACTCGCTGCTGGCAATTGCCGCGGTGACGATTACGTCTTGTAGTGATGACGATGATAACAATGCATCGTACGAAGCGTCTATCGCTGTAACGCCCAGCACCGCTTCTAACCTGCCAGGTGCTAAAATTACCTTCAATATCGCTGTTACTGCGGGTGCAGGTTTGACAAGCGTAAAATTGAATGGTACTGAGATCAAGTCATACACTACTGATACAAAAGCAGATGCTTTCGGTTATGACTACACTGTTGCTGCTGATGCTGCTATCGGTGCAACAATCGCGCTGAAGTTTGAGGCCACTGACAAAGCTGGTGCTGTAAAGTCTCAGGACGTAACAGTTACTGTTGGTGATCCTGGCAAACAGACTGAAGTACTTCAAGGTGCTATCACTTCAAACAAGACGCTTTCAAAAGACAAATATTACCTGCTTAAGGGTAACGTTTTCGTTCAAGCTCCTGCTGAGCTTACTGTTGAAGCCGGTACAATTATCCTTGGTGATAAAGTGACTAAAGGTGCTCTGGTTATCAACCGTGGTGCTAAGATCCACGCTGTAGGAACTGCTGCATCTCCTATCATCTTCACATCTTCTGCTCCTGCTAACTTCCGTAACTACGGTGATTGGGGTGGTGTTGTTCTTCTTGGTAAGGCAACAAACAACGTAAGCGACGCAGTGCCTATCGAAGGTATCGCACCTAGCGGCGCTACTTCAGACGACGGCAAGCACGGTGGATCTAACGACGCTGATAACTCTGGCGAGCTTCAGTATGTACGTATCGAGTTCGCTGGTATCGCACTGTCTACTGACAACGAATTGAACGGTCTTACTATGGGTAGCGTGGGTAACGCAACAAAGCTTGACCACATCCAGGTGTCTTATTCTGGTGACGACTCTTACGAGTGGTTCGGTGGTACTGTAAATGCGAAATATCTTATCGCTTACAGAGGATGGGATGACGACTTCGATACTGATAACGGTTTTCGTGGTAATGTGCAGTACGGTGTTTCTTTCCGTGACCCTAACATCTCTGACAAATCAGGTTCTAACGGTTTCGAGTCTGACAACGACGCTACAGGATCAACCCGCCAGCCGCTTACAGCTCCTCACTTCGCTAACATGACTTGGTATGGTCCTCACGTGTATTCTAAGCCTAAGACATTAGGTACCGGTGCAAATAATGATCTTCCTTACACTGGCGCACAAATCGACAAGGGTACAGTAGGTGCTAACTACGGTTTCGGCGCTCACTTGAGAAGAAGCACTAACATCCAGATCTACAACTCTGTGTTCGTTGGTAGCAACCAGGAAGGTGTACACTTCGAGAATGCAAGCGCAACTCTTGTGTTCAAGGGTAACGCCTTCGCAAGAATCGGTCTTGGTGTTAACGGTAACGTTGAAAAGAAGACCGGTACTACTTACGATGACGTAAACTTCGCTGTTGAGAACTTCGGTACTGAAGCTGGTGGCGCTCAGACTGGCATAGCTGCACAAGATCTCACTGCTAAGTTCGCTGGTATGAAATACAACGGTGACGCTAGCACCAAGTATTCAAACGCGATGAGCATCGATCAACCTTCAGCGCTGCTGGCTGCTAACTCACCTTACCTGACTGGTGCTGCAACTGTACCTACAGGTCTTGAGCAACAGACTTACATTGGTGCTTTTGATGCTACTACTAACTGGGCATCTGGCACATGGATCAACTACGCTCCTGCTTCTACTAACTACTAGTCTAAGTAAGCGTTTATAAGAAAGGCCTCTCCTGCTATGTCGGGGGAGGCTTTTTTTATTTGCTGCATTTCCCGGTTCTTTAACAAGCATTTTTCGCTTTTGGCGCATTCGCCGTGATCGCCTTTCTTTTGTTACCTTTGTAGTGCTAACTGAATGGTGTTTATGAAATTATCTAACTATCTGTTATTCGCTGTCTTTGTTTTTTTCTTTTCATGTTCAAAGGGGCGTTATAATCCTGATACCTACCATTCGAAACAAGAACAGGATAAGATACTACGAAAGACATTGTATTATTCCACTAAACTTCCTCCCGGCGCAACACGCGAGACGCGCTTCGACGAGAAGTTCAACTGGTACTATGATAAAGCCAGAGAGGAGTATGACATCGTGAGATATTTTGTAAGTGATTCGGGTGAAGAGTATTTCCTAATGACTCGAAAGGCGCGCAGCATGACGCCGATGCGTGAAGGTATCGGTGGTAAGCTAAAGCTTGATGATAAGGGTGGGCTAGCTGAATATGAAGAAATTTTTCGAACATGGAAAATGCCAGCTGATACCCTGGCTAAGCGCGGCGCTTTCTTATTTGATAAAATGATTGAGGGTAAGGATCTGACGATGTATTATTCGAAATATCAAGGTGATCGTTTTATTGAGTTTCCGGATGAGAGGATTGTGTTTGATAAGAAGGAGTGGGTATGGGAAGATGCGCAGATGGATAGTTTGGGAATACATTGAGGAGTTTTGATATCTCGTGGAGCTGTCAATTTTTAAATTATAGTCATTATAAACAGCATTTTTCCGTTTGTGGTGGGTTGTTCATAGATTACTTGAGCACACAGAACAGCCAGGTATTATGATCCCTCTTGATACATCAATATTTTTTGGATATGTATTATCGATGATGTTGTGTATTATATATTATGGTAATAGTATGTTAATGTTGTCTGCTAAACTTTTTTAATATATAAAGCGTCTAACGGTAAGCGAATATACGTTGACTTAATTGTGCGTGAAGTTGTAAGAAATTCACTTGTTAAGTGCTATTGTCGCTATACGTTTTTATGACACTTTATTAATTAATCATTATGCATAAACCTTTATCGATCGGAGGACGCTTATTGTTGTTACTCCTGTGCTGCCTGAGTTTCGGGCGGGCGTTTTCTCAGTCCTCACCGTATGTTCACGGGTGGACAATTTCTCCTGACGCCAGTTATTTAAATAACGGGAGAATTGAGATAGATCCTAATATAACGTTTACCCTGGTGTTCACCGTCCAGGCAACGAAGCCGGACCTTGAAGTATTCACGTTGCCATTTAGCGTGTTTCGACATGCCAAGACGGGAGCCTCGAATATTGATGTTTCCGGTGGACTTAAGATCACCAATGATGATTTTAAAGATGGTGCAGTCATAATCAATAAGGAGTTTACGGTGAATCTCACCACGGCTTCGGGTGCCTCTACTACCGGGACGACGATCCGAACGGGCGACGATATCTTTATCGGCTACAAAGACGCGTGGAACAGCAGCTCGTACAGTGTCGTAGTAGCCAACCAGATCAGGGAAAATAGCATAAGCCCTCCGGAGGTAGATATATTTGATGGGTCTGGCGATCCCGGGTATATTGTTGGTTCTACGCCGACTGGTGGAGACGGTACATATACTTACAGCTGGGAATCGAATACTGTCAGTGCTACCAGTACTTTTACCCTAATAAAAGGAGGTGCTGAAGCGCACGACATTGGTTACAATTCTCCGGTGATTACAAAAACGGGATACTATAGACGTATAGTAACGTCTGGAGGGTTGACCAGCCGGAGCAACGTTGTCAAGCTAACCGTAGCGAATTTTATTCATGGCAATGTCATTTCTACTACTTCGCCACAGTATTTTGTGACTTCTGTTAACCCTGCCCTTGCCGGCACCGATGCCTCAACGGTAGATAACGCGGCGGTAACCTATCAGTGGCAGACCAGCACTACCGGTAAGTCGGATAGTTTCAAAGATATTGCCGATCCGTTGTCGCGCCTGCGTGATTATGATCCGGCTGAGATCCGTAGCACGATTTTTTTATCGACGTATTGCCAAAACGACATCAACCAATGCTCCGATCAGTATAAGTAACGTTATCGGATTTACATCAATGTCGTATAATCTGATCAGTTTTCAGGGTGCTGGTACTGAAGTGTTTTATTATAATGGGACTGCTTCCCCTCCATTGATGGTAGGTGATCCGGTGACTGATATTCCTAATACATCATTGCCAATTCAGTATGGCTGGAATGCGCGTACAGATGTCGACGGGTCTACCTGGTCCAGGATTTATTCTCCGGACGGTTTGTCATCGCCCCCAGGTGACATTATTGAAAGCATGGTGTACATGAGAGAAGCTTTTCTGATTATCGATGGTAAAGAAGTTTACCTGTCCGAGAGTAATTCTATTCGCGCTCATGTTGCCGAGCCGGTAGCCAACAATACCATTTGCTGTGATCAGACAGTAACAGGCCTTGCCACACCTGCTATTATTACCGGCAGTGTTGCAACGGGTGGAAGCGGTACTCTTCATTATTCCTGGAGTGCAAGCACCGATGGATCGACCTGGACTTTACCGACAAACGGTACCTACATCGATAACGGGGTGAGCTTTCGTCCGGAAGCTGGTGTACGAGGAAAGGTGTACTATCGCCGCATCGCTTACGATAACTCTCCTTCTAATATTGCAGGAGGTCGTATGACAAGTAATGTGGTGACTGTTATTTATAATAATGATATTCCGGTGGGTTCGACTATCACGAATGCTTTTAAGACATCATCGTTTGACAATAATTGTGGTGAGTTTATTCAGACGGTCAATTCGATGAATGGGAATTTTGTTAATAACTATGGCAGTTCAGGTAACGATGTTTACTTTCAGTTTACGGTGACTGGAAATACAACGATTGGTTTCGTGGCCTGCGCTTCCAGCGTGCCGACAAATTTCTATTTGTTTGATGCTAATTTCAATCCAAAGGCAATGAGCTATACGCAAAACTATTGCTATCAGAGTGTCAACCTTTCTCCGGGAACCTACTATATTATGATTGAAGGTAATGGTTCACTCCGATTGCACATCGGTACGTATGTTTATTCGGATTGTGTCGATGGTTACGACACAGGTCCATTCAACCCTCCAAGTGGTTTTACTTCCAGCGGTATAGAGGTTTTTCCTAATCCTGCGACAGACAATGTTCAGATTGCATTATCCGATGAAACTGACACCGAAGCGAAGAGCGTCGTTATCTACAACAGGAATAATGTTGCCGTGAAGCGATTTGAGACACATGAGAATACGTTGCAGATATCTGTGGCCGATCTGCCTTCGGATATTTATGTTATTGATATTGTTACAAGAAAGGAATCGCGGAAGCAGCGGTTGGTGGTGAAGTAAGGATGTAGAAAATTCAAGAGTCGATCAAAATAAAAAGGGCGTTGTGAAACGCCCTTTTTTATATTATCATAGTGGACATTTATGATTATAAAATCTGCATTGAACTAAAACACCCAACTATGGAATACAGACAACTAGGAAACTCCGGCCTCCGCGTTCCGGTACTAAGCTTCGGAACAGCCACCTTTGGTGGCGAAGGCGATTTCTTTAAAGCCTGGGGCAGCACCCAGGTTGATGAGGCTAAGAAACTGATCGGCCTGTGCATGGACGCAGGTGTTAACTTCTTCGATACAGCTAACGTCTATTCTGCCGGCACATCAGAGCAGATTCTCGGCAAAGCTCTTGCCGGCCTGCGCGACAAGGTGCTCATCTCAACCAAATCGACCTTTCGGCTTGGTGACGGTATTAACGACTATGGCTCGTCGCGGATGAATATCATTAAAGCCTGTGAGGATAGCCTGAAGCGACTTAGCACAGACTATATAGATGTATATCACATGCACGGCTTCGATGCGAATACTCCTGTTCAGGAAACGCTCAAGGCCCTTGAGTCGTTGGTGCAGAGTGGGAAGGTGCGGTATATTGCCTGCTCTAACTTTTCGGGGTGGCATCTGATGAAGTCGCTTTCGGTGTCGGAGCGGTATGGGTGGTCGCGGTATGTGGCACATCAGGCTTATTATTCATTGCTGAATCGTGATTTTGAGTGGGAGCTGATGCCGCTTGGTATTGAGGAGAAGATAGGGACGATCGTGTGGAGTCCGCTTGCGGCAGGGAAGCTGGGTGGTCGTTATCGGCGTGGACAGGAAGCTCCTAAGGACGGACGTGTGGCGCAGGGTGGTAGCCCTGTTCAAAATACAGTGCATGATGATGTTCGTCTTTACGACATCGTAGATGTTCTTGATGAGCTTGCCAAAGAAACGGGTAAGACGGTTGCGCAGGTGGCTTTGAACTGGGTGTTGCAGCGTCCTACGGTTTCGAATATCATTATCGGAGCGCGGAATGAAGAACAACTTAAGCAGAACCTTGGCGCCGTGGACTGGAAGCTTACGATTGACCAGGTGAAGCGATTGGATAAAGTGAGCGAAGTGTTGCCTGCGTATCCATACTGGCATCAGCGCGAGTTCCCGATGTTGAATACGGATCCGGATCTGTATGGTGGACGGGGTGTTTATAAGGGTTAGTGTTGGGTCTCTTCTTCCTTCTTACGAGCAAGACTGTGTGACAGAGACATTGTGCGGTGTATGGGGTTATTCAATCGATGCGAGTGTGGAGTTGAAATGCCGTGTGGGGTGTGGGGTTTGTGAGTGGGGTGCAACTTGCGTTGATTCGGCAGTCCGAAGACTGCCCATATGCTTAGTCACAAGTCAACGCTTCGTTAAAGACCTTGCGCCAGCTGTAGCCCAGTTCACGGCAGTCGCAGACTGCAGCATGATGGGCACAAGTTGCAAACTTGCGCCAAATCCTAGCTAGCCCTGCGCTTGACTTTTATGACAGTACCTTGCGCCAGCTCAATAGAGTAAATAAAAGGGCTGTCTCTTCAAATTAAAGACAGCCCTTTTATTTTAATTATAGGTGAGTGTATATCAGTTCACTTTACTCTGTCTTTCTTTGTGCATGTCCACTACCTTCTTAACCTGGCCTGATACTACTTTAATTGAGTCCTGGGCTTTGATGTTTTGTTCGATCTTTTTCAGGAGTAGTTCGTACTCTGCTTTGTTATCGGCGAGGGCTTTCTCCAGTCGTACCTTTTCGCGTTTGTTGTATTCGAGTTTGCTGTTCAGGGATTGGTTTTCGTTGAGGGTGCGTTGTTGCTGTTTGTCGACGGCGTTAGAGGCGCGGATGGATTCGTCGATCTGGACCTGGATCTTGTCGCGGTAGTATTTTACGCCGAAGTCGTAGACGGTTTTTTCGATGAGCTTGTTGGCTTTGGAGGCATCGTCGTCTTTCCAGTCGGATGTTTTTATTCCAAGCCAGGGAGCGGATGTTGTGTTGTTGTCTTTAACGATGGCATAGATGGGTGAGAAGTATGTTATGCCGTTTATAACGGGGTCGGTAATGGTGATGGTGCCGGCCGATTGTTTCACTTTTCCGATGGAAAGGCTCTTGAGATATTTTACAAGGGCAGTGCTTACGTCGACGGAGTTGCCATCGAGTGTTGTTTCATAGCCGTCCATTGATTCGCCGTTTACGCGGGCGGTTTCCGTTTTGGTCTTTACGGTCTGGCTGTGGCCTACAGAGAATGCAAAAAAGAGAACGAGAGCTGTGATAACTGTTTTGTTAATCATTTGTTAATCGTTATGTTTCCTGGCCTTACCAGGGCAACAGGGTTTAGCTTTATAGCATCAAAACTACATAAATTTTGAACGCACAACCTATTCTTATTACAGGAGCTTCCGGTCTTCTGGGCACGCGGCTCACCGAAATGCTTACGGCTAAAGGCCACGCCGTTTCTCATCTTGGCCGGTCTGCCCGCAACGGCGCTGTAAAGAGCTATGTGTGGGATATCAATCGCCGGCAGATAGATCCGGCTGCGCTTACGGGTGCAGGCACCATCATTCACCTGGCAGGCACCAACGTTGGAGAGAAACGCTGGACGGCAGCACGCAAGCACGACATTCTGGAGAGCCGTATACAGTCAACAAGGTTGCTATATGATGAGTTGAAGAAGGGTAATCATTCTGTAAAGACTTTTATCTCTGCTTCAGCCATAGGCTACTATGGTTTTGAAGACAATGATACTTTGTTGACAGAAGAGTATCCCGCGGGTAAAGACTTCCTGGCGGATGTTACGCGGCAGTGGGAAGAAGAGATCGATCGTATCGCTACGCTGGGTATTCGGGTGGTGAAGCTTCGCATTGGTATTGTGCTGAGCAATCAGGGTGGCGCGTTGGTAGAGCTTGCGCGGACTGTGCGTTGGGGTGTGGGGTCGCCGTTGGGATCGGGTGATCAGCATATAAGCTGGATACATATCGACGATGTTTGTGCGATGTTTGTACGTGCTGTGGACGATGAGGCTATGCATGGGCCTTACAATGCCACGGGGCCTTATGCTGTAACCAACCGTGAGCTTACCAAAGCTATAGCCAGGGCGCTGCACAGGCCGATGTTTTTGCCTGCGGTACCGGCGTTTGTGTTGAGATTGGTGCTTGGTGAGATGGCTGATATTGTGCTTAGAGGCAGCAGGGTTTCGTCGGGTAAGATGCAGGATGAAGGGTTTGTGTTCAGGTTTGATACGCTGGAGAAGGCGGTGGGGAATCTTTTGGGATAGATGACTTTTATGACAGCGCCTTGCGCCAGTTTACTGGGAGTTGTATATTCGTTTTTACGGAATATTTATTTTTTTTGATATGAAGGCTAAAAAGAACAAGAGAGAGGATGAGGCGCGGCTTCGGGAGGCACAGGAAGAAGAACAACGGATACGGAAGGCGTTTAAAGACAAGGACTGGGCGGAGATCAAAGGTGCTAACAGTTGGATGATCTTCAAGGTTATGTCGGAGTTTGTGGAGGGGTTGGAGAAGCTGGCAAAGATCGGGCCGTGTGTTACTATATTCGGGTCGGCGCGGGTGAAGCCCACGAACCCTTATTATAAAATGGCGGAGGAGATAGCCTACCAGTTGGTGGAGCAGGGTTATGGCGTTATTACGGGTGGCGGCCCGGGTATTATGGAAGCCGGTAACCGGGGAGCACATCGCGCAAAAGGTAAATCTGTTGGACTTAATATCTATCTGCCGCACGAGCAGAAGGGTAATATCTATATCGACCCGGATAAGCTTATTACGTTCGATTACTTCTTCGTACGCAAGGTGATGTTTATGAAGTACTCGCAGGGCTTTATTGTGATGCCAGGAGGGTTTGGAACGCTTGATGAGCTTACCGAAGCGCTAACGCTTATTCAGACCAAGAAGATCGGGCGCTTCCCGATAGTATTGGTGGGTAAGAAGTTTTGGGGTGGCCTGATTGATTGGTTTAAGAAGGTGTTGATTCATGAGGGAATGATCCACGAAGACGACCAGGAGTTGTTTAACATCGTGGATACTCCGGATGATGCAGTTAAGGTTATTGAGGAGTTTTATTCGAAGTATTTGTTGTCTCCAAATTTCTAGGATGCTATAGCTTTGATATAGGGGTCTCCGTTCTATTAAGAACGGAGACTTTTTTGTTGTCTATTGTTTGATGATGCGATAGGTTTGGGTATTGCTGTCGGTTTGAATGAGAAGCAGGTAGATGCCAGCGGAATTACTCGTCAGGTCGAGCAGGTAGGTATTGGGTTGAGTGCGTTGCAGTGTTGTGTTTACGATAGAGCCCTGCGAGGAGAGCAGCTGTGTGTTTTGAGTTGTGAGGGCTTGCGTTGTGGTTATCGTGTAAATGCCAGTGCCGGGATTGGGATAGATGTAAGGTGCGGGTATGGCGGGGTCGGTTATGGCTGTTACAGGAACTCCTTTGCCGGTGACTGCTATGGTGTGTTGCTCGGTTGTGGCGTTTGATCGGATGTCTATCTGGCCGTTGTAGGCTATAGCATTCTCGGGTGTAAAGGTGATGGTGATAGTTACTCCGGTTCCTCCTGTGATATAATATATATCGGTGTCGTCGTTTCTTTTAAAGCCGTCGGGTAATATAATGGAAGAGATTTCCAGACTGCCCTGGCCGGTGTTGCTAATGGTGATTGTTTTATTGACGGACTCTCCCAGTACTACATCTCCGAAGTCAAGACTTGCCGGACTAAGGGTCATGGCGATCTCTACGTCGCTTATGGTTAGTGGTTGTTGTATCGTGGCTGCTGCCTGGTAGTTTTCGTTACCCGGTTGTGATGCAGTTATGTTGGTCTTGCCGGCGCCGATTATCGTTACCGTGTTGCCGGATATCGTGGCAACAGCAGTGTTGGAGCTTGTATAAACAATGGGCAGGTTCGATGTAACGGTTGCGTTTAGTGTGAACGGAGCGTCGCCTGTTTTCTTGTTGGGTAGCACGGGGAATTCTATAAACTGTTGAGCCTTGTTTATAACGAGCGTGCGCTTTACGGATGTTGCGGCCAGGACATTACTGTTACCAGTTTGCGTTGCGGTGATATCTACGGTGCCCGCTTTTTTTATGGTTACCGTATTGCCATTGATGGCCGCGATGTCGGGTTTTGCGCTGGTGTATGTTAAAGGCAGGCCTGCAGACGAATTTGCGGGTAATGTGATGTCTGCCGCACCGAATGTTTGAGCAGGTGGTGTGTCGAAGGTTATGGTTTGTGTCGCCTTGTTTATAACGAGTGTGCGTTTAACCGATGCAGCTGCGGACACATTATCGTTTCCGGCCTGTGATGCTGTGATCTCCACGCTGCCGGCTTGCTTTATCGTTAGTATACTGCCATCGATAGATGCTATGTCAGTGTTCGCGCTGGTAAATGTTATCGGGAGGTTGGCGGATGACGTAGCTTGTAATGTAAAAGCTGCGTCGCCATAAGTTTTTGCCGGTGGTGTGTTGAACGTTATGGTCTGGCCCTGTTTGATGGCGCTGCCGGTAAGGTCGATAATAAATGTACCTTCATCGATATCGTTGGTGCTTATCGACAGTTTGGCTGTTTTACTTCCCGTTGTTTGTGGTTTGAATGTTACTTTGAAGCTCCCCGAACTTCCTGGTTCTATGGTAGTGGGAAGTGTTGATTGATCGATCGTAAAGTCAGCCGTGGCGCCGGTAATGCTTACCTTGGGATCCTTCAATACGAGGCTGGCGGCTCCGGAGTTCTTCAACGTAACGGTTGTCGCGGCAGAGCTTGTCAGTACAGATATTGTTCCGAAGTCTTTCTTGCCGGGGGTTGTAGCAGCCACGCCGTCTATTGTAACGTCAAGCTCCGGGTTCGCACCTGCGCCTGCCAGTGTTATCGCTACTGGTGTCGAGCCGGTGGTGAAATCGAAATCGTATATCGGGTGAGGGTTGCCTCCGCTTATGTTCGTTGTATACAGCTCGCCGTAACCCTGATTAAGCTCGCCGATGGCCGTAGCGCCGAAGAGCTTGCCTGTGCTGCTTGTGATGAGTTGATCTACTGTTCCGTTAGCCGGTGGGTCGAAGAAGGGATACAGCGACCGATAATTCGTTCCATCCTTGTTGATCCTGAAGAGCTCGCCGGCCCCGTTGAGCGCGCCGATGGTAGTAGTACCGTTAAGATCGCCATCGGGTGTTTCGACGAGACTTCCTGTAGGATAATACCCAACGTTTATGCTGAAGCTGAAGAGTGTTTCAGGCGCTCCATCCGGTGATGTGAGTCGGAAGAAAGCTCCCTGACCGTCTGCTCCTCCGGCGCGTGTCAGTCCGTACAGATTTCCGTCTGTGGCGGCGATGAGGCGCCCGGTGGGTTGGCGTCCGTCGGCTCCGTTGGACGGCTTGAACTCATACACGCTGTGGACGTCGTCGCCATCGAGCGGCACGGCATATATCGTTCCGGCATCGTCCTCACCTCCCTCTTCTGTCATGATCCATAGTTCATTTCTCCATTCTACCATCCCGCCGGTTGGCTTGGCGCCGGAGCTACCGTTCCAGGCTTGTAGTTGCTCGAAGTCCGAGCCGTCAGGCTTAATGCGGAATAGTGTTCCGTTATCCGCCACACCACCGACATATGTGGTTCCATACAGGTAGCCATTGCTGGCGTAGAACAAGCCATTGGGTGAGGCTCCATCGTCACCACGGAAAGCGAAGCTATAGAGTACCGTGTAGCCCGAGCCATCGGCTTTTACTTTGAATAGTATGCCATTGTTGTCTACACCGCCTTCGTTAGTTATACCATACAGTGTATTGTCAGGCCCCGTAATTATATGCACGGGTGTTTGCCCATTGGGATCGGACGAATAGAAGTCATGCAGTGTTGTGACCTGCGAATTACTTATCTCGAATTTGTAGAGCACGCCACTATAACCAGCGCCGCCGCGACTGGTCATACCATAGAGCGTTGTGCCTGAAAGCAGAACATTGCCCGTAGGACTAAGCCCGCCGGATGTGAAGCTCCATACTGACGTATAGTCTGTGCCGTCAGGCTTCAATCTGAAAACCACTCCTTCATTCAGCTGACCACCTTCTGAGGTAACTCCATACAGGTAGCCGTTTGTAGCCAGTACAAGTTTCCCGATACCAGTAATTCCGTTGTTGCCGTCAAATGTTTTCAGGTTCGTGTAATCAGTGCCGTCGGGTTTTATACGAAAGATAAATTTGCTGGTTATTCCGTAGAGGTAGCCATCCGTGAGCTGCGTGAGTGTTCCGCGTGGGTCGGCTTCTATGCCGAAGGTATATACGGTTCTGTAGTTGCTGCCATCGGGATTGATGCTGTAGATAAAACCTTTGCCGGGTTGTTCGCGGGTAGAAGCCATGCCGTATAGGGCATTATCGCTGGCCTGGTAAAGGCCGCCATAGGGCAATGCGCCCTCAGGTATATCAAAGCTATGTAAGCTGACAAAGTTTGCGCCATCGGGATCGATGCTGAAGATCGTGCCCTGCAGTGCGCTGCCGCCTTCTTGCGTAACTCCGTAGAGGTTGCCATTCGAGCCGAGCAGCACTCCGGATTGCGGCACGGTGCCGGTGTTTGTGGCGAAGCTGTATAACGCGTTGTAGTCGGTGCCATCCGTTTTTACTTTGAAGATGGCGCCAAAGTTATTATCGCCGCCAGCGCGCGCGGTGCCGTAAAGATAACCTCCTGTAAGTGCAAGGTGGCCTGAAGGATTTTTAGCCGTGGTGCCGTCAAATGCATACACCACTGTATAGTCGGTGCCGTCTTTCTTTACCTTGAAGAGCGCCCCTGTATTATGCATACCTCCCGATGCGACGGTGCCGTACAGATAGCCGTCGGGTCCTTCGATCACTTCGTTGTTGTCGGGGCTGTGTTCGGGCTGGCTGAAGTCGCGGAGCTTTGTATAATTCTGACCAGTGGTGTCGATGGCGAAGAGGGTGCCGCCGCCATAACGGCCGCCTTCGCGTGTTACGCCATAAAGCTTTTGTTGGGCATACAGTTCCCGGGTGCTCGGGATGAGTGCGATGAGCACACTGATCCATAGAAGTCTTTTCATGAGAGAGGGTTTGGGTTTTTTTGTGACTACGCCTATCAGCACATATCCAGTCTCCAGGGTCGGCATAGGATGGCGTGCGCAATAGAAATATAGTGAATTGTTAGAATCCCGAGTACTCGGGACACGGCAAGATTTTAAGGAATGTTAAGATTGACAGGATGAATTTGTGTGAGGTGAGAGTAGGGAAGATATCTTCCTATATTGTTGTGCCAGGGGGAATTATTGGTTCGTGGCAACATGGTTAGGCACGGCCCCGATAGCTATCGGGGCTTCTGGGGGCCATTGGAACTTGCGCCGGCTATAACCTGCTTGCAGAGGTTGGGTTATTTACTGATGCGTTCTACTTTGATGGCGAAGTAGCGGGTGTCGCCGCGCCAGGGGAAGCCGACGTAGCGTTTGATGTAGTGGAGGTTTACGCGTTCGCCGGTGAGGGCTACGGTCTGGAGATCTTTTACTACCTGGTCGTCTTCGACGGAGAAGTCGAAGGTCTGGGCTATGGGGTTTACATTTTTGAGACCGCCGAAGGTTCCGATGTCGATCTGGCCTTCGTAGGTTTTGAAAACCACGCCGCGTTTGCTGATGCGCAATATTGTGCCGGCACGTACGCCGTCGTCGTATACGCCCCAGTAGGCGATTGAGAAGGCAATGATGCCGATTACGATGGCTGAGATGATAACGATGCGAACCACTTTGCGGGTCGTGCGCTTTACGCGCTGGCCAAACGTTTCGGTGTTCATACTGATAGGGTGGTTTGTGTTCTGCTAAAGGTAATAAGGTTTGTGGCACACTTGCCGGGCGGGATATAAAAAATCCTGCGCGGTGTGGCGCAGGATCTTTTATTACAGGTTATGCACCTGAACTTATACGGTCATGATTTCGGCTTCTTTCTTCTTCATGAGGCCGTCTATTCTTACGATGTATTCGTCGGTCATCCTTTGTACTTTTTCTTCGGCGTTCTTTACGTCGTCTTCAGATGCGCCTTTGATCTTCTTGAGCTGCTCGTTGGTCTCTTTGCGGATGTTGCGCACACTTACTTTGCCGTGCTCACATTCCTGGCCAACCTGCTTTACGAGTATTCTACGTCTTTCTTCGGTAAGCATGGGTACGTTAATGATCACCTGGATACCGTCGTTCTGAGGGTTGAGCCCCAGGTTGCCATTTATAATAGCCTTTTCGATCTCCTGGATCATTCCCTTTTCCCAGGGTTTGATGAAGATGGTGCGCGCGTCGGGTGTTGTTACCGAAGCTACCTGGTTTAAGGGCGTGTTGGCGCCGTAGTACGATACCTGGAGGCTGTCGAGCATAGCGGGGTTGGCTTTGCCTGCGCGGATCTTGGCCAGCTCATTGCCACAATGAACGATGGCTTTTGTCATGAGCTCCTTTGCTTCTTCCAGGTATAGTTCGATCTCTTCCATATACAATTAAAATATCTGTCGGTCTGAAATTTAAGGAAATTATAAAAATCTTTCGATAGGTATCGGGGACGGGTTAGCTTATCAGGGTTCCGGCCTCTTC
>Ga0247762_1000282_pt1 | contig 17713 bp, 6 predicted proteins | sample UWRJL081202R4_FD_181016 | JGI IMG/M metagenome (GOLD analysis project Ga0247762, IMG submission 181016) | Plant litter microbial communities from Arlington Agricultural Research Station in Wisconsin, United States - UWRJ-L081-202R-4 | ecosystem: Environmental > Terrestrial > Plant litter >...
CGGAGGTCGTCGTTTTAGCAGTAGCCACCAATCCCACGGGAGCCGATGGCGCCTGAGTATCTTGTAAGGAATTGGCATACCCACCGAACACCGCCACCACACGCGTAGGCGAAGGTGTATGCAGTGAAGAAGAATATTCAAAAACATCATCATAGGCAAAACCGTAAGCCAGCTGGTCTATACACACGCCCGGCAAATGCCAGAAACGAGAGTAATAGTTAGACGGCGCAGCGTTGTAATAAGTAGCCGCGCGGGAAAAATCCTGCTGACCTACGTTCGGTGTGGTAACGTCAATAACGTGGCGGTTAAGCGCGGCCGTCATTTGGGCTTCCACAGCCAGGTCCACCGTACGGTCGTTTACAGTCTGGTCAAGAACACCTTTACCTTCCAACGCTTCCTGTGTAGTAGGCTTGCGTGATACAACACCGGTACGCCCTGCAAAACCACCGGAAGTACAAAGAAAGCTGAAGCGCTCACCCGTAACACGACCACGGAAAACACCAGCGTCCCCGGCGTTGAAAACCAGGTCTTCATTCGTATACTTGGCCCATACCTGGTCTATATACGGCTTCAGGTAATCCACATACGGCCCGGGTACAGGCATGGTGCCGATCGAACCGTCCGCAAATTCTTTAGTCTTGGATGGAGCAGTAATAACACCCGTCGTGGGGTCGAGACATTTCTGGAACTCAGCAGGTACGCTGGCACTCCACATCGCCACGATCTGATCATGAGTCTTCAGCTCACCCACTTTCTTCTGAAACCCATTTGCACCATAAAGCTCGAGCCCCATCGGATATTGATAAGAATCCACACGCGTCGTATTGCCGAAGAAACCAAACTGGTCATTCGTAAGCTCGATAAGCTCGTAACGTATGCCCGTATTGGGGTCCGTGGGATTCGTAGCGCTCGGCGAACTGTAGCCACCGGTAGGATGAAAATAGAAATACAACTGCTGACCTACCGCAATAAACACACGGCAACCCTTTATACCGGGAAGCATAACAGTTTTGTTCGGAACATCGGTCAATCGCGTAAAGCAGCTTGCATATAACGCATTTCCCCCAGGCCCCATATTACCACCGTAAGCCGGCCCTTTAACCGTATTGTAAGCGCTGGACATCGGCATCACCGCGCTTGTCTTACAATCGATCCATATACCCTGGCTGGGAGCGACCAGACTTTCACCTACAATGGCCACATACAGATCATTGTCAGCAAAGGGCGAGGTGTTCTGAAATACAAATGGAACGGTAGTCTGCCCAAGAACGGAAGAAACATACCCGAACAGCGCGATGAACATAAAAAGACACCCTTTACAAATAGCGCCTTTCAGAAAAACATGAGTGTAGATGTATAACATAACTTGAAATTAAGTGTACAAAAAAAGGCTCCTCCTCTCCTTCCCCGATCTGTTAAGAGGAGGAAGAAAGAGAAGGAACCAGAAATAATTATTGTTTCATAAACTTAAGGATGCTTACACCTTCCGTCGTTTCAAGACGGATAATGTAAACGCCCTTAGACAGCGAGCTGATGTCGATAGCATCGCGATTACTGCCTTCAGCACGCTGCGCCTGCAGCACAACAGCTTGCTTACCGCCAAGCGCGTGGCTTATCGATACAGAAACCCGGCTGCTTTGTTTCAAAGAATATTGCAAAGCAATCTGGTCGCTGGCCGGGTTAGGATACAGCTCCATGTTATGGACCTGTGTTTCCGTAGTCACAGCCGTTTCAGCAACGGTCGATGCCACGGCATTGATGGTGGTAAAGTTTAGTATACCGTAACCATACGCATAGAGCGGATCGCCATAGGTTGTCGGCACGGCCTGGTCTGCTTCAATAGCCGCGCGTATCTGAATGCGCTGCGCATCAGTAGCACCGAGGTCGTACGGCAGCTCCCAATGCTCCTTCTGATTGTTGACGTTGTCTGTACCGATCTGATCTACCGAGCGCGGCAACTGAAACGGCAGCTTACCAGCCGGATTATAATCGCCATACGACAGCTCGGCCGTGGCTTGCGCAATGCCGTTACCACCACGGTATACCAGCATAACGGCATCGGAGTTATTGATAACATCACTTAGTACATACGGACGCGGTGTGATCACCACGGTAACAACTTTGATACCCCTGTTCCTGAAACCCTTAATAATGTTCAGCTGAGCGTCAGGTATAACAGGATTCTTATCTTCCCATTCAGTGCCGTGAGTATAGCTCTTTTCCCCGATCACCACCACGGCCACCTTGGCCGTAGACGCGTCGTTCAGCACAACGTTAGCCCCTGTGCCTGCAGCACGATCCTGGAAGGCTTTGAGATAGTTCTTTGCCTGCGGGTTGCTGTAGTAAATCGACTGCCAGATCACGTTCGGATCGGCATCCTGGTTAACCCATGTAGCATTGGGTCCACCGACGATGATCGTTTCACCGGCGTTTACTTTCAAAGGCAGCACACCGTTGTTCTTCAGCAGTGTGATAGACTTACGGGCACCCTCCAGCGCAATAGCATGGTGAGCTTCGTTTGTCCAGGCTTCGGTAGCATCGCCATAAGGGTTCTCGAACAGACCTAACCGGAACTTCATGTCCAGCACACGGCGCACGGCCTCATTGAGACGATCCAGGCCTATACCGGCCACCAGTTGACTTACATCGGTATTAGCCGAAGGTGCACCACCCATAACGTCAATACCAGCCCCCATACTTTCTACAGACTGAGCGGTGTTGGCAGCCAGCCAATCCGTAACGATAAAACCTTTAAAGCCGATATCATCACGCAGATAATCGATGATGAGCTTACTGGAGTTTGCTCCTTTCCCTGAAGGATCCAGGAACGGCGCATTATTATAGCCCGGCATAACAGAAGCAGCGTTTGCTTCAACAACAGCCTGCCACGGGCGCATATGGTACTTGATAGTCGTAGCATCATATTGCAGCACGCTCTCGCCGCCTGCACCCTGACCAGGCCAGTGTTTGAGCGTGATCAGCATAGAGTGTGGGTTGATCTCCGGACCGCCCTGCATACCTACGATCAACGCACGTGCAATAGCGGCAGCCTCATCAGCATTCTCGCCCGCACCTTCCTGGAAACGCGGATAAAGAACCTTCGTATCAACCTCGGCTAACGGCGCCAATGTACCCGTAAAGCCGAAAAACTTGTGCTCTTTACGTTGCAGGTTACCGCTGCGGTATACCAGGTCCATATCACGCGTAGCCGCCAGGCCGAGCTCTGTGGGGAAGATGGTCTTCCAACCGTGGATCTTATCACCGGCAAAAGCAATCGGAATGCCCAAGCGTGTACCTGCCGCGTTAAACTGCAGCTCGCGCATGCCGCTCTCCACACCGTAAGAGAAGGAAAATCCATCCAACGGTTGGTTGTCGGCATAGAAGCACTGTTTGTATTTCTCCTCCAGGGTCAAACGCGACATCAGATCGTTGATACGGGTTTCGATCGGTTGCCTCCAGTCTTCGTAAGGTTCTATAGACCCATTTTTATTCAGGTCACGTGCGCCGTTTACGATGTTGATGGCGTCGCTTTGCTGCTCCAGCGTGGGAATGTAAACACTGAACTGGAGCTTGTTGGACTTCTTATCACCACCAGGTGTGGCGGCTATAACGTACCACTTATACGTCCAGCGGTCGGTAAGCTCCGTAGGCATGGTAAACGTGGGCTGTGTGGACTGGCCTACTTTTGTATACCGATCCAGGAAGTTACCCGAGGCGTGCCAGTCATAGTCCGTACGCGAAATGTTTACGTAAATATCGTAACGGGTAGCGCCACTAACGGCATTCCACGTAAAGACGGGCTTACGTGTGGTGGTGAGCATCGAGCCCACTGCCGGAGAGATCAGCGAGAAATCGAATACTTCCGCTGGCAGCACGGTTATCTTCACATCGTCGGTTGCCAAAACCCCTGCCGCATTGGTAACGGCCAGGCGGAATGTATAGGTACCCGCCACTAACGCACACGCTGAAAGCTGCGCGGTAGCAGCGCCGGTAAGCGCGGCCATATTGGGGCCTGACACCTGTGACCAGGCGTAAGTAGCGATCGTGCTGTTAGGCGAGAAACTGCGCGAACCATCCAGCGATACACAATTCACCGGCAGCGTAATCGTCTTGTTAGATCCTGCGTTAGCAACCGGGGCATTGTTTACAGGCCCACCGCCGCCATCGTTCTTCACAAACCGGATCCCGATAGCCATACCCGGATAAACCATGGTGGTAAACGATTTATGGTTTGTGGCAATCATCGTCTCGCCACGGCGGTTCGTGGTGAATACTTCTATACTATCCTGGCCACGGTAGTCTTCCACTTTCAGCGTCAGCATAGTACCGGCGCTGTAAGAAATGGTTGTATTACCATCCGTGTTCTGAAGCTTCCAGCTTGACACATTGCCTTGCGCCGCCGGTGAGAAGTTGAGTTCCATGTACTGCACGTAGGCGCTCGCAAGCGGGATGGTCACGGGTTGGTTTGGCGACGCTTCATAAACTTCAAGCTCATAAATAGAGTAGCCATAGCCGGTACCGCGGAGAAGACCGAAAATACGCAGGTAGCGGCCGTTGCCTGAAAGTCCCTGGTGATCGTTCAATAGATCGCTGTTGCCATGCACTTCGCGAATCGTTTGCCACGGGCCTGACGCCGACGTGGAAGTCTGTATAAGGTAGTCCTTGCCATAAGCCGTTTCCCATTGGATCTTTACGCGGCTGAAGGTCCTTGTGGTACCCAGGTCTACATAAAGCCACTCCGAATCAGTCCCCGCGCTGGACCAGCGGGTCGTCCCGTCGCCATCAACGGCCGCGTTACCCGGTGTTCCTCCGTTCTCTGTGGAGGATACCACAACGTCATGGCCCAGGGCCAGGTTGGCGGATGCAGTACCCTGAGTTACCGTAACGGTTACATCGTCTGTGCCCGTCATGCCGGCATTATCCGTAACCGTTAACCGGAATACATAATTACCCGCTATAAGATTAGACGCAGTCAGATTGGTAGTGCCCGCATCGGCAAGTACAGCGGTTGACGGACCGCTTACCTGCGTCCATGCATACGATGTAACGAAGCCATCGGTATCGCTACTCGCTCCTGTAAGCGTTATCCGGTTTAAGGGAAGCGTTACGCTTTTATCAGCGCCTGCATTTGCTACGGGGCGTGCATTGGTATCGCTTGCGCCCTTGTATACTTCTACTTCATAAATAGAATAGCCCCAAACAGTACCGCGCGCCGTACCCCATATACGCAGGTAGCGGCCGCTGCCGTTAAGACCGGTGATATTGTTGTCAACCGATGTATTATTGGTAATGGTTCTAAGGCTTGACCATGTGTTGCCATTGGTGCTTACCTGCAGCTCATAGTTTTTTGCATAAGCCGCTTCCCAGAGTATGCGTACACGGCTTATCGGCACTACGCTACCGAGGTCTATCGAGAGCCACTGCGGATCTATGCCCTGTTCGCTGGCCCAGCGCGATCCGGCGATACCATCGGTAGCAGCCTCGCCGGGTGTACCGATAGCCTGAACAGAAGAAACCGTTACGGTCTTTTGGAATGCAATGTTCTGCGCATACAAACAGGATGCACACAGAAACACAGCAATCATCGTGAGTAATTGCTTTTTCATGTAGTGATTATGTTTCGTTTAACAAAAAGAATTCGACAGAAACCAAAACAGACAAACAGAGAAGTCATTTTTTACATCATGGCATACTTCACAATAAATTCACATTACAACACTATCAATGCATGCACACCTGTTTGATGCAGCTAATATCATAACGGTAATCTATATAAAAGCGTCATATCGGCAGTTGCACAATACTTAGGCTAAAACGCATAAAATCGAAGAAGAAGCTCCATACTTCATAAACACACAACGCACACGCAATCCGCGTATCAACAATCATACATGCGTATCTAAATATAACGATTGCGCTTCATAGAAAACAAAACACATCCGAAGAAACAAACGTAATCAAGTCAATACTTTTAAATATCTATACCTGCGTAATCGAACTTATCCGGGTTAGCTGTTATCCAAAGCAGAAGACCGGTAGCAGCACCGCTGAGTCCGTTAACAGCAGCATAACATATCGTTCAAGATCAACAACCACATGCTATGAAAAGAAAAATCTACCTCAGTACAGTCATGGCTGTTGCGCTAACCTGTATGGCAACCACACTTGCCGTAGCGCAAACCCTCGCTCCCAACCCCTTCGTAACATCCATCTTTACCGCAGATCCATCAGCGCACGTTTGGGGCGATGGACGACTCTATGTCTATCCCTCACACGACATCGCCCCCCCAAGAGGATGCGACCTTATGGATCAATACCATGTATACTCAACCGATGACATGGTACACTGGACAGACCACGGCGAAATACTACGCGCAAGCCAGGTGCCGTGGGGCAGGTCCGAAGGCGGCTTCATGTGGGCGCCCGACTGCGCGTATAAGAACGGCACATACTACTTCTATTTCCCCCATCCCAGCGGCAACGGTGATGCGTGGAACAGCACCTGGAAAATCGGCGTAGCCACCAGCCAGTCACCGGCCAGCGGCTTCACTGTGCAAGGATATATCCCCGGCCTCGAATCGTTGATCGACCCGTGTGTATTTACCGACGACGACGGACAGGTATACTTCTACTACGGCGGCGGAAACACGTGCAAGGGCGGCAGGCTAAAAGCCAACATGATGGAAATAGACGGCACCATGCAAACCATGCAGGGCCTCGAAGACTTTCACGAAGCAACCTGGGTACATAAACGCAACGGCCTCTACTACCTGTCGTATGCCGACAATAATAACGAAGGCGGTAACCGACTGCGTTATGCCGTAAGCACAAGCCCACTCGGCCCGTGGACATCAAAAGGCGTATACATCGATCCTACAGGCAGCCCCACAAACCACGGTTCAATTATCGAATATAAGGGCCAGTCCTATGCTTTCTATCATAACAGCGAGCTCTCCAATAATCCCTGGCTGCGCTCCATCTGCGTGGACAAGCTGCAATACAACGCAGACGGTACCATACAAAAAGTAGTCATGACGAAACCCCACGGCACCCCTTATGGTGGCACGCCGCGCACCATCCCCGGAACAATAGAGGCAGAGGATTACAACCTCGGAGGCCTCGCAGCCGGCTACCGTGATAATGATCCTGAAAATACAGGCGGCCAGTACAGGCTGAACGAAGGCGTGGATGTTGAGACCTGCAGCACAGGTGGATATAGCATTGGGTTTACCAACGATGGCGAGTACACTAACTACACGATAAACGTCCCTGCCGCCGCAGCCTACAGCATACGCCTGCTCGTAGCCTCGGGCAGCGACACCGGCGGAGCTTTCCACATAGAAGTAGACGATATCGACGTAACCGGAACAGTAAGCTTCGCCAACACCGGCGGCTGGCAGAACTGGACATCGGTAAATGCCGGCAGCGTGCCATTGACAGCGGGTACGCACGTACTGAAGTTCTATACCAAAGGCGGCATGAACTTCGACAAAATGATCATCAGCGGTGGCGGCCAGTCACCGTATAGCGGAACACCGGTGGCTATACCGGGAACCATACAGGCCGAAGACTACGACCGTGGTGGCGAAGGCGTTGCCTACCACGACATCAGCGCTCAAAACGAAGGCGGCCAGTACCGTGCGGCCGAAGGTGTGGACATAGAGAACTGCAGTGCCGGCGGCTACAATATCGGCTTTACCACGGGCGGCGAATGGTCGTCATACACTGTAAATATTCAACGTACAACACAGTATGATATCAACAGCTACGTAGCCTCAGGCAACACCGGCGGCGGCGCCTTCCATATCGAGATCGACGGCACCGATGTAACCGGAACACTGAGTATTGCCAACAACGGCTGGCAGACATGGACAACGCGCACAGCATCCAACATACAGCTTCAGGCCGGTACCCACATCGTCAGGTTCTACACAAACGGCGGCATGAACATAGACAAGATCGTCTTCGTGGAAAAACAAGGGCCATACAACGGCATCGCCGCCACAGTCCCCGGAACAATAGAAGCCGAGAACTTCGATACCGGCGGAGAAGGCATAGCCTATCACGATGCCAGCGCGCAGAACGAGGGCGGCCAGTATAGAAATGAAGGCGTCGACATCGAAAACTGTAGCGCCGGCGGTTATAACATCGGCTTTACCGCAGCCAGTGAATGGACAGCATACACCATCAACGCACAGGAAGCCGGAACATATACGATCAGTTGCCTCGCAGCATCACAGTCCGGCGGCTCGTTTTATATCGAAGTAGATGGCAATAACGTAAGCAGCACACGCAACGTGACCGCATCCGGAAACTGGCAACAATGGGGAAGCGTATCCGTAGGAACCGTAACGCTCACGGCCGGTACGCATACACTGAAGTTCCACACAAACGGCGGTATGAACATCGACAAAATAGTCCTGACTAAGGCGACACAGGCAGCTGCCCGACAGGGGGCAATAAGCATATACCCGAATCCGTCAAAGGGAACATTTACAATAGAGTCGGCGCCCGAATCAGGTACATTGACCGTAACCAATAGCTTCGGCCAGCCTGTATATCAACAGGACCTCGCGAAGTTCAACGGAACAGTCGATATATCGGCACAACCCATCGGCCTGTATATAGTAACCATAACCAGCAACGGTCAACGAAATACGATACAACTGTCTAAACAATAACAAAAAAAGAACGGAGCGCCTCGTTATACACCAGGCGCTCCGTTGCTACAGGGGTCGGAAGTTATTACCGGCCGAAATCGTCCTGAACGCGAACGATGTCGCTTTCGTCAGACGGGTTTTCTTTATCCGTGTGCTGCCAGATCTCGGAGATCATACCCCAGCCTGACAGACCCACCAGGCGGTGACGCTCGCCGCAGTCCAGGCGGATGATCTCACCTACTGACAATGCACGTACATCAGCCTCTGCATCGGTAGGGCTCGTTACTACACCGGCCTCACCGGCCACCAGTTTCCAGATCTCCGCGCGGCGGTGGTGATATTGCCATGACAAACGTGTCTTCGGCTGAACCATCAGGATCTTCGGGCTCAGCTTACCGCTTATACGAAGCTCGTTCAACGCTATACCAGGGAAGAACAGATCGGCAAATTGCTGCGCCTGGTCCTCGTCAATAACAAAGAAACCTCCCCACGGTCTTCCGAAATCCTTTGCAACCACCTTCAGCCCCAGGCCGTCAAGGTAAGCTTGAACTTTTCCGAAGATCGCGTCTTTGGAGTCGCTGTTTAAAAATTCAATAGTCTTCATCCGCGAATGTTTTACCCCGAAATATCTGTATAAATCCCAACACAGCCTACCGATTATCTGTGGAAACAGACACCGGGCATGATTGTTTTTATTAACCCCGTACATTAACCCTATGCATAACCCTATCCACACCCACACTCGCCCGGTTTTTGGCTTTAATCGCGCTGATTTCTTCTTACGTTTATTCCCTTAAATAGCTCACACACGTTCGCCTGTATTGTTTAACGATTGCCGTTTTTTTATACCTTTACACACAACGTAAAAGAGGTCAGCCCGTCTGCTAAGAACCTTGCTCAGCAAAATGCTCTGTCACTCTGATTTTTAATTCAAAAAAAAGCGTATGCAAATTACCAAGAACAAGGTCGCTGCCATTCACTACACCCTTCGCGATAATAAAGGCGAAGTGCTGGATACCAGCGACGGACGAGAGCCTCTCCACTACCTGCACGGGGCAGGAAACCTTATTATCGGTATGGAAGAAGGTCTCGAAGGAAAATCAAAAGGCGATAAATTCGAGCTCAAAATAGCTCCCGAAAAAGGATACGGAGAAAAAGACCCCGAAATGGTCCAGAAAGTACCCCGCTCCGCTTTCGGCGACCAGGAAGTAAAGCCCGGAATGAAATTCTCAACCAACCAGGGCGGTGTAGTAACCGTAACCGAAGTAGGTCTCGACGGCATCACCGTAGACGCTAACCACCCGCTGGCCGGCGTAGAACTCAACTTCGCCGTGGAAGTAATCGAAGTAAGAAACGCCACATCAGAAGAGATCACCCATGGCCACGTACACGGCCCCGGAGGTCATCATCACTAATAGAATTCAGATACCAATTAGTTACCCAAACAAAAGGCCTCTTCCGATATATCGGGGAGGCCTTTTCTGTATTTTTTCGCTCTCGCACTCCGCACTCACACTGTCTTCTCGGGGGAGGCCTTTTCTGTATTATATGTATTTTCCTCGCTTCTCACACTACGCGCTCGCGCTGATTTTTCAGAAGTCCGGGCAAGGAATAATCAGCTTATCTCTCGGAGGTTTCCTCGGGTTACGCATCGGCCAGGTATACACCAGGCTGAACTCGTGCGCGCCGCCACTGCCCGGCCCCAGCTTCGATATAGTATAGTCGAAGCTGTAACCAATATTGATCGCATCCTTCGCGCCAAGCTTTACAAAGCCCAGCATCAATACGATAGACTCATTATTAACATAGCCATCAAAGTTCTTGAACGGCACCCCGCGGTACCATGTGCCTAAGACCAATGGCTCGAATGTAAAATACATACCGAGATCCATCTGGTCGAACTTGCCCTGGTGACGGTATTGGAATGCCGGCGAAATGCTCCGCTCAGCCTCACGGGTATAAACACCGTTACCCACATGACCCGGCCTCATCTTGAATTTGAAACCGCCGTGTACGGATAGCTTGGTAGGAAGCGGGCTCTGCTCCCCGATCAGGCTCTGGTTCGGTTGCGTCAGGTGCCACGTCGAAACACCAAGCCACGCAGTCCGGGTGAACAAAACGCCACCCAGCGAAAGATCGGCAAAGGTCTTACTCGAATTGGTATTGAAAGTCTCTGCTGTAGCCTGGTTGAGGAACTGGCCCGTATTCGGGTCGAACTGGTCGCCAAACGTGAGCTTGCCAAAGTTTATATCGCGGTTATATAAGCCTACCTGAACACCGGGACGGAATCCCAGGTCCTTGGTGAGCTGCAGCTCGTACGAGTACTGCAGTCCGAGGGTCGTCGAACGTAATCCCGCCAAACCTTCCCGGTCCTGGCTGATAATAACGCCCACACCGCTGCGCTTGTCCTCTATAAAGTAATCGAAATAGGCTGAAACAGTCGTAAAGTTGGCGTCTATGGCCGGCCACTGGTTACGGTAGTTCATTCCCGCGCGCGCCTGGCCCGTGCCGCCCGTCAACGCAGGGTTCAGATACAACGGCGCTGCATAAAACTGTGAAAATTGGGGATCCTGAGCAGTTACCGCACCTTCCACCAACAGCATTAATACCAAAAGCAGGAGTATCCTGTACATCAAGCAATTTTGTTTAAAAGTATGCAATCGGGGCAAAGAAAGGAAAAGTTATCCGTTATCCGGTACTCGTTCAACGGGAAAAAGGTAACCTTGCTCCCGGCGGAAAACAATTTCCGTTGCCTGCATCCACCACCGGCCTGCGTCATTCCCGATACCATCGGATCACAAACGCCGCCGGCTTTGCCCTCCATCTGCAGGCAGGAGCACTAACAATAACGTAATTTTAAGCCAAATTGTATACTTTGCCATAACTTCAGCGTTTTACCTTTGAGCCGTTAAGACGCACAGCAGAATGTTATCCCCCTGACTCCACCGGGGAAGCCCATTAGAATGACTAAACCCATGAACCACCCATTAGCAAAACGGATGAAAGGCCATGATAATCAAGCCGATGACCACGGCCCGGCGCCGTTTAAAAGAAGAATGTATACCCGTATGAATACACTGATACGACTTACACTCATTGTCTGCACACTGACGCTGTATACAACGGTACAGGCGCAGAATTATGCCGGCCACACCTGGTACTTCGGCACCGGCACGCAGGGCATTCGTTTCAGCCGCTCCGGCAATACCGCCAACCTCGCAACCCATAGCCCGCTGGCTGGGCAAGGTGGCTCCGGCGTGGTGAGCTACTCGGTAAACGGCGACGTGCTGTTTTACACCGACGGTATAAATGTGTACGACGCCACAAATGCCGCAATGCCCTCTCCTTCCGGCCTCACTGCCGATCCCTCTGAAAACCAACCGGTAGCGGTAGCGCAGGTACCCGGTTCGCAAACCCAATACTATATTATAGCCCGGACAGCAACCGGCGACATCGCCTATGCAACAGTTGACATGAGCCTGGTAGGCAATGCGCCTCCCGGTGCACCTCCATTGGGTGATATATCCGCATCCGCCCAACTCGTTCCGGGCCTCACCGTGCGCTCCGAAGCAATGATAACCGTGCCCAACAGCGACGGCACCGGTTTCTGGCTCGTCACGCATGCGGCAGGATCGTCGGCATACGCAGTAACACCCTTCACCACCGCCGGCCCCGGCCCCGGAACAACCGTATCCTATCCGAACGTCGGCAACATAACCAGCGCCGGCAACTTCGCCTACCATACTGCATCGAACAAAATTGCCGTAACATCCACCGAGGTGAACCGAAATGCCGAGATCATCAATTTCAACAAGGTGACCGGTGAACCGGTATTCGAACAGGCTGTGCCTCTCTCAGGTACTGCAGCCGGACTGTATGACGCCGAGTGGAGCAACAGCGGCCAGTATCTCTACCTGTCCGGGGAAACAGGTATCAAACAATTTGATCTCAAGAATACATCGAACACGCTCATGCCCGTATTGCCCGCAACACCCGTTATCTTGCGAAGCTATGGCATACAAATGGGGCCGGACAGCGCTATATATCACCTCTACGAAGCATCCGCCGGCGTATTCAGACTGGGTAAGATCACAAACAGCGACACGGTAGCTACAGAAGTTACCTATACAGCACAGGCCTTTCCCGGTAATATAGATTTTGACGCACGACAGTTTCCCGCCTTTGCACCCGCAAAAGATCCGGATATCACAGTGTCTTTTACCGCCGACGGAACATGTGCCAACGCACCCACGTCCTTCTTCCCTACAGTAACGCCTGCCGCCGACAGCCTCGTATGGGACCTCGGCGATGGCACCACCTCAAGAGACTGGAGTCCCGTATATACGTATACTCAGGGCCAGGCTTACACCGTACAACTTACAGCATACCTCAACGGGAAATCGGAAAGCGTATCACAAACAGTCACAATAAAGACATTCGATACACAGATCACCCTTGTACAAGACACCACGGCCTGTAGCTGCGAGTTACCCTTCCCCAAAAAGCCGACGCCGAAATGCGGAACCTTCCAGGTAACGGCACAGATACAGGGAAGCGATCCGGCAACCTGGCAATGGTACGGCCCCGCAGGCCCCATGAACAGCGGCGGAGGAACATCAGCAACACTGGCTCCCGATTCGGCCGGCTTCTACTACCTCGTGGCAACAACCGCCAGCGGCTGTTCTACATATGCCGGCGTAAACATCAAAGAATATGGGGTTCAGGATCAAAGGGCCAACATCTGGTTCTTCGGCGATCGTGCAGGGCTTGACTTCAACCCGCTGCCTGATAATCCCGTAGCGCCCACCTCGAATAAAGTAATGAATGCCCTCGAAGGAACCGCTACTATATCAGACCGCAACGGACAGGTTATCTTCTTCACAGACGGTAACACCGTGTGGAACCGAAAGGAAACCGTAATAGCCGACAACATCAGCGGCAACACCGATCCGTCCGATCCCGCCACCGAATCTGCCCTCATAATCCCAGTCCCCGGCGACGAAACACTATATTACATCTTCACAACCCAACCCGTATACGGCCCGATACTTAACCAATACGAATTGCGGTATACCATCTACGACGTGAAGATGAACGGAGGCACCGGCGGAATCGTAGATCCCGACAACAACCCCACAACACCACCCAGCACGGTGCTGTTTACCAAAAGTACCGAGCGCATAACCGGTAACGAGAACTGGCTTATTGCCCACGAATATGGTAACAACTCGTTCCGCGCCTATCGCCTCACACCACAGGGCATCGCTAACCCGGTAATAACCGCGATCGGCTCAGACCATAGCTATGCTGTGCCCGAAAACGGCCGCGGATACATGAAGCTCACCACGCAGAACAGAATTGCAGTAGCGCTCTCCACACCTGGCGTATCGAACCTTATAGAGCTCTTCGACTTCACAGACTCCAGCGGCGTGGTAAGTAATTACCGCAAAATTGATCTCGGCGAGGCTACCGGTCAGGTATACGGTGTTGAATTCTCGCCATCAGGTCAGAAGCTTTACGCTTCGCTTATCGGTAATTCAAAACTGTTCGAGCTGGCGTATGATTCAGCAACACAGTCATACACAAAACGTCCCGAAATACCCGTAGTAACGCCTCCCGGTGAAATAGGCGCCATACAGATCGGTCCCGACGGAAATATCTATGTCGCCACTAACGGCAGCGGAACCCTGGGAACCATCCAATCGATAGATGATCCCAAGAGACCTTCAACATTCAATCCCGCAGGGCAGCCGCTTGTATCCGGCACAACCAGCAAACTCGGACTTCCTAACTTTATACAAACCATCGCCACGCCTGCACAAGGTCCCGGCATGAACATCACCGGCCTTTGCTTTGGCGACTCTACAAGCTTCGATGCATCGGGCACCGATCCTATAGACAAGTTCATGTGGTACTTTGGTGATGGGCAGTCGTCTTCTGAACAAAGTATAAAACACTTATACGGTGCGGCAGGTAACTATACAGTATCACTTACCATTACCAACCGCTGCGGTCTCGACACAACACTCACACGGGTAATCACCATCAACCGCCCGCCGGCAGATCCTACGTTCACATCGCTTCCTCCAGTGCTCTGTAAGGGCCCGATTACGCTCGAAGCAGCATCTGCATCAGATCCGAACGTAAATAATTTACACTACGTGTGGTCTACCGGCGATACGACACGAACCATCGTGGCAGACCGCCAGAACAACTATGCCGTAACAGTAACCGATCAGAACGGCTGTACATCAGACGGCTCGATAGTCATAGGCAATCAAAGGCCTATCGTCGAGCTCGGTCCTGACCAGACCATCTGTCAGAACGTAACCGTAGCAGACCTCGATGCATCGAATCGAAATATGAACTATGCCTGGACAATAAACAACGTGCCTTCAGGAACAACACGTACACAAGCAGTAAACACAGCCGTACCTGGCCCCCCGGTATATGAATATAAAGTAGTGGTAACCGACCCGATCACCCAGTGCTTTACCCGCGATTCGGTAAACTTCACGATCAACCCAGTACCTGTGTTCACACCTGTACCAACAGATCCTTCTGGCTGCGGCGCAAACGACGGCAGCATCCAGGTAACAGTAACATCACCGACAACCTCTACATTCTCATGGACCCTGACCGGTCCGTCAACGGCAGGTGGAGCGGCTTCTCCTAATGTACCTGTCAATATCACAGGCCTTGCTGGAGGAGCGTACAGCGTAACCGTAGCCGATCAGCTTTCAGGATGCTCGGCCGTAGGAACCGCAACGCTGAATAGTGCAAACTTCAATGTAGCGTTATCGAAGATAGGTAATTGCGATCCGTTCACCGTACACGTGACGTATACGGGGGCAACAGATCCGGTCGACTATAAACTGATCAATACAGCAACCGGTCAGGTCGTTGCATCAGGAACCGGAACAGCAGGAGGAGTGATCGATATCGCCAACATGAACTCCGCAACGTATGTAGTTGAACTTACCGATGCCAGTGCAACGCGGTGTGTGAGCTCTTCAGCTCCGCAGGCGCTCACTCAGGACCCTCCGGTAACAGTAACATTCGATGAATCAAATATCTGTACAAACGGCACACTTACCGCCGTCGGCAACGGAGGAGTCGGCCCGTATACATTCGAGTGGACACCTGCTGCTGCAATAACCGCAGGTGCAAACACTGCAACAGCCACAATACTGCCGGGAACAGCCTGGACACTCGAGGCCAAGGTAACCCCCACCAGCGGAGCATGCCCAGGAAAAGGCACCACAACGATTCTCGTAGACAGCCCATTGAATCCCAATTTCACACAAAGCTCAGCCTGTGCAAGCCAGGTCACCATCATTGCAACACCGAACGGTCAATACCTCTATCGCTGGTTCCGCGATGGTGCCTTTGACGGCGCACTTGCGGGACCGCAGATTACCGCGGATTCAACTAAAGATAACCAGCAGTTCCAGGTAACATTGTATAACCCGGCTAATGGTTGTACCTATAGCTCGCCACAACACCCCATACAGGTAAGCGGCCGGATTGCAGTCACGCTGAAAAACACGTTCCCATGCGTAGGCTCGCCATTCACCATAACCGCCAGTCCTGTCGGCAGCGTCGTCGCCTACACATGGTCGTATAACGGCACAGTGATCACAGGCGAGAGCGGTCAGACCCTTGCCGTATCCGATGGAAAAGGTGGAACGTATAGAGTAGACGTTACCAACGGTCTTGCCTGTACAGCCTTCAACAGCATCACCGTAAACCCAGCACCGAAAACCGAGGGTAACCTCAGCAGCCTGGTTCGTATCTGCCCCGATCCGGCAAACCCCGATCCGAATACACGCCAGGCCACGCTCGATCCCGGTACCTTCCAAAGCTATGAATGGTTTAAAGACGGCGTCAGCCTCGGCGAAACCACACCGACCATAACCGTAAACGAAGGCGGCAAATACTCTGTGAAAATCGTCAACAACTTCGGATGTCCCAGCGACGACCAATCCGAAGTAGTCGAGAACTGCGATCCGGTGATCGTGGGTCCAAACGCCTTCCGCCCGTCCAGCTCGGTAACGGTAGGTGGTGATCCGGTCAACCAGTCGTTTCGCCTCTTCACATTCTTTATCGACGATGACGGTTTCGACATATTCATATACAACCGCTGGGGCGAAATGATCTATCACTCTACCCAGCGCGACTTCCGTTGGAACGGTGGTTATAACAACAATGTAGGTCAGCTCGCTCCTGCCGGAACCTACACGTATGTAGTCCGCTATAAGAGCTCTTACGAACCCGAGAAGGGCAATCAGGAAAAACGAGGCGGCGTGGTCCTTCTTCGTTAACCATACGCAACATCATTCACAAAGGCTCCCCGGGTACTCGGGGGGCCTTTTTTATTGTCTAAACAATATATCTCTACCTGTGTCTTTCACACACCAATATTCCCTTTTCCCATAAAACTTATTTCCTTAAATATGTATGTACAATCAAAACTCAAAACTGCTACTCATGCAAAACAGACTCCCGTACTTTCTGCTTATGCTCGTGCTGCTCGCGGCATGTGGTAAGAAAGAAGAACAAAAAGCCGACCCGAACGTCGACATCCACGTAGTGCCGCGCCCGGTATCTACTACCCTACACGCAGGATACGTGGAATGGAACTCGCCCATAACGATCGGTGCCACAACGGAAGATGAAAAAAAGATAGCCGATCTTCTCATTGCCTTTCTCAAAACCAAAAACATCGAAGCATCTCCCGCTTCAGGAAAAGGTAATATAACCCTGAGCACCATAAAGGTAGATTCGCTTGGCAAGGAAGGCTATACGCTCAACATCAATGAAGATGGCGTGACGCTCCAGGCAAACGAAGGCGCGGGCTTTTTCTACGGCTTCCAGACCCTGTTGCAGATCGTCGGGGAGCACGGTAAAAAATTGCCGTATGCTACCATCACCGATTATCCTCGCTTCGGATATCGTGGCCTGCACCTCGATGTATCGCGCCACATGTTCCCGGTAGAAGCCATCAAAAAATACATCGACCTGATCGCCCTCCACAAGCTTAACCGCTTCCA
>Ga0247762_1000283_pt1 | contig 17658 bp, 9 predicted proteins | sample UWRJL081202R4_FD_181016 | JGI IMG/M metagenome (GOLD analysis project Ga0247762, IMG submission 181016) | Plant litter microbial communities from Arlington Agricultural Research Station in Wisconsin, United States - UWRJ-L081-202R-4 | ecosystem: Environmental > Terrestrial > Plant litter >...
CTTCCAGTCCTGCTCATGATTACGAGTCAGATACAACTCGATCGCAGCCAGCATTCCCAGCACTTCTTCCTTATTCACCTTCATACCGCGACCGATAGTATTGCCCCGAGGCGGAGCATTGAGCCTCGCGGCCGCAACTATATCTTTACGCCCCAGTAACAAGCCCGCACTCTGCGGACCGTGTATGCCTTTACCCCCTGAGAAACACACCGCATCGAAACCCATCTTGGTATACTTCCACAGGTTCTCCACAGGCGGAACATCGGCAGCGCAGTCGTTCAGCGTCGGTATTTTGTACTTCTTACCGATCTGAACAAATTCTTCGGCCTGAACCTTACCGTCAGGATTGCAGAAATTCACAAAGAACATCAACGCAGTCTTATCAGAGATAGCCTTTTCCAGCTCTGCCCGCGTCTCCACCTGGATAACCGTAACACCAGTATTTTTCAAAGCATGATCATAAGCAATAGCATGCGACTTCTGCATGATCACTTCCGTCTTCATACCTGTGCCTTCCAGTCGTGGCAGCGCGGCAGCCTTCTTATCATCAAGGCCCGTCAGCACACCGGCCGTGGCCAGCGTAATGGCGGAAGCCGCGCCAGACGTAACCATGGCAGCTTCACACTGCAGCAACGAGGCAAGGCGCTCGCCCACCCGGTCCTGTAACTCATCGAGCAATACAAATTCTTTCGAAGCATACTGAATAGCAGCCAATACCTCTTCGTGCATAAGCGAGCCTGTCATGGCGGTGTAGGTGCCGGCAGCGTTTATGAAAGTACGCACACCCAACTCCTTGAAATAGTCGCGCTGAGGCGACAGCGCGGCCGCGCGCGTAAAAGCAAACGTACCGGCAACACCGCCGAGCAAGGGCAATGCAGTAAGGCGTTTTATAAGGTCTCTGCGGTTAAGCATATGGATTCGGTTTAGTTGTTAAAAAAAATATAGGCATGGCAAGGCCAGCGCGTTCCCCCTCAAGACCCTTCTTCTAGCGAAGAAGGGCCCGAGAGGTCCACGTCACCCTAACCAAGGGAGTTATTAACCAGGAGAAAGCAACGCTATACGGCGGCGATACAATCGATCTCTACCAGTGAATCGCCGGGAACACCTCCATATACCGCCACTGTAGTGCGGACCGGAGGATTCTTACCAAAGCGACCGCGATAAGCTTCATTCATGGCCTTGTAATCGCGCAGGTCGCTTAGGTATACATTTACTTTCAGGACCTTGTCCATAGACGAGCCTGCTTTCTTCAGCTCGGCTTCGATCTCGTCCAGCACATGCTTGGTGTGCGCTGTAATGTCGCCCTCGAAGTGAGCACCCTTGCCCGCCACGAATACCAGGCCGTTGTGCTTCGTCGAACCGGAGAACAAAGGCACCTCCTGGTCGTACACTACATTGAACGTTTCCTTACCCGCATAATCGGGCGCGGCAGCTTTTGCCACAACATTAACGCCAGCTATACCGGCAACAGAAGCGACAATGCGCTTTAAAATAGATCTGCGTTCTACTTTCATACAATTATAGAGTTATACTTAAAACAATGGTTCATTTATCTATTGCGGCTTATCCCACCACACATAAGTCGAAAGTGTATTGGTGCCGCCCTGTCTCTCACGCGCCTCGGTAAAGTTCGGGCCATTATATATTCCTTCCGAATCGGGTATCACGAAGCGACGCGGTATCTGGCCTCCGGTAAGATTGCCCGGATAATTGGTCGGTACCAACGCGGGATAACCCGTGCGACGCCAGCTGGCAAAGATCTCGTACTCATCTTCAAACACCAGCGACACCCATTTCTGCGTTTGGATCTGCTCGATCTGTCCTTCCACCGAAGCACCTGCATCATACGGGTTACGTGTCAGGTAAGAGGAGATCTTACCATCGGCTATGATACCCGCGGTACCGAACAGAGCCCACTGTTTCATAGCCGAAGTAACGGCTTTGTTATACAGGGTCTCTGCGGTAGCGCCGGAATACCAGCCGCGCGCAGCCGCTTCGGCCAGAAGCAGATTAACTTCCGCTGGCGTAAACACCAGGTACGGCGCGCTGTATTTAAGGATAGTATTAGGATTGGGCTCCGAATACGAATTAAAATCGGCAGGGAACGAATTGAACGCAGCATTAGGCATACCCTTCTGAAGAGCCGTAGTTGTATCAGCAACAAACGATCCGGAATTGGGCACCCACACGATAGAAATAACATTCAACCTTGGATCGCGGGTATCTTTCAAATGATCGATAAGCGTCTTCGCAAACTTGCCGCCCTCTACATTATCGCCGCCAGGTGTAATGTAATCGTTGCTCATCAATCCGCTGGCAACAAAGTTACGACTGGTAGTAATGGAACCATCCACATACGCGATAGAGGCAATGTCCGCATCTTCAGTGATCAGGCTGCCACTGGCAATAGCTTTATCTATCCATGTCCTGGCAAGAGCTAAGGTAGCCGGACGTGATGACAGGTGCATACCCAACCGAAGCATCAACGAATAAGCAAACTTCTTCCACTTGGCAATATCACCACCGTATATCAGGTCGGCATTGGCGAACGTCGCCGGGCCGGCTTCAAAGCTGTTGATCGATTCCTCCAGCTCCTTGAACATATCCGCATAAATATCGGCTTGCTTATCGTACTTCGGCGTATAATTCTTCTTCGAAAGCGCCTCACCGGCCTCGCTGTAGGGGATATCACCATACAGGTCGGTAAGGCGATGAAATATATACACACGCCAGATCCGTGCCACGGCGAGCTTGTTTATATCGGCAGGGGTTTTGGAAACAGCATCGATCACCTGTTCTATCTCGATAACCGCACCCGTCGTTCCTGTAAGATCCACACCCGCATAAGCATTCCAGTTGCCGGTGGAATAACTGTAGTTGAAATATTTATCACCGGCGGCCGGCACCTCCTTATATGTAGCAAAGTGCTGCATAGAGCCACCGATAGTCAGATATGCGCCGCCTACATAGTTCACCGAAACAGCGTCGAGCTGCGCATTGGTAAACACATACCCCGGCGTAACCTCCTGGGAGGCGTTAGGGTTTACATTCATCTCTTCAAAGCCATGATCGCAGGCTGCCAGCACAAGCGCTGCAACTGTCGCGAAGGTCAATCCTGAAAGCTTTCTCATAGTGGTAAAGCGTTTAATGATTAAAATTTAGCCGTCAGGTTCACACCAATAGTACGTGTGCGCGGAACACCGAAGGCCTCCAGGCCTTGCGCGTTGCCGTTAGTATAACCCGACTCGGGATCGAAATACTTGTTGCGCTTATCCTTGTACAGGATCGCCACGTTGCGAGCTACTAATGATATAGAGGCAGACTGCAGCTTGAGGAACGACAGCTTGTTTACCGGCAGGCTGTATGAGAAGATAACCTGGCGCAGCTTTACAAAATCGTTATTGAAAACAAACACCGAGGTATAGTTCTTATCGTTGTCATAATAGGTGTCGATATCTTCTTTAGCCCAGGTTTTGCTGTAGGTGGCTCCTTCGGGTGTAACACCGGTTACCGTCAAACCTGTTTCACGTCCGGGCAAGGTTTCTTTCGGCAGACCGAAACGGTAGGCATATTGATACAGATTGGAGTATACCACGCTGCCGAACTTACCATCGATAAGCACGTTCAACGAGAAGTGCTTATACGTAAATGAGTTCGTAATACCCATCGTAAGCGGAGGCACGCCACGACCTATCTTTTCGAGGTCGCCGCGTACGGCATATCCGCTCGCGGTGTTGAATATAACATTACCATTGGCATCGGTTTTCTTGCGGTAACCCCATACTTCGCCGTATGCACCGCCTACCTGGTTGCGAATTGTACCGCCGCCTACACCGTCACCCACGGTAAGATTATCGAGGCCGGGAGCCAGCTTCACCACTTCACTCTTGTTGTAGGCCACGTTGTAACTTACATCCCAACCGAACCTGCCGCTCTCCTGAGGTTTCACGGGTGTGCCTGTAATTAATACTTCTATACCTTTATTGCTGAGTTCGCCTACGTTGAGCAGGGCCGCGCTGTAGCCGGAAGAAATGGCGATATTACCTTGAACAATATCATCCGTAGTCTTCCGGTTATACAGCGTCAGGTCCAAACCCAAACGGTTGTCAAGAAAGCGCGCTTCAAAGCCGCCTTCGTATGTCGTAGACGTAAGAGGCCGCAGGTCGGGATTAGGCACAACAGTGGCACCGGTAAGCGTTGAAGTCAGCCCCTGTACGGGCCGGCCGTTATGCCCACCTTGCACCATCGTATAGCTCTGCGATATCTGGTACGGCGACACCGTAGCGCCACCCACCTGTGCCCATGAACCGCGTAACTTCACAAAACTCAGCGCGCGAGGCATCTGCACCGCATCCGACAGGATGAACGTGCCGCCCACCGCGGGATAGAATATACTGTTGCTTGCAACATTCAATACCGAAAACCAATCCTGCCGGCCGGACACAGTAAGATATAACATGTCTTTATAGCCTATATCTGCCGATGCAAACAGCGAGTTGATGGCGCTCTTGGTATACGTCGGCACCGTGGTGCTCGTGGCAAGGTTGGTATAGCTGTAGAAATATGGTATCGTAAACTCCGTACCGGTTATAGCCGTCTGGTCATACACATTGCGCTGTACATTACCACCTGCCAGGGCCGACAGACTGAAGTTCGATAGCGTAGTGTGGTAATTTAATGTAACCATACCGTTGGTCTCTGATGAGAAGGCCGACTTGCCTTCGTATGAACCAAGCGGCTGGTAAGCGTTGTTGGTGGGCTGTATAAACTCGGACCTGAAGTTATAGAAGTCACGGCTCACGCTGCCTTTTATAAAAAAATTATCCAGTATATCATAGCGTATGTTGGCCTGACCCAGGAAACGGTTCTTGGTATCGGAGTTCTTAAACTTATTCACAACAAAGTAGGGATTCGGCGCAGCAGGCACGGGATTCCATTCCACTTCCTTACCCGTAACCGGATCATAGCCCGGCGAGAGGCTGCGAATGTCCACCGTGTTGGCAACAAGATAGGTCGCCCAGTGCGGGTTCTGATCTGCATAACCCACCTTGGGCCGGTTATGACCTTCTTCAACATTATACTGTGCTACCGCCTCCACGCTGAGTTTCTCACCCAGGAAGGCATTCAGATTAAGGTTGGCAATACGACGATCAAACGACGAATGGGGTACAATACTGTTAGACTTCGTGTTGTTAAGACCGAAACGGAAGTTCACCTTCTCATTACCGCCTGTAAACGCAACAGAGTTTATATAATTAGTACCCGTGCGATAGAAGTTTTTGAGGTTATTCTTCTGCGGCGAATAAGGTCGCATCTGTCCGTCGAACTGAACATAAGGTTGTCCATCCATCGGCGCACCGTAGGACAGGCGTCCCGAACTCTTGGCTTCTGCCGGCGTGGTGGGTTTCTTACCATCAACCCCCTGACCGTATTGATACTGCCAATCAGGAATAACGGCGATCGATTCACCGGTAAAGTTGCTGTTGATCTCCACACCTACACCCTTCTGTGCTTTACCCTTCTTGGTAGTGATCAGTATAACACCGTTAGAAGCGCGCGCACCATAAAGCGCAGCAGCAGGACCGCCCTTTAGCACGCTTATCGATTCAATATCATCAGGGTTTATACCACCTATACCATCGCCGCGGTCCACGTTGTTACCCATACCGTCAGAGTTGTTCTGACCGCCGGGCACGCTGTTATCCATAGGCATACCGTTAATAACATACAAAGGCTGGTTATTACCGCTAAGCGAGCCGTTACCACGGATGATAACGCGGCTCGAGCCACCTGGCCCTGTAGCCATGCCCGATGCATTCACACCGGCGATCTTGCCCGTAAGCGCGTTGGCCACATTGGTCTCACGTGCCTGCGTGAACTCGTCGCCTTTTACTTCGGTAACCGAGTACGCTACAGACTTCTTGCTCTTCTCTATACCGAGCGCCGTAACGACTACTTCACCCAGGGTGGCAGCGTCTGACTTAAGCGCTACATTCAAAGTAGTAGCGCTGGTTACTTCCATCTCCTGCGACACAAAACCGATAAATGAAAATATCAAAGTACCTCCCGCATCAGGTATACTGAGGCTGAAGTTTCCGTTCGCATCCGTATTGGTACCTTTGGAGGTGCCCTTAAGCAGAATGTTTACACCTGGCAGAGGAAGTCCATCTTCCTCGCCGGTAACCTGGCCGGTGATGATGATATCGGGAATGTCTTTGCCGGTCTTCTCAACGGTCTGAATATCCGCGCTGTTAAGGGGAGGGCTTACAGCGCTGGATTTAAACGGCATACCGCTGGCGTCTTGCTTGGGGAGAGAAGGAAATATCGAAAACTGTTTGTTGCTGATCTGTTTGTATTCGAGGTGGCACGCTTCCAGCATACGAGCCACGATTATTTCCGGCGACAGCTGTGGGTTGTTCAGCAGCATGGCCGGCACATATTTGTCGTTCAGCAAACCGGGTTGATAGGCGAACGTAAAGCCGAAGCGCTTCTTGAGGTTCCACAGCGCGTCTTTCAGGCTTATCATCTGGTTGGCTTTCTCGAACGTACCATCGGGCATGACAGTACGCGCGGAGTGCGTCGGCAGAGGGCCTGCACTGGCAAAGTGCTGTCCCATACCACCGGATGCGATCAGACTGAGCGGCATAGCGAGCCACAGCCTCCGCAGAGCAAAGGAGTAAAACTTTATCATAGGTCAAAGGTTAAGGTTCTTTCAAGTCATGCTACCGTCGCGAGATCACGATACGCTGGTCCGATTTCTCGATACGCAGCCCTAACGTGGCCTCCACAGTAGACAAAAGTTCCGGCACACCCGACACGCTGATCTCCCCTTCAATACGCAACTGCAGCAGCGAGTCGTCAGCTTCTACTTTATATCCGTAATCGTCTTGCAGCACCCTCGCAATGTCGGCAAGCTGCGGGTTAGAATATGCAAAGGAGTGACTCATCCAGGCCGTAACCGTGCTGAGCTTTTGCATACGTTTATGTTCTACGAGTTTGGTCTTTACATACACCAGGTGATCACCAGGCTCCAGTATGCGGCTTCCGGAAGACTCGTGCGCTTCATCAGCAACATCAACACGCACCTTACCCGATATAAGGGTGATGTTCGTATTGTCACAGCGTTGCTCCACATTGAACGTAGTACCGAGCACCTCCAGGTTTACAGCAGCGCTATGTACGACAAAGCGCTGACCAGCGGTTATATTTGCCGCATCGCGGTTCAGGTGCACAACATCGAAATACGCTTCACCCTCAAGCCACACTTCGCGTGCCGCATCATCGTTCCAGTACCGCGAATAACGAAGTTTCGAGTTGCCATTGAGTGTAACCCTGGAATGATCAGGAAGTGTAATTGTACGCACTTCACCGTACGCAGTTTGTATAACATGATCGCTATACACAGTAAACCACAGCACAGCACCGCTTACAATAATCAAAGCAACGGCGGCAGCAATCTTATAAAATATACTATAGGAAGAAGAGAGTTCGCGTACGGAGCGTTGTTCATTCAATGTATCGCCTATCCGGTCCCACACAGCAACCTGACCTTCGGCATTCGCGAAAGCCACCTGCATACGGTATACGCGTATAACCGACGAAGCTTGGTGAATAATCTCGGCTTGCTCCGGATGCTCTTTAATATAGGTAAGCCAGAACGCATCATCGTCTGCTTCCGGCGCGATGACCCAACGAATGAAATGATCGTCTTCTAAAAGATCGGACAGCGAATAGCGGGAGTAATCGCGGATACTCATAGGTTCAGGTTAAAAACAGTTGTGTTAAAACTATTCCTATTACACCTGACCTAGCCCGAATTATCCCTCGGTTTTCAATATTTTTTCAGAATTTTATTAACCACAACAAAAGAATCGCAAACAAAACACTCTATTATAAGTCTAATTATCCAAATCAACCGAAAACCACACAAAGAACGCCAGCACGCTGCCAACCAGGTAATCCAGCTCCCCGCGTAGGTTCTCCAGCGCCTTATACCAAACTTTGTAAACCGAAGTAATAGAAATAGACATCACCTCGGCAATCTCTTCGTACGACAGCCCTTCATAGAACCGCAAATAAACCACCTCCTGCTGCCTCGCCGGAAGTTTACTCAATACTGCTTTTATGTTTTGCTGAAGCTGTTGCTCCTCCTCAGCCAGTATCAACTGACTGTCCGGTGATACCTCTACATTAAAGGTATAATCCTCTTCAGGCATCAGCGCAAACCGCGATTGCCACTTGAGCTTGCGAAATAAAATATGACGTAACGATTTATAAAGGTAGTTCCTCACAGACTCGGGCTGCCCTAAACGCATACGGTTATTCCATAACTTAACGAACAGGTCGTGCACCGTATCTTCTATAAGGCTTACATCGCGTGTAAACTTATAACCATAGTTATTCAGTACGCCATAGTAGCGGTCATACAACCTTGCATAAGCCTGCCAGTCTCCTTCCCGAAAGGAGTTCCATTCCCGGCAAGAAACCTGATCATCCCCCATGGTCACAATACTGATCCTATCCAAATGTAATAAAATCCACTGTCTGAACAAGATTAATGGATGCAAAGGATTAACACGATGGTTGCAATTACGGATGAGCACCCAACCAAACATCCCGTCCCCTAATATCGCAAAAATCAAATTGAATATTCGAATTGTACATTGCCCATTATTCCATGCCCCATCCTAACCACATTATCCTGTCAATCCTTTGCATCCATTAATCCTGTTCTGACATTTTTTGTAAGTTGCGAAGATGAATCCTGCCTTGAACCTTAACCGTATTTACCCCGTATTCATAGTCCTCCTCTTCTCAAATATTACCCTCGCCAATCCACACACCCACACACCCACACTCACACACACACCATCCCAGGAATCCCAACATCCCATAAATCCCAGTACAAAGGTCATCCTTACGGGCAACACCGCAGACCTGAAAAATCAGGCTGCACTCGTTACCACCATCGACACGTATTGCCAGCAAAACACCAATACGCCAATCTGGTGGATACTAAATGGTGACACGTTCGCGCCAGAAACACCAGACAATACCATAACCACCTGGCGACGAAATGCTATCGACCTGCTGAATCGCCACGAGCAATTGCATATCCTCATAAACCAGGGTGACCGCGAATGGAATGAATCCGCCCGCGACGGCTGGCAACACGTACGCCACATCGAAAAGCTCCTCTACGAGCAAACACACCCACGACTCCATATATACATCGACAAAGGCTGCCCCGGCCCCGAAACGATTACCCTCGCCCCTTACCTCGATGCCGTGGTGATCAACTCCCAATGGTTCAACCATCCATACGAAAAGCCCGCGCCTTCCACCGATATATGTCCTGTAGCCGACATCGATGTGTTTATGGAAGAGGTCCAGAACGTACTAGACGAAACCGACAACAAGAACCTACTTCTCCTCACGCACTATCCACTGGAATCGCTCGGTCATTACGGCGGACGCTTCCCGCTGTCATCGTATCTGTTCCCGCCATTGGTAGGCAATGTAACCGTAGCCTGGCACCAGGCCATCGGAACGCACAAGGACATCGTAAACAGTCACTTCAATGATTTCCGTTTGCGTATGCTCGGAATGCTGGCCGATTATTCATCGCTCATCGTAGCCTCCGGTCATGAACAAAACAACTCCGTACTGAAAGCGGGCAAAAATTTCTTTATAAACAGCGGCGCCCTGCAGGAAGGAAGCTTTGCCGCGCAGACAAAGCAGGCACGACTCTCAACACACGACCCAGGCTTTATAGAAGTAACCTACACAGAAAGCGGCGAGATCTCGTATCGTTTCATCGCATCGGCCGAAAACGTTAACAATGCAACCAAACAGATACTCGTAAATGCACCCTGCGGCAACACAGCGCTGCCCGATAAGAACGAAGTATATCAGCCCTGCAAGGAAGAGATCGTCCCGGCCGAAAAGATGAGCGGCATCTATCCGCCCTCGATAGAAATAACAGCAGGCCCTGAATATACCGCCAGCGCTTTTAAGAACTGGCTGCTCGGCCGGCACTACCGCTGCTCCTGGACAACACCCGTAAAAACAACCTATCTTAACCTCGACACAACTTTCGGTGGCCTCGTAGTTGACAAGATCGGCGGTGGCCGCCAGACCACATCACTGAAGATGGTCGGCGGAAACGGTAAAGAGTATGTATTCCGCTCTGTAGACAAAGACCCGACCAAAGCACTCAACTACGCCTGGCGCGGCACGCTTGTCTCACAGGTAATAAAAGATCAGACTACCACGCAACAACCCTATGGTGCCCTGGCAGCAGCATACCTGCTGGATAAGATCGATATACTTCACGCAACGCCACGCTTATATGTTTTACCGAAAGACGATAAGCTCGGCCCCTTCAAAGACAAGTATGGAAACCTTTACGGCCTGCTGGAAGACCGCCCCAACGACAAGATCGCAAAAGATAAAATCTTCGCCGGCGCCACACACATTGAGAAAAGCTATAAAATGTTCGAGAAGGTGAGCAAAGACTACGACAACACCATCGACCAGAAAGAATTCTGCCGCGCACGTGTGTTCGATATGCTCGTAGGCGACTGGGGTAAACACGAAGACAACTGGAAGTGGGCCGGCTTCAAAACCGATAGCGGCGAGATATTCAAACCCATACCACGCGATCGCGATCACGTATTCTCCAGGTGGGACGGGGCGCTGCCGTACCTCGCCGACCGCGAATGGGCCAAACCAAGCGGCGAAAACTTCGACTATAAAATAAAAGGTCTTAACAGCCTCCTATGGCAAGCCCGCCACCTTGACCGCTTCGCCACCAACAGCCTCACCAAAGCCGATTGGATCCAGGCCGCCACCACTATACAGCAATCCATAACCGAAGCCGACATCGACCAGGCCATAGCGCAAATGCCTTCGGAGATATACAATCCCGACGGCAAAGAAATAGCCGCCAAGCTCAAGACCCGCCTCAAAGACCTGCCCCGCTATGCCTCGGAATATTACACCATACTGGCCCGCGAAGCAGACATCACCGGTACCAATAAAGCCGAATATTTCAACATTGTTCATAACGCCGATGGAACAGTAACAATAGCATTATATCCACTGAATAAAAAGGACCATACTCCTGAACTCAACAAGACTATCTACAAACGCACCTTCTATCCAACCGAAACACAAGAGATCCGCATCTTCGGCCTCTCGGGCGACGATGTATTTAACATCGAAGGCAACAGCGCCCAATCCATATTTACCCGCATCATCGGTGGTGATGGCAGCGACACCATCACCGATCACTCATCCACTCCCGGCGGCACACACAACACCTGGGTATATGATAAAGACGACAACACCAGACTGGACGCTGGCACCGAAGCAACACGCATCATACCGAAAGACGAGCACCTGTATAATTACCGCCGCACCGCCTTCACCTACAATACATACTTTCCTGTAGCCCTGATCAGCTACAATCCATTCAATGGATTCAGCGTAAGCGCGGGAATAACATTCAGACGCCAACGGTTCGACAAACCCGGCTTTCACACTATACATAACATAAAGGGATCCGTTAGCACGCAAGGCAACTACGAAGTAAGCTACAGCAACCGCCTGCGCTACCTCGCCGGAAAATGGGACGGCACAGGCACCATACTGCTCTCGCGCCCGCTCAACTACAACTATTTCTTCGGTATCGGCAACGAAACCACGTACGATAAATCAAAACCCTCTAAATACTATCGCACCCAATACAACTCCTTTGCTATATCCTATGGTCTCACCCGCGACTTCTGGAAACAAAGTAACGTAACGCTCACAGCCAACTACGAAGGCGACAAAGGCATACCCCGCAGCAACAGCTACCTCGGCGAGCATACCGAAGTGCCCGGCACCGAAAAGTATGACCTCCTCTTCGCCAAAGCTACCCTCAACCTCGACTTCCGCGATAACCTCGCCCTGCCCGAACGCGGCTTCCATATATATTTCTCACAACAGGCCGGTCACATCTCTCACGGCAACGAACAGATTTTCTCCATATCCGAGCTTGAAGCCGAACAATATATATCCACACGCAACACCAACCCCATCACATTCGGCGTTCGCATCGGCGGTGGCCGCAACCACGGCGACCTGCCTTTCTATAAACTATTCTCCCTCGGTCAGCTGAATGATCTGCAAGGCTATAAACGAAACCGTTTCACCGGCGAGTCCAAAGCGTTCATCAACACCGAGCTCCGTAAACAGATCGTCCAAACCCAAAATACTCTTATCCCCATCCGCCTCGGTATCCGCGGCTTCTTCGACATGGGCCGCGTCTGGTCCGACGAAGAACCCGACGGCCACACCTGGCACACCGGCTACGGCGGAGGAGTCTATATAGTCCCTTTCAAAGAACAGTTCGCCATAAACCTCAGCGTCGGCTCCTCCAAAGAAGAATCCATGCTGGTAATGTTTACAATAGGGAGCTTTATTAAATAGTTGAATCGGCCCTGAAGCGAGTGACGACCGAGTCACAATCGAGTGACAACCGAGTCACAAGCAAATCGGAAGCAAGTATGAAATAAACCAGAAAGCCGTTTAGGGATATAAGAGATATGTTTGTCGCATTTTCTTATAGGCGGAGAGGCCCGGTTCCCAGCTTTTGCGAATGGAAGCTTCATCAACGTTTGCGATGATTTGTTGTTTGAGCTGAGAGGTGCCGGCCAGCTTATCAAAGTCCCCCATTTGTAAAGGAAAAGGAGTACGATCAAAAAATTTGGACTTATCAGGATAGGCTTTATACAATTCAATAAGCCAGTGCAAATCTATCTTACCAGCGCGGCGCAGCCTGGCAACATCATATTCCCGCAGATCCAATCCATAACAAACTTTATCCTGGTGAAGCGGCGTCTCACTCATACCCTGAATACTCACCGGCTTGAACGAGAAGGTATATTTACCCTCAAGCGCCGGATTGCCCAACACCGTAAATGGCATATATGTCCCTCGCCCCTGACTCATTACCGTGCCCTCGAACAAACACAATGACGGATACAGCCATACAGCCTGCTGAGTGTTAAGATTTGGCGATGGCTTCACCGGCAGCACATAATCCATATCATGTTTATAATCTTTAACTTTGATAACACGGATGCGACACTTAGCCTTATTCGGCAACCAACCCTCACCGTTGATCATCTGGGCAAACTCACCCATCGTCATACCATGAGTAATCGGTATGGGAAACTTGCCTATACCGGACTTGAGCGCCATGTCCAGCACAGGGCCATCCACATAAGCATTCGGGTTTGGACGGTCGAGGATGATCAGATCTTTATCGTTCTCGGCGCAGGCTTCCATAACATCAAACAAAGTGTTGATAGTAGTATAGAAGCGACAGCCTACATCCTGTATATCTAAAACCATAATATCCACTTTAGCGAGATCCTCAGGAGATGGCTTTCGCTTCTTGCCATAGAGGGATATTACAGGAATACCGGTTTTCGCATCAACCTCATCATTCACTTTTGCTCCATTGCTGGCATTACCCCGAAACCCGTGTTCCGGTCCGAAGATCACGGTAATATTCACACCGCGGGCCCGCAAACTATCCACACTGGAAGTGTTAGCGATAACCGAGGTTTGATTTACAAGCATACCCACACGCTTACCCGCCAGCAACGGCAGGTACAGGTCAGGTTGATCAGCACCGGTTACAGGCACGGAAGCATGCCCGACAGGAGTAACAATCCGCCCGGCACTTATAAAAAGCAGCAAGCTGAAAAATATCAGAATATAAAAGGAACGACCCGGCATAAGCGATTTAATTGATACAGCGAATATACAGAATCTGTGCCGAACAGATCGATCCGGAGGAACCAACCGGCATTTTCCCTCGCTCTTCGCGCTCACACTCACACTGCATTCTCCCACCTTGTTCGCCTCCGGTATTAAAGAGGCGGATTCGGCGGGTTAGCCCTGATACATCACTAACATGGGCTAAAAGTTGTCTTCGGGTTGGTATTTTTTCTTTTTCACATCAGGCCAGAGCTCGTTAGCTTTGGGGAGCAGGCGATCTTCGTGGCGATTCCAGGTTTCGATAGAGTTTACGTGCTTGGCGCCGGCTTTGCCATTATAAAAGAGGTAGAGTTTGTCGTCGACTATCTTAAAGGTCTTCGGATCTATGGATATCTTTTTGCCGTAGCAGACGGCAAGGGCGCAATAACCGTCGAATTGGGGCAGGTAATGTTCGGGGTCAGCCTCGAACTTTGTCTTGTTTTCTTTACTTGAGAATTGATAGGTGGCACCGTTACGGATGGATATAATGGCAGGATCGCCTTTTATGGCTTTGCCCGTGGTGAAATAGGACACTAAGTCGTAACCGCCGATGCCAAGCCCCTGCTTGTCGATAGGATCTACCTGGGCAAACGCTGATAGCGCGATTACTACAAGAATGAACGTTGAAATGATTACTTTCATGACCTTTTTTGAATTTTCCGGAGAGACGGCAACTTAGGCAGAGGCTTACAGCGGGAGTGTCGGGAAGACGACGTTTGGTTGGAAAAAGGGCCATTGCATCGTCCACTGCTTCAGGCAGTTCTTATACAGGCCTTACACAGGCCTTATAGAGACCTTATACAGACTTACACCCCTATTCTACTCACTGTATGTACGTTACACCTGCTCATACCCTCGCCTGCAGATCCATTTATCACTAAAATCACCATCTGGTCCAAAAAACAGCATCCAGGCCGACATCCAACTCCCCGAAACCCACCTGCACGTGTGGAATTTATTGCAGCCTTGTCCGGCCGGATAAGCTTGGTTTGAATTTTGACTAGTATTTTGCGACCTGTTTTTGCATGCTTTGAAAGTTCTCCGGAAGATTCTCCTGTACACCGTCCTTATCGCCGGCGCCTTTATCGTCGTCCTGGCAGCGTCTGTTTACCTGTTCAAGGACAAGATCATTAACCAATTTATCCGGGAGGCTAATAAGCAGCTGAGTACGCCGGTAAATATTACCAAAATAGACGTCTCGATCTTTCAGCACTTTCCGCAGCTGTCTATTGTATTCAGCGGGGTCTATGTGGAGGATAGCCACGAAGGCCAGTATCCGTTACTCACGGCCTCCAAAATCTCATTTGTACTCAACCCGATCGAGGTATACCGCGGCGTGTATACCATCAAGGGACTGCGCATCGAAAACAGCGAGGTCAATCTGAAGATCAACGACAACGGCGATAACAACTACACCATTACCAAACAAAGCGACTCGAACGGTAGCGGGGCCGTGTCGTTCCAGCTGCATAACGTAGAGCTGATCAACACGCGCGTGCACTACCTGAATATGGCCGGACAGCAGGACCTGTCGTTTACGAGCCCGCAGCTTATGGCGTCAATAGCGTCAGGCAGTAATATTTATAACATCCGGGCAAAGGGACAGCTCACCACGGAGAAGATAAATATAGAAGGCACTTCGCTACTGGCGGGCAAAACGTTTACCATCGACAGCGACATTATATATGACGATGAAGCCAAAAATCTCACGATAAATCCGTCGACTATCAGGTTAAAGAACTCGGCTTTTGCTATAACCGGTACATACTCATGGAAGGACAAGACCCTTGTAGATTTTAAAACCGAAGGCAAGGACACGGATATACAGACACTATTCTCGCTGCTGCCGGAATCATCAACGCGAAACCTCGACAAATACCGTAGCAAAGGAGACATCTATTTTAAGGCATCGCTCAAAGGTGAGATAAGCAAACGGAAGACCCCATTCTTCTCGATCGACTTCGGATTCAGTAAGGCTACTATTTACCACCCGGACTACAAAACCCAGATCCAGGACGCCACACTGGAAGGTTCCTTCGCCACGGACGACCTTAACGACATGGCCGCTGCTACCCTTGTCCTGAAGAACATCCAGGGCAAACTGAACAACGAGCCCTTCGCTGCAAACTTCATCATTAAAGACTTCAAGAACCCGGAGGTTATCTGCGACTTCAAAGGACGTGTAGACGCCCGGTCGCTGCTGGACTTCTATCCCATACAACAGATAAAGAATGTAGCGGGCTACCTGCTGGCCGACGTATCGTTCGAAGGTCGCCTGGGTTTATTAAAAAAGAAATCCACCGCACAACGTGTCTCCACGCAGGGCACTATCGATCTGCAAAACATCAACCTTACTTACGGAGAGCAGAACATCGCGCTGCAACACCTCAACGGCAGCCTGCAGTTCAACAACAACGACCTCGCCTTAAGCAACGTGGCCGGTACCATCGGCAACAGCGACTTCCTGTTCAACGGCTTCTTCAAGAACATCATCACCTTCATCCTGTTCGAGAACCAGCCTATCGGCATCGAGACAGACTTACACGCCAATCTACTCGACCTCGACCAGCTCTTCGCGATTGGCTTCGGTAAACCCTCCGCGGGCCCGCAGCAGGATTACGAGTTCAGCATTTCACCCAACATTTACCTCAACTTCAACTGCGATGTAAAAACGCTGCGATATAAAAAGTTTCATGCGCGCAACCTCAAGGGAGACCTGCTGGTAAAAAATCAGGTAGCCGTCTCGCGCAATCTATCGGTCAATACCATGGGTGGCGATCTGAAACTTTCCGCTATCGTGGATGCCAATAACCACAAAGCGATCGATGTCGTAAGTACCTGTAAACTCGACGGCATCAACGTGGACAGCGTGTTCTATGTATTCGACAACTTCAACCAAAGCTTCATACAGGACCGCCACCTCAAAGGCAGGGCCTATGCCGATGTGAACTTCGAGATGTCGCTCAACCAGAATCTCAAGTTGTTTCCGGAAACACTCGTGGCCGACATCAGCGCCATTATACGCAATGGCGAGCTGAACAACTTCGAGCCGATGAAGAAGCTGAACAAATTCCTCGACGACGAAAGCCTCAGCAAACTACGCTTCTCCGACCTCAAGAACGACATCCACATCGAAAACAAAACCATCTACATTCCGCAGATGGAGATCCGCAGCAACGTAACAGACATCAAAATAAGTGGTACCCACACATTCGATCAACAGATCGATTACCGACTGGTAACACCCCTGCGCGCCCGCAAAAAAATAAACGAACAGGAAGCACAAGGCGCCGTAGAAGACGACGGCTCCGGGCGCAGCAAGCTCTTCCTCAAGATCGTAGGCACAACAGACAACTATCGCATACTCTACGATACAGAAGCAGTAAAGAAAAAGATCATTAGCGATCTGAAAAAAGAAGTACAGGAACTCAAAGACGCCTTTAAGAATAAAGGCACAAGAAAGAAAAAAGAAGCCGAGCTCCAGCAAGACGAATACTTCGAGTGGGACAGTGAACCTGCCGCACCGGCAAAGCCGTAGTTGTCAGAACAAGATTAATGGATGTAAGGATAAAACACGATGAATAAATCCATACAGACGGCATTGGCCGGTATTGGCGATTTCTGTGACTTGTCGTGCCCCGAGTAATCTCGGTGGTGCCCATCATGCCGTCCCGATAGTTATCGGGATGACTGCACCTCAATGAAGTTGAAGCCCCACCCACAATCCCACATCCCACACTGCATTTCAACGGAGATCGAACTAGCGCAACATCTACAACTTGCCGACTACTCACACCGCTTACTCTCCCATTGGTTAAGCCATCGCTTCGTTAAGAAAATCGT
>Ga0247762_1000285_pt1 | contig 17567 bp, 19 predicted proteins | sample UWRJL081202R4_FD_181016 | JGI IMG/M metagenome (GOLD analysis project Ga0247762, IMG submission 181016) | Plant litter microbial communities from Arlington Agricultural Research Station in Wisconsin, United States - UWRJ-L081-202R-4 | ecosystem: Environmental > Terrestrial > Plant litter >...
GTTTCTGCGTTGGGCTGCTCGGCACCAAGAGCGCCAGGCGGGGAAATGAGCGAATTGCAACCTTCCAACCAGTTCGTCTCTTCCCTATCCGAAGAGGGGCGTCTTAGCCTCCTGCTCGATGCGATTACCGATTATGCGATCTACATGCTCGACCCGGACGGGACCGTAACGAGCTGGAATACCGGTGCCCATCGATTCAAGGGTTACTCTGCCGCCGAAATTATCGGCGAGAATTTTTCCCGCTTTTACACTCCTGAAGATCTTGCTACCGGCCTGCCGCAGAGAGCGCTTCGTACCGCAGTGACAGAAGGTAGTTTCGAGAACGAAGGCTGGCGCGTGCGGAAAGACGGCAGCCGCTTCTGGGCGCATGTCGTCATCGATGCAATCAAAGATGAAGCCGGCAACATCATCGGCTTCGCGAAGATCACGCGCGACCTCACCGAGCGGAAGAACGCGACCGAGGCGCTTCGCCAGAGCGAAGAGCAGTTCAAGCTACTTGTACAGGGCGTAACCGATTACGCCATCTACATGCTCGATCCGGAAGGCTATATCGCGAGCTGGAACGCGGGCGCCGAGCGCATCAAAGGCTACAAAGCGAACGAAATCATCGGCGAGCATTTCTCGCGCTTCTACAGCGAAGAAGATCGCAAGTCGCATGCGCCCAAGCGCGCGCTGGAGATAGCCGCGCGGGAAGGCCGCTTCGAAAAGGAAAGCTATAGGCTTCGCAAGGACGGCTCGAAATTTCTTGCCCATGTCATTATCGATCCGATCCGCGACTACCAGGGCAATATCATCGGCTTTGCGAAGATTACGCGCGACATCACCGAGCGCGAGGAGAACCGCAAGGCGCTCGACCGGACGCGCGAGCAGCTTTTTCAGTCGCAGAAGGTCGAGGCGATCGGTAAACTTACCGGCGGTGTCGCGCACGACTTCAACAATCTGCTGATGGTGATCCAGAGCAGCTTGGAATTGCTTCGCAAGCGTTCACCCGACAACGCACAGATTACTCCGCTTATTCAGAACGCCTTGCGCGCGACCGAACGCGGAGCCGCCCTCACCCAGCGCATGCTCGCGTTCGCGCGCAAACAGGATGTCGCCAAGCGCGTGATCGATGTCGCGGCACTCATCGGAGAGGTCTGCGAGCTTTTGAAACGCTCGCTCGGGCCCACGTATGAGGTTGGCTGCCATTTCGACGGCTCCTTACCCAACGTGCTTGTGGATCCGAACCAACTGGAAAGCGCGATGCTCAATCTCGCGTTCAACTCGCGCGACGCGATGCCCGATGGCGGCACGCTCAAAATCCTGTTGCGCGTCGCGCGCAATCCCGCGAGCGAACTACCTGCCGGCGAATATGTTTCGATCGCGTTGAAGGACGAAGGTCACGGCATGGATGCCGAAACGCTCCGGCAGGCGACCGATCCATTTTTCACGACCAAAGGCGTCGGCAAGGGCACGGGTCTTGGTCTTTCCATGGTGCAAGGTATGGCAGAACAGGCAGGCGGCATTTTCAGACTGACGAGCAGGTCCGGCGAAGGCACGACTGCAGAGATTCTGCTCCCCGCGGCTGGCGCAGATGTTTCGGCCACGCCTGCTAAGGAAGACGAGAAGGTCTCCGCCGCGAGGTCGCTCGTGATCGTCGCAGTCGACGACGACGGGCTTGTTCTGATGAACACGACGGCGATGCTCGAAGACCTCGGCCATACAGTGCTCGAGGCAAACTCAGCGCGCGAAGCCCTGGAGCTGATCCGCGGCACGAAGGTCGATCTCGTAATTACCGATCACGCGATGCCGGGCACGACCGGCCTGCAACTCGCAAAATCCATTCGTGCGGAACTGCCTGAACTGCCGATCCTGCTTGCAACGGGATATGCGGAGATCGATCCCTCAGCCGGCATTCACCTTCCCCGCATCGGAAAGCCGTTCCTTCAGGACGACCTGCGGCTTGCAATCGACAAGGTCATGCAGCGCGGATAGCGCAGTTCTTCAATCTTATTGATATCCGGGGCAGCGCTGTGCCCTCAATTGCTCGACCGCCGTCGCGCGGCGATACGCCGTCGTCGTCATGTCGGTCGAAATACGCGTGAACTCCGCGCAACGCGCTTCGCTCGAAACGGATAAAGGCGCCTGTTCCGTCGATACCTGGGCACAAGCGGACAAAAGTATTGCAATGAAAACTACGCAGCCGCCCCGCATTGTGACTTGCCCCTTACACGTCGCTGCTATCGGCTATTTGAACTTGTATGTCGCCGCGACACGGCGTCCGCTAGCACGTTTTGCCGTCGCCCGCCGCTCGCGAGGTTGTGTAATGCACCGCGAGGATTGCCGCACTAGAGCAGCCGTCTTCTAAACGCCGGTCCATAAAGATGAGTCTCCCCTCCTGCATTCGTCTTTTGTTGCTTGCGCTGCCGATCGGATTATTCGCGGCGAGCGTTTCTGCACAACAACGGGTCGATCATCTCGAAGGCTGCGCGCCGACCGAGAAAAATCCGAGTTATGTGCGCATCCGCAACGGCTGCGATCAGCCGGTGAGTGTTATTTTCTGGCGCTACTCGCTGAAGGCTCCGATTACCCGGACGTTGCAGCGTGGAGAGGTTTTTCAGGAGAATTTCACAGGCGACAGCGGTTGGTGGATGTCCACAGCGTGTCCGTTCGGTTACGATCCCGATCCGGCATTCCAGCTCGAAAACACCAAAGCCATCGTCGAAAGTACCTATAGCTGCATCAGCAAACAGATTTCCCTGCTGCGCTGAATAGCGCCGACATATCCCAATGACCTCTTCCCTTTCCCCTGCGCGCGATCAGGAAAAATTCCGGACTTTTACGCTCGCCCTTGGCGGCGCGCTTACCTTGGTGTGGATCTGGCTCACTGTCGGCGGGATGACAGACACGCTGCCGTTCCAGCGCGGCTACGGGAATATCGCAGCGGTGCTGGCCACTATCGTCTATGTCATCTTCGTGTTGCCGGCTCTGCTGCTCGCGTTTTTCAATCGCCTGATCGGGGTCGCCTTCACGCTCGCCGTTCTCGGTCTCGTTTGCTACGCTTACGGCCCGATTACCTATCTCACCTCTCTCCTCGGAAGCTGACATGAAAAAGTATCTGGCCGCGACGACCCTGCTCGCTGCATTCGCGCTCTCCTCACCTGCCTATTCGATTGGTGCGCTCGCGGTCGCCGAACCGGCCGATGTGGCGGCCGACGGCTATGCAGTGGGCATCGCCTATCAGCACAAGACTGCGTCGGATGCGGAAGAGCGCGCGTTACGCGAATGCCAGTCCGTCGAAGAGGCGCCGCCCTCAACGCGCAAGCTTTGCAAAATCGTCCGCACCTTCGAAAATCAATGCGGCGCTGCAGCCATCGACCCGAAAAATGGAACGCCGGGCGCGGGTTGGGCAATCGCTGAAACGCTTGTGCTCGCGCGCCGCGATGCGCTCCAGCGCTGTGAGGACACCGCAGGCCGCGACCGCAAGGGCGAATGCCGGGTCACGCTCGAAGGCTGCGACGGCCGGGCAAAATAGACGCCGTGACCGATCCGTCTCCCGAACAGTTGGGGCGTAACAGGCAGGTGATCCTGCGTGTCCTCGTGCTCTTCTGTGCGCTGGTCGGCACCATTTTCTATATCGGGATCTGGCACTGGTGGTGGCAGATCCCGAGCAATCGCCGCGACGGCTTCGAACTGATCGCCCCTTTCCTCGGTTCGATCTATTTCTGCGTGTTTGTCTTGCCGTGCTGGTATTTCGGCATCAAGAATTACGCCCTTCAGATAGCCGCGGTGCTGGGCCTAGGTGCGCTGTTCTTTGCGACGGACCAGGTCTTTCACTGGTTCCCGTGGTCGATTTTCGGTGGCAACTAGGAACTTCCGGCACCGGCCTGCGTTAGACGCCTCAGATACGGTTTCTCAGGCGGGCAGCGACATGCAGGAAGTTCTTTCCCTATATCCCAGATTTCTGGTCTTCAGCGGCATCATGGCTGCGTTCCTGTTCATGCTGGCTTTGATTCCGGCTCCAAGCGACGCGACCACCATCACTAATCCGGTTCAGACTTCGGCCTCCGAAACGTCACGCAAAATCGGTCCCGGCGAATGCCGCGCCGATCAGTTCGCTCATACGCCGACCTGCCAGATGCAGGGCCGTACGATCCGCGTCATCAACTTCTAAACGAAATCAGATTCCGGAGAGATGCTTCTCGGGATCCACCGGGCTCGAACCCTTGCGGATTTCAAAGTGCAACTGCGGCGACGTCACGCCGCCGGTCTGGCCCGCGCGCGCGATCGTTTCACCGCGTTTCACCTTCTGATCCTTCTTCACGTCGATGGTGCCAAGGTGCGCGTAAGCGGTCACCCAGTTATCGGCGTGGCGGATCAGGACGAGATTGCCGAAGCCCTTTAGCTCGTTGCCGGCATAGGCAACAACGCCGTCTTCGGAAGCACGGATCGGCGTGCCTTCGGGAACGGAAATGTTGATACCGTCGTTCTGCTGTCCGTTCGGCTTCTTGCCGTGGGCAGAGAGAATGCGGCCACGAACCGGCCAGTGAAACGTCGGCGCGGCGTTCGGCGCGCGCGTGTCGTTGACCGCAGGCGGCGTATTCGGACGCACTACACCGACATTCTCCGGCGCGGGCACGTTTTCGTTCTGTACGATCTGCTGCTGCGGTGCCGTGGTCGGAACAGTCTGCACGTTTTTCTGAAGCGTTTGCGGCGCCGGCGTATTTGCGATGGGCGCGGCACCCGCAGGAATCTTGATCTGCTGGCCGATCTTAAGCTGCGTCGAAAGCGTCAGGCTGTTCGCGCTCGCGATCGATTGCGGCGTGACTTTGTACTTACGCGACAACGAATAGATCGTGTCGCCGGCGGCGGTCGTATGCAGGTTCGCAGGCGTAGTCTGGTTGATGATCGGCGCGTTTGCAGTCCGGCGAACCGGGATCACGAGACGCTGACCCGGCTGGATCATGCTCGCGCTCTGAAGATTGTTTGCCTTCAGGATCACTTCCGAAGGCACGTTGAACTTACGCGAAATCGAGAAAACCGTTTCGCCCGGCTGCACGGTAACGGCGCGGCCGCCGTCCCAGCTCCAGTCGCTCGCGTTCACCGCGGCGGTAGTACGCGGCGCGCTTAACTGCTGGTTCTTTGCCTGCGGCGCTTGTGCTGCCGGGACCGTGTTCGGACGGTAGTTGGTCTGCTGCGGACTGTTCAGCGGCTGTGTTTCGACGTGATTGCGCTGCGGTAACTGATGACCAGGCACTTGTGCCTGCATCTGCTGATTTTGCTGCGGCACCGAAGCGGTGGTCTCGGAGCGGCTATTGAATGGATTGGAGTCGAACCGTGTCACGTCGGAGCTGCAAGCGGCAGCGAACGCGCCAATGGCGGCGACAGCAGTACAACGGGCGAGCAGCGCTCCCCGGAAGCGCATCAAATTGGTACGCATCACTACTCACTCAAGACGCAACAACACGCCTGACGAATAGGCTCTGTCCGGTAAACGCAGACTTAAGAAAATCGGGGTTTGGGCTAAATTTCGCTGCCCGTCTCAAAGCTTAACGAGCTAGAGGGCAGCGGCCTTGCCTTCGACAAGCGGCACGAAGCGGACCGACATGAGATCGAGGTGTTCGATCTTGCCGCCAGTTTTCGTGAATAAACGCAGCGACTGCACGCCGTTAAGCGGGCCGACGGGCGCAATCATCCGGCCGCCATTGCCGAGCTGATCGAACAGCGCGGAAGGCACGTTCTCGGCAGCCGCCGTGATCATGATCCGGTCAAACGGCGCTTCATCCGGTGCTCCGAAACTGCCGTCGGCGACACGGACCGAGACGTTCTTGAGCCCCAGAACCCGCAGCCGCGCTGATGCAAGATCGGCAAGCGTGCGGTAGCGCTCGATGGTTATGACAGACTTCGCGAGCGTCCCGAGCACCGCAGCCTGGTAGCCAGAGCCGGTGCCGATTTCGAGCACCTTATTCGCGGGCTCGACGTCGAGTGCCTCCGTCATGGTCGCGACCACGAAGGGCTGGCTGATGGTCTGGCCGCAGTCGATCGGCAGCGCCTGATCGGCATAGGCGATGTTGCCATGTTCAGCTTCTACGAAAATCTCGCGCGGGACGTGCTCCAGCGCGCGCAGAACCTTCACGTCACGGATGCCGCGGCGGCGCATGGAGAGCAAAAACTCCATGCGCGCTTCCGCGTTTCTGCGCTCGAATTCCTCGTCGCGCCTGTTGCGGTCCGCCATCCGCGCCGGAAACTCCGTTAAGTGGTCAATTCGCTCTTGTCGAACATCGCCGCGAGCTTGGTCATAAACGGCTTGTCGGTCAGATCGATTTTCAGCGGCGTCACCGAGATCATCTTGCGCTCGATCGCCGAGAGATCGCTGCCGTCGGAGAAGGTGCGTTTGATACGCTGAAAGCCGATCCAGTAATACGGGAAGCCGCGGCCGTCCTGACGCTTGTCGACCATAAGCAGTTCCGCGTCGCGGCGGCCCTGCGTCGTAATCGCAACCCCTTTGACTTCGTCCGGCGGACAATCGGGGAAGTTGATGTTGAGCAGGACGCCGATCGGCAGCGGGTCTTTCAAGAGTTTCTTCAGAAGATCCGGCGCGAGCGCTTCTACCGTGTCGTAGCCGAGCCGGTCGCGTGTGGTCGGGCCATATGCCTGGCTGACCGCCACCGCCTGAATGCCGAGAATGGTGCCTTCCATCGCGCCCGCGACGGTGCCGGAATAGATCACGTCTTCCGCTAGGTTCTGGCCGCGATTGACGCCCGACAGGATGAGATCGGGGCGCTTATCCTCGAGCACATGGCGCACGCCCATGATCACGCAATCGGTCGGCGTGCCTTTTACGGCGAAGCGCTTCTCGCCGACTTTGCGGAGCCGCAGCGGATCGGAAAGCGACAGCGAATGCGAAACGCCAGACTGATCGAACTCGGGCGCGACCACCCAGACGTCGTCGGTGAGCGTTTTTGCGATACGCACCAGCGCGTCGAGGCCGGACGAGTGAATGCCGTCATCATTGGTGACGAGAATGCGCAAAATCAATTCGCCTTCGTAATCTTGGTGAGGCCGCCCATATAGGGCTTCAAGGCCTCCGGAATTGTGACCGAGCCATCCTCGTTCTGATAATTTTCAAGTACCGCGATCAAGGCACGGCCGACCGCCACGCCGGAGCCGTTCAGCGTATGGACATAGCGCGGGCTTTTTGCGTCCTTCGCGCGATAGCGCGCGTTCATGCGGCGGGCCTGGAAGTCGCCGCAGTTCGAGCAGGACGAAATTTCTCTGTAGGTGTTTTCGCCGGGCAACCAGACTTCGATGTCGTAGGTCTTGGTTGAAGCAAAGCCCATATCGCCAGTGCAGAGCGTCATCACGCGATAATGCAAGCGGAGTTTCTGCAGTACCTTTTCGGCGGAAGTGAGCATTCGCTCATGTTCTTCGGTGCTCTGCTCGGGCGTCGTGATCGAGACAAGTTCGACCTTGGTGAACTGGTGCTGGCGGATCATGCCGCGCGTATCCTTGCCGGCGGCACCTGCTTCCGCGCGAAAGCACGGCGTGCAGGCCGTGAGCCGCATCGGCAGCTTCGCTTCGTCGGTAATGTCTTCGCGAACGAGATTGGTGAGCGAAACTTCGGCGGTTGGGATGAGCCAGAAGTCTTCACCCGCGCGAAATTGATCTTCCCGGAACTTTGGAAGTTGCGCGGTGCCATACATTGCATCGTCTTTGACGAGGACGGGCGGATTGACCTCGGTGTAGCCGTTCTCGCCGGTGTGAACGTCGAGGAACAGTTGCCCGAGCGCACGCTCCAAACGCGCAAGTGCGCCCTTCAGAACGACAAACCGTGCACCGGAAATCTTCGATGCAGCTTCGAAATCCATCAGCCCCAGCGCTTCGCCGATCTCGAAGTGCAGCTTCGGTTTGCCGGGAAGCTTCGGCTTCTCGCCGTGGCGGCGATATTCCTTGTTGCCGGTTTCATCCTTGCCGTCCGGAACATCTGCGGCGGGCAAATTCGGGATCGAAGCGAGCAATCCGTCGAGGGTCTTTTCGATTTCTTGCTGCTCGGCTTCGAGCTTCGGCATCTCGTCCTTGATGCTGGCGACCTCGGCCATCAGCTTCGTGGCGCGTGCCTCGTCCTTTGCCTTCTTCGCGTCGCCGACTTCCTTGGAGACGGCGTTGCGGCGCTCCTGCATCGCCTGGAGCTTCGCGATCACGGCGCGGCGCTTCTCGTCGAGTGCGAGCAGATCAGGCGAGCCCGCACTCAAGCCACGGCGGGCGAGTGCCTTATCGAAATCGGCGGGGTTCTCCCGAATCCACTTAATGTCGTGCATCGTTCTTCCTGCGTAATAGGCTATGATTACGCACGATTTTCTACTTAAAGTACCACTTTAACTAGGTGCTGGACGGACTTGCCGGCGGCGCCGTGACGTCGGTAGCCGACGCTTCCGCGGCTGTTTGCGCGGCCGCCCGCTTCTTCTCCGCCGCCGCAACGAGCCAGATCGACACCTCGTAAAGCAGCAGAGTCGGCACCGCAAGCGCAAGCTGTGAAATCACGTCGGGCGGCGTCAGGACTGCCGCGACGATGAAAACCGCTACGATCGCGTAGCGCCGGATCGAGCGCAGCCAGGCCGCCGTCACTACGCCGATACGCGCGAGCAGTGTGAGGATCACAGGCAACTGGAAGCAAATTCCGAAGGCGAAGATCAGCGCCATGATCAGCGAGAGATATTCGGAGACGCGCGGAAGGAGTTTGATTTCCGGACCGCTGCCGAGCTGCTGCATGCCTATGAAAAAGCCCATCGCAAGCGGCATCGCGAGGAAATAGACGAAGGCCGCACCGAGCGCGAAGCAGAACGGGGTCGCAATCAGATACGGCAGGAACGCGCCCTTCTCATGCTTGTAGAGACCCGGCGCGACGAAGGCATAAATCTGGGTCGCGATCACCGGAAACGAGAGGAACGCCGCACCGAACAGTGCGAGCTTGATCTGTGTAATCAGAAATTCCTGCGGCGCTGTGTAGATCAACTCGATCTTCGCGTCCGCGCCAGCGGCAAGCTGATAGGGAAACAGGAGAATATTGTAGATGTACTTCGCGCCGGCGAAGCAGACGATCATCATCACCATGAAGACGAGCAGCGATTTGATGAGCCGCGAGCGCAGCTCGATCAAATGCTCCATCAAGGGAGCCTTGCTCGCGTCGATATCCTGCTCGCTCATGCGCCGCTGCCTTGCTTGCGAGGCGGTACGTTCGCGCTCTCTGCCGACGTCGCCGTAGCAGGCGCGATCGGCGCAGGCTCGATGTTCAACGGAGCGGGCTGCGGCGGCGCAGGAATCTGCTGATCAATCTGCGTGTCGGTCGCGGGTGGCGGTGTGGGCTGCAATTGGGTTGGCTGCGAAGGCGCGTCAATCGAACTCTGAATTTCGTTCTGGATCGATTGCATCGGATTTTGAATGACGTTCGTCGCGGAGGACGCGAGCTTCTCGGCTTCCTTCTTCAGGTCGGCGAGTTCGGCATCGCGCATCGCTTCCTGAAACTGGCCCTGAAACTCGTTCGCCATCGAGCGCACTTTCGACATCATGGTGCCGACCGCGCGCAAGACTTTCGGCAGATCCTTCGGCCCAATGACAACGAGCGCGACGATCCCGATTAAGAGAAGCTCACTCCAACCAACGTCAAACATGCGCTGTTACCTCGCGGCTCTATTTTTGTCCGCGATAGGCGCCGCAATCGAGCGGCGTCAGCTGACCTTCTGATCGTCGGTGCGGCGTACCACCGGCGGGGTTTGTTCGATGGTTTTTGGCGGCGTGGTCGAGGTCGCGGCCGGTTCGTCGTCCGCCATGCCCTTCTTGAACGCCTTGATGCCCTTCGCGGCATCGCCCATCAGTTCGGAAATCTTGCCGCGTCCGAACAGGAGCAGCACGATCACGGCCACGACGAGCCAATGCCAGATACTCAAACCACCCATGGAGTCCTCCGCTGGCAGGTTAGCTTTACGCCGCCGAAACCAGCCAATTTTCGTTGCTTTGAACGAACCTAGGGCCGTGAAGCGGCAAAAACAAGAACTTCGGCAGGGTCGATTTCCACGCCAACGTCCTCGCCTTCTTTGCGGTTAACCAGTTCCCGGACCCGCGCCAGTACAGGCTCATCCAGCCCCGGCATCGCGATCTCGAGGAGATTTACCTCGCCGACAAACCGGTGCGCGACAATCCGCCCGGGCAGCCCCTCGCCCGCGGATTTCAGATGCATCGCCTGGGGACGGACGCAGACCACCGCCTCCCCATCCGCGACTTCGCCAGCAGCGAAAGTTCCGAGCGGCGTTTCGATCCGGCCGCGATGCACCCAACCGGTAAGCTCGTTCATCTCGCAAAAGAAGCGCGCGGCGAAGAGGCTCTCCGGGCGGCGGTAGATCCGGAGCGGATCGCCCAATTCTACCACCTTGCCTTGGTTCATGAGCGCGATCCGGTCGCCCATGCGCATCGCTTCCTCCGCATCGTGAGTCACGATCACGCAGGTCGCGCGCGCCTCGCGTAAAATCGCGAGCGTCTCGCTTCGCACCACATCGCGAAGCCGGCTGTCGAGTCCGGAAAACGGCTCGTCCATCAGGATCACCGCGGGCCGTGGCGCGATCGCGCGCGCTAGCGCCACGCGCTGCTGCTCGCCGCCCGAAAGCATGTGCGGATATTCGCCGCCGCGACTGCCCAAGCCAACACGATCAAGCGCCTGCGCGGCCTGGCGCTCCGCCTCGATGCGCGTAAATCCGCGCAAACCGAAGCGCACATTTTCCAGATTGGTCATGTGCGGGAAGAGCGCGTGATCCTGAAACATCAGGCCGATGCCGCGCTTTTCCGGCGGCACGAAATTTTTCGGTCCCGCGATTTCCAAACCATCGAGGAGCACGCGGCCCGCACTCGGCCGCTCCAGCCCGGCGGCAAGTCGCAGGAGCGTCGTCTTTCCGCAACCCGACGGACCGACGAGGCTTACGACCTCACCAGGATCGACGGAAAGCGTGACACCGCGAACGGATTCCGGGCCGCCGTAGGAATGATGAACATCGTCGAACGCAAGATGCGCTGCGATCGAAACGGGTGCGGGAGAACGTGGAGCGATACGGGACGCCATGACGGCCGCAAACTAGCCGGTCGCGGGGCGCGCGTCGCGTTACTTGCTGCTGTCCGGATCGAGCGCCGGATCGCCCTCTTCCAGTGGCTCCTCGTCTTCGCGGAGCGTGGAAATATCGTTCGGGATCGGCACCGCAAAGCCTGCGGGCAGACGGTCGTCGAGGAAGCCCGCGCCCTTGAGTTCGTCGAGCCCCGGCAGGTCCTCGATCTGATCGAGACCGAAATGCACCAGAAACTGCTCGGTCGTGCCGTAGGTGACCGGACGGCCCGGCACCTTGCGGCGGCCGCGCAGACGCACCCAACCTGTCTGGATCAATACGTCGAGCGTGCCGGTGTTGATCGTGACGCCACGGATTTCTTCGATCTCCGCGCGCGTGACGGGCTGGTGATAGGCGACGATCGCGAGCGTCTCGATCGCGGCGCGCGAGAGCTTCTTCGGCGGCGGTGTGTCGCGCGCAATGCGATGGCCTAGATCGGAAGCGGTGCGCAGGGCCCATTTGCCGGCGACGCGAACAAGGTTCACGCCGCGCGCGGCGTAGTGATCGCCAAGCTTCTGCAGTTCGGCTTTCAGGTCCGTGTCCTCGGGAAGGCGCGCGGCAAGCACCTTCTCATCCACCGGATCGGCGGAGGCAAACAGGATCGCTTCCAGCGTACGCTGGACGTCGTCGGTTTCGGGCTCTGCACCCACGATCGTTAGCGGCGGTTTGCGCAACGCGGTCACTGCTTGGTCTCCACTACTTGTAGATCAGGTCTCGGCTCAGGGCGACGTTTCAGCCAGAGCGGAGCAAAGGGCGATTCTTGCTGTAATTCGAGATGGCCTTCTTTGACCATTTCGAGCGAGGCCGAAAAGCTGGACGCCAAAACGGTCGTCCGCATTTCGGGCTCGACGAGATATTCGATCAGGTAGCTGTCGAGCCGGGTCCAGTCCTGACTCACGCCGACCAGCCGTTCAAGCGCCTCGCGCGCTTCTTTCAACGACCAAACGACGCGCTGCTTCACTGTGTGGTGCGAAAGCGCCTTTTTCTGGCGCTGGAGCGCATAGGCGGAAAGCAGATCGTAGATCGTCGCCGTGAACTGCTGGGGCTGGAGTGGATCGTTTTCCTCCGGCGCGCCGCGCATGAAGAATTCGGTGCCGAGCTTGTCGCGGGTCATGAGGCCCGCGCCGGCGCGGCGGATTGCTTCGAGATGCTGCAGGCGTGCGGCGAGATCGGCGGCGAGATCGGCTGCGGAAGGCTCTTCCGGACCCGCCGCTTCGGGCAACAGCAAACGAGACTTGAGATACGCGAGCCACGCCGCCATCACCAGATAGTCGGCGGCAACTTCGATGCGCAGATCGCGCGCCTTATGAATGAACTCAAGATACTGGTCTGCAAGCGCAAGGATCGAAATTTTAGCGAGATCGACCTTCTGCGTACGCGCGAGCATCAACAGCAGGTCGAGCGGACCTTCGAATCCGGTGACGTCGACCACGAGCGTTGGCTCGTGGCTTGCGCGTTCTGCTTCGGGAAGTTCGAAATCGCTGGTTTCCACGCGACTCAATTCCGTTAAACCGTTTCGATCATAGCGGAAAAGCGGCTCCAGGCCTCGGCAACATCCAAGGGTTTGGGTCCTGAAGCGATGCTATCCAAGGCTTTCTTCGCGCGTTCGGCACTTTTGCCGTCCAACAGCGGACTATTTTCAGCAACCGCGCGCATTTCGTCGATTTTGCCGTTGCAGTGAAGCGCGAGATCGCACCCTGCCGCGAACGCCGCTTTCGTATTCTCGCCAATGCCGCCTGAAAGCGCCTTCATTGAGACGTCGTCGGTCATGAGCAAACCGTCGAAACCGATATGGCCACGGATCACGTCGTTCACAACCTTCGGCGAAATGGTCGCCGGAAGCGCAGGATCGATCGCCTCGTAGATAACGTGCGCTGTCATCGCGAGCGGCAAATCCGACAACCGCCGGAACGGTTCGAAATCCGTTCGCGAAAGTTCGGCCGCGGACGCGGATACCTTCGGCAATTCGAGATGGCTGTCAGCGAGCGCGCGACCGTGACCCGGAATATGCTTCACCACCGGCAACACGCCGCCGGCCATCAGGCCGTCGGCAGCGGCGCGGGCGAGTGTCGCTACTTCAACAGGATCGGTGCTGTAAGCGCGGTCGCCGATCACGTCATGCGCACCGGTGAAACGAAGGTCAGCAACCGGCAGACAGTCGACATTGATGCCGAGCCGAGTCAGTTCATTTGCGATTAAGCGTGCGCCCAACTCCACCGAAGCCTTCGTGTCCGCAGCAAGCGCCAGCTTCTCGGCGGCCGGGAAGTTCGGCCAGTGCGGCGGCCCGAGGCGCTGTACGCGTCCGCCTTCCTGATCGATCAACACGGGCGCGTCCGCGCGACCCACGATTTCTCGGTAGCTGCGAGTCAATTCCGCGACCTGTGCAGGGTTTTGAATGTTTCGCTTGAAGAGAATCAAGCCCCACGGACAAGCCTCTGACAGGAAACGCTTTTCCTCGTCAGAAAACATTGTCGAAGCACAGCCGGAAATGAAGGCGCGAACGGTCATGCGGCGGCGTAAGCGCCAACGCCTGCCCGGTCAAGAAGCTGGGAAAAACTAGCTGTTAGTTGCGCGTCTGGACGATACAGCCAGCGCCCTGCGTCTTCAGGTTCTGGCAGAGCGCATTCGCCTGATCGCGGCTCATGGGACCGACCATCGCACGATAGAAGGTGCCGCGGTCGCCGAGATCGACCTTGCGAATGTCGGCGTTACGGCCGGCGAAGATCGACGAATACTGCTGACGCAAGTTCGACCATGCCGTCTGCGCTTCTTCCGGCGTCTTATGCGAGGCAACCTGCACGATGTAATTGCCGCTCGTGTTCGCCTGCGGCGTCGGACCGAGCGAAGCAACCGTGGTGCGGTTCGCCGGCGGTACGTTCGAATTGGTATTCGGGTTGGCGCGGTTCTGCGGCGGGATCGCCTGCGTATCCGGCTCCTGTGCGGGCGGATTGGCCTGCAACTGCATCGGCCCCGTGTTCTGCGGCTGCGGCGCCGCGTTCTGCGGAACCCCATCCGAGCGCAGCGGAATAGTCTTCACGCGCTTCGGCTGCTGTTCGGGCTGTGCCTGCGGCGCCTGTTGCTGCTGCGGAGGCGTGAAAGCCGGATTGGTCTTCGTCGGTGCCGGGCGCTGCTGCAATTCGGGAGCGGCCTGCGGTACCTGCGGGTTCTGCTGCGTGAGATCGGCCGGAGTTTCCTCACGACGCATGATCTGGGTCGGATTTTGATCGGCCGCGCCGGAGACGCGATCCTGAATCGGTTTATTCGACGGAGAAACGACCGACTGCGGCGTGTTCTTCTGCTGCTGCGGCTCGACCTTGGTCGGCGTGTTCGATTTCGTGACGACAGCCGCGCGCGGCTGCGAATTGAAGACCGTGCGATAGGCAAATACGCCAAGGAAAGCGACCGCGATCAGGCTCGCAACGACGATCGCCGCGACAATCCAGAAGCCGATACCGCGGCCCTGGCGCGGCACGTCTTCGTAAACGTCGTCGGCCTGATCGAGATAGGCCTCGTCGTCGTATTGCGGATCGTAATCGTTGTCGTAGCCGCGCTGATATTCGTCCTGATACGCGGGCTGCGGACGGCTGCGCGCATGACGCGGCGCTTCTTCCGGTACGTAGCGACCTGCAGGCTGCGGTTCCGGACGGCGCGAACGCGGTTCCGGCGTTGCCGGGGCGCGAGCGGGACGAACTTCCTCGTCGGCATAAGCTTCGCGCGGACGTGGCGCGAGGCCGGGATAGTAACCGTTCGCGTCGCGGCCGTTCTGGCGCGGCGCCGGTTGTTCTTCATAGCCGCGCGACGCGCCATTGGTTCTGGCTTGCTGCGGCTGAGGTGCTGGAGTTCGGGTGGGCTGCGCCGGGCGACGCTCCTCGACCCGTGCAGCAGGGGCACGCGCAGGCACGGCAGCCGGCTGCGCATAACGGCTTGGAAGCGGACGCGGCGCCTGAACGGCGCCATTCGCGTAGCCGCCGCCGTTGCCGTTCGTATGACGATCAGGACGGCGCTCGGGAGCGACCGCGGGTGCGTGATGGCTCGCGCCATTGCCGTTCACAGGCGCGCGGCGCGGCTGGACAGCATCGAATTCTTTGAAGGGATCTTCCTGGCCGATCAGACGGGCGAGTTCGGCGAGCGGATCTTCGCTGCGACGTAAACGCGGCGCTGCCCCAGCCTGATGAGACTGCGGTTGCGCCTGCCCGTGGCCCCGGGAGGGCCGGTACATAGGGTGTTCCCCCATCGTCTCCCGATCGTTCCTTAACGTCCGCGCAATACTCATACTAACACTCCGCGCGGAGGGCCGTTAACGCATTTCTTCGGCCGCTCTTACACCCAGAATGGCCAAACCAGAGGCCAGAACCGCTACCAAGCCGTGCACAAGACTCAGGCGGGCCGTGGTCAACCTAGGGTTATCTTCGATAATGAAGCGTAAATGAGGCGCGTCTTTGCCCTTGTTCCATAACGAATGGAACGCACTAGCCAGATCGTAGAGATAAAACGCAACGCGATGCGGCTCGTGGAATTCGGCGGCCGCTTCTACGAGCCGCGGCCATTGCGCAAGCTTCTTCACGAGACCGAGTTCCGCCTCATCCGTAAGCAGTTCCAGATCGGCGGCAGCAAGCGCCCCGAGGTCTGTGGACAAGTCCGGCAGCGCCTCTTTGGTGTTCCGGAACACCGAACGGCCGCGGGCGTGCCCGTACTGAACGTAGAAGACCGGATTTTCCTTCGACTGCTCGATGACCTTCGCGAGATCGAAGTCGAGCTGCGCGTCGTTTTTCCGGAACAGCATCATGAAGCGCACCGGATCGACGCCGACTTCCTCGACGACTTCGCGAAGCGTGACGAAATCGCCGGCCCGCTTTGACATCTTCACGGGCTCGCCCGCACGCATCAGGCGAACGAGCTGGCAGAGTTTGACGTCCAGCGTGACTTTGCCGGCCCCGAGCGCGCCCACAGCGGCACTCATGCGCTTGACATAGCCGCCGTGGTCCGCGCCCCAGACGTCGATCAGCGTCTTGAAGCCGCGTTCGATCTTGTCCCGGTGATAGGCCATGTCGGCCGCGAAATACGTATAGGTGCCGTCGGACTTCTTCAGCGGACGATCGACGTCATCGCCGAAGGCCGTCGCACGAAACAGCGTCTGCTCGCGGTCTTCCCAATCTTCGACCGGCGCGCCTTTCGGCGGTGGCAAACGGCCCTCATAGATGTGACCCGCCTTACGCAGAAACTCGACGGTGTCGGCGACCTTGTCCTTGCCGCCTGAGGTCAGCGAACGCTCCGAAAAGAAGACTTCGTGCCTGATTTCAAGCACAGCGAGATCCTCGCGGATCATATCCATCATCGTGTCGATCGCCGTCTGACGCACGACCGGCAGCCAATCGCTCTCCGGTTTTTCCAGAAGCGACTTGCCGTGTTTGTCCGCAAGCGTTTTTCCGACCGGAACGAGATAATCGCCGGGATATAGCCCTTCCGGAATCTCGATCTTCTCACCGAGCGCTTCGCGGTAGCGCAGGAACGCAGAGCGCGCGAGTACATCGACCTGCGCGCCGGCATCGTTGATGTAATACTCACGCGCGACGTCATAGCCCGCAAACGAAAGCAGGTTCGCAAGCGCGTCACCGAATACCGCCCCGCGCCCGTGACCGACATGCATCGGGCCCGTGGGATTTGCAGAAACATATTCGACGTTTACTTTTTCGCCGGGCCGCTTGCCGGTGCGGCCGAAATCCCTGCCCGCTTTAACGGCGGCACGTAGCACTTGAAGCCAGAACGCGTTGTCGAGCGAGAGATTGATGAAGCCCGGACCGGCAACATCGGCCTTCGCAACATGCGGCATAGCCTTAAGCTTGGCCGCGAGCTTCTCAGCTATGTCGCGCGGTTTTTGCTTCGCGTCTTTCGCCAGCACCATCGCGGCATTGGTCGCAAGGTCGCCGTGCGTTTCGTCTTTCGGTGGCTCGACGACAACGCGCGCGAAATCGAGACCGGAGGGAATTGCGCCCTCTTTGACGAGCGCGTTCAGCGCGTCGTGCACATGGCCGAGATAAATCGAAAAGACGTTCATTTTGCTTATGTTTTTGGCGAAGGCGCGGGAGCTATCGCAGATCGGGAGTCGAGTCAAAATAGCGCTCGTGCGCTTCAATGGCGAAGCGGTCGGTCATACCGGCGATGAAGTCCGTGATCTGGCGCACGAGACCCGTTTCGTCCGACGCCACACGTTCAGCACCCATATCGGCAGGATAGGCGAGATAGTGTGCGAACAGATCGCGCACGATGGTTTCTGCGTCAGTCATGATCCGCATCACGCGCTCCTCGCGATACATACGGGGCGTGAGAAATGCCTTGATCTGCCGGTCGGCGGCTTCGCCGTTCACTGAGAAGCGAATGACCGGATCGCGCGCGCGGCGAATGTCCTCCGCTGAGTGCGGCAAGAGCGTGCCGACGCGCCGCTTC
>Ga0247762_1000286_pt1 | contig 17544 bp, 6 predicted proteins | sample UWRJL081202R4_FD_181016 | JGI IMG/M metagenome (GOLD analysis project Ga0247762, IMG submission 181016) | Plant litter microbial communities from Arlington Agricultural Research Station in Wisconsin, United States - UWRJ-L081-202R-4 | ecosystem: Environmental > Terrestrial > Plant litter >...
GGCCAACATTGGATGGAGGTTTATGATGCGAGCGGGTGCCGGGGGAAGACGGTGTTCGACGTTCCCTATCCGCCGGCATTGGCTATCGGTTATACGGCGGCTAACCCTCTTTGTACAGGCAATGCTGATGGTAGTCTTGCTGTGGATGTATCTGGTGGAAATCCGGGTGCTTATGCCATTACCTGGTCTACCGGCGATACAGGCGTTACTATAGGCAACCTGAAAGCCGGAACGTATGGAGTAACCGTAAAAGATGTGAAGAACTGTACACTCCGGGAAGATGTTACTTTAACAGACCCTCCGGTCTTCACGGTAGATGCCGGTGGTGACCGTACTATATGTGTAGGGCAAAAACTTACTGTGCGGGCCGAAGAGGACAATGCTACGTATCAATGGACCTCCGATGCAGGCTACAATAGCGGGCAACGCGAGGTTGTTCTCACAGCGCCAGCGCACTACACGCTTCGTGTGGTCAGTAGAAACGGATGTGTTGCGGAAGACCGCTTTACGCTCGCCACATCGACTGATCTGCTTACGGCCGACTTCCTGATGATCACAGAAGCGCATGCCGGCGATACGGTTGTATTGATCGACGTGAGCTGGCCCGTACCCGAGAGAATCGATTGGCAGATGCCCCAAAATACTACTGTGCTTAGCGAAGATGATATGTTCGCTGACGTTGTCTTCAATTCTCCGGGGGATTACGAGGTTCTGCTTACGACACATCTTGGCGAATGTGTGAGTACCTACACGAAGACCATTACTATTCTCGGAAAACGCAATCCAGAGGGCGGCCGCATGGCAACAGACCTGGTAACACGCTTCGATGTGTTTCCTAACCCGAATGATGGCAGGTTCTCGGTTATGATCGAATTTTCCGAAGAGTCGCGAGGGACCTTGCGTATGCTTGCGTTATCGGGTAATGTGACACTGCTGGATGAAGCTTTAACCGGTGGAGCTATTTATAATTACGAAGCGGCTTTGCAATCTGCTCCCGCGGGAGTTTACTTCCTGGTTCTGGAGGTTAATGGTGAGAAGTATGTGAAGCGGGTTGTGATTAAGTAGTCAATAATCTGATTCCGGCGGCTACTGATCTATGGTAGTCTTTAAACCAGGTGCTGAGGTGCGGTCATCTCGATAGCTTCTGGACTGCATAATTGGTGCAAGTCTTTGACTTGCGCCAGCTGCGTATTCACGATTAATTGTTCTGGGGAAGCCGCGTGGTGGGTGGTGTTCTGATAGGGTTGGTGCGGGCGGTACGCGGCAGTCTAAATCAACATGATAGGCACCACCGATTCTCGGGGCACGGCAAGTCTTCGCTTACGCTAGAGATCTTGCGCCAGCTGGCGGTATGGAGGACTTGTGTGTCGTAACGCAGCCTCAGTCAGAGACTGAGACATGATGGGCACAAGTCTCCGCTTACGCTCAGACTTGCGCCAGCTACGTCGATGCAATACCTCGGGATCGGCAAAGAGAAATTCTTGAGAATCAACGGTATTTATCGGACACTAAAGATCGGAGGTGGCTTGGCTCGTGGACTGCATGGGTTGTAAGTGCCTGGCTTACTCTTATCATTTTGATTTTGGTTTTGAATCATTGGTTATTTCAATTAACTGATACCGTTCTGGTTACGCTGTTAGGGACAACAACTCTTAATGTTCTTGGCCTCACTTTCATTGTTCTGCGTGGGCATTTTGGCTTGAAGTAAAATCCTGTTTTTATTCTTTGCGTATCCGGTCGCGTTCGTCTTTGCTGTCGTTGGCGTGGGGCTGGCGGTTGGTGGTGGCTTTGCCTAGGGTGCGTGTATAGGTAAGCCTGACGATCTGTGCGTGGGCGGATTCGGGGAGATAGGTAACATGACTCCGGATGTCGAAAGCTTCGCGGGTCAGCGTGCCGTAGTTGTTGGTGTAGTGTATGGATCTGAAGATATCGGTTACTGTCAGCTGGAAAGCTCCACCATTTTTTTTAAGTTCCTTTTTCAGGCCTGCGTTGACGGTGCCGAAAGGTTGAAGGCGTTTGGAGCCGTCGTATTGAAGGGCGTTATACCAGCCGGATAACTCCAGGTAGAATTGTTGAGGCAGTGTAACGGTGTGGCTGCTGTTTAGCGACCAGGTCAAATAGCTTTTCTCCAGCTTTTCCTCTGTATGATTCAGTTTGAACTGGCGCAGGCTGCCGATCAGGTTTAGGTTTATGATGTACCAGCTGAAGGGTTTGATGGGTAGTGTGGTTTGCAGGGACAGGCTGTTTTGCCAGGCCATATTCTGAGGGGCTACATACATGAGGTCCCTGCTGGGGCTTTCGCTAAGCTGGTATCGAACTATGGGGTAGCTATCGTGCGTGGCGAGCACGGAGAATGCATAGCCGCTATAGGTGTATCCTATTTTGATGTTGTCGGAGAGTGTTGGGCGCAGCGTAGGATTGCCGGTTTCCACGGACATCGGGTCATTATAGATAAGGTACGATGCGAGATCGTTATACGAAGGCCGGCTGATGCGGCGGCTGTATGCGAACTGAAGCTCGGCGTCGTCGTTTACCCTTTTTGAGAGGAAGAGTGTAGGGAAAAGCTTGCCTATTTTTCTATCAACAGTGTTTTCGGGTTTTGTGGCGATCAGTTGTGTGCGGGAATGTTCATAGCGTGCGCCGGCCTGTAGGTTGATAGATGGTGTGATTTTCCATTGCAATGAAGCGTAGGCGGCGGCTATACTTTCTTTCATACGGATATTGTTTTCGGTGCGGCTTGTGTTTATCCACTGGTTGTTTTCCCACGTTTGTATAGTAGCCTGGCTTGTGCTGCGGGTGAGTGTTGTTTTTGCGCCGGCTTCGATCTGGATGCCATTGTTAAGCCGGTGGCTGTAATCGGCTTTGGCAACACCAACATTTATAGGGGCATGAGCAATGCTGCGCTGACGATTGGAGAATATGCTGCCGGCGGGGAGAATTTCGTTGCCTTCCGGATCAAAGAACGTGGTGTTTATGTCTGTGGGGTTTTCGTTTGTAAAGCCAAGATAATCTAAGTCGACGGCAAGCTTTTCGTTTTTGCGCAGTTGTTGTTCGAGGTAAAGGCTAACGGTGGTATTTTGCCAGTGCCTGGTACCATCTATGCGGGCGATCATCGGCAATATAGAGTCAGATTGAATGGTGTAGTGTCCGGCGTTGACGATGTTTCGGTTTGTGTGGTTGGTGGAGTAGGTTATGTTCGTGCCGACGGTGGTTCGCGGGTATGCAAGTTCCAGTCCGAGGCCTGCATTGTGGCTGTTGGCAATAGCTTTTTCGTTATTCTGAAAGTCGACGCTGATGTCACCGCCCAGGGCGGGCATGTTTTGTGTGCTGGTGGCGTGCCAGCCGCCGGTAGTATGGTCGTGGAGGTATGCATAATTAGCGTAGGTGTGAAGTGAGCCGACGTTATGAGCAATGCTGATGCTGCCTGCTCCTTTTTCTTTCCAGCCGTAGCCGCCGGTTGCGGATATTGTGGCGCTGGTGCCGATGGTATTGTGTTTTTTTGTTACGATGTTGATAATGCCGGCGTCGCCTTCGGCATCGTAACGCGATGGTGGAGTTGTGAGGATTTCTATCTGTTGAATGTCGTTTGCGCTCATGCCGTTCAGGAGCGCGGCTACCTGCTCCGCGGGTATACGTATAAGCTTACCGTTAAGCATTACCGAGACGTTACTTTTTCCATTCAATGTAAGGCTGTTATTTCTGGGGTCGCGTGTTATGCCGGGGGAGCGCTCCAGTACCTGCATGGCCGAGCTGCCCTGGGTGAGTACGCTGCTTTCTACGTTGATGATGGTGCGGTCGGCTTCCTGCTGGTAGAGCGGCTTATCTGCGCGAACCGTTATTTCTTCCAGTTGCTGTGTATATTCTGTAAGCTTGTGTGTGCCTGCGTCGTGGGGTTTTGTGGTGATGGTGAATGGGGCGGTGTTGTGTGTGGTGTATCCTATTGCGGTAAAGCGAAGGATGTATCGGCCGGGTTGAATATTTGTAATAGTATATGTGCCTGTTTCAGAGGTTTGTGCGCCTTTCACGAGCGTGCTGTCGACTGGATTCAGCAACAGGACATTTGCGAAGGGAATGGGTTGATTGGATGTATTAGTTATAGTGCCGGTGAGTTGGGCGGTGACTGTTAGGGGGAGGATTGTGATGATAAGCAGGACGTATGGTTTCATGGTTTTGGGGTTTCTATGTTGTTTTTGTGTTCATAGGGAGGTTTATGTTCAGCTACTTCCCGAAACTTCGGCAGTCGTGAGACTGCCAACATTTTAGGCACAAGTCGGAGACTTGCGCCAGCTGAACCACCGAGAGGCTTACGGAACACTTGCCAGTTGGTGGGCTTGTGCTGGTTTTATAAAGAAACGGGGATATTGAACAGGCGGCGATTGTGTTTGCGGAGGTGATGGGGAATGTTGATGACGGGGTGGATTTTATAGGTGAGTTGTAGTCTGGGAAGCTGTTTTTGGGTGGTTATCCGGGGCTTTTGTATTTGGTCAATGAAAGACGACGTGTCAGCAATATTGCGGATCGGGATAGGGGGGAAATGGTTATCTTTAATGTGCTGGATCCGTTTGAGAGAATAACACCTAACGATTTGCGGTATGAGTACTTTGTCTTCTAACAAGAACTGGTTTTTCAGGTATAAGATCTATCACCTGCCGTTCTGGTTTGTTTACCATTATATGTGGTGGACGCTTAGTATAGGCAATGCCTGGGCGGCGGCGAATAATATAGTCTCATCGCCGTATGCGATCAAATATTGTTTCTACGTCATCTTCCAGGCAATCGGTGTTTACTTCAATCTGTATTTTCTGATTCCGCGTTTCCTGGAAAAAGGTCGCTATGAAGTCTACCTGTCGCTGCTGTTTCTCACGGTGCTTTGCACGGCCATTCTTATCGTGCCCGGTTACTACGTCAGCGCGTGGCTCTCTGATCAGCCCTTTCAGCAAATGTATGGCAGGGATCCGGGCGATTATATGTATTTTTTTCAGATCAATACATTGCCTTCCAGCGTTGCCAGCACCACGTTGGGTATGAGCATCAAACTTACCAAGAACTGGATGCGATCGCGGCGCCGTGAGCAGGAGCTGGAAAAAGAGAAACTTGAAACTGAACTGAAGTTTCTGCGGTCACAGTTCAATCCCCATTTTCTTTTCAATACCATCAATTCCATCTTTGTGCTGATTCACAAGAACCCCGTAATGGCGTCCGAATCGCTGGCGAAGTTTTCCGATATACTGCGGTATCAGCTATACGAATGTAATGAACATTGTATCCCCCTGGGGCAGGAGTTGAACTACCTGGAGAACTTCATCGAGCTGCAGCGGCTGCGACAGGACCATGACCGTGTGGACCTTACGTTACGCTACAATGTTCAGCATACCGCGGATCTGGAGATTGCTCCGTTTGTTCTGATGCCCTTTGTGGAGAATGCGTTCAAGCATGTTTCGCGGCGTGATGAAGGGAATAACTGGATTACGCTGGACCTATCTCTTGCGGGGGATGAGCTTCAGCTTTTACTCTCGAACAGCGCCTGTTCCGGTGATGCCGGGACGGAGCTTATTCACTACGGAGGTATTGGCCTGAAGAATGTTCAGCGGCGTTTGGATCTGTTGTATCCGGGGCGACACAAGCTAACGATTACACGTGATGAGAATGCGTTCCATATAGCGTTGCGTGTAGTGCTGAGCGAACGGGCCGCTGCGGGGGCAGTCAGTATAGAGCGGGAACATGGTTTGACGTTAATCTCTGAAGCATGATAAAGTGTGCTATTATCGATGACGAGCCGCTGGCCCGGGAGTGTATTGTAAATTATGTGAAGGAGGTAGACTTCCTGCAGCTTGTGGGCACGGGCAGCAATCCGCTCGATCTTACGCGGATAGTTGAAGGAGGGCAGCAAGTCGACCTAATCTTTCTTGATATTCAGATGCCGGTATTGAACGGCATCGAGTTCCTGAAAACCAATCCTAAGTCGGCCATGGTTATTATTACCACGGCCTATCCCAGCTATGCGTTGGAGGGATTTCAGCTGGATGTGCTGGACTACCTGGTAAAGCCGATTACTTTCAGCCGCTTCTTTAAGGCGGTTAACAAGTCGCGCGATTATTATCAGCTTCTGTTGAACTCGGCAGAGCGGGATGCGCCACGGGAAAAGCCGGTGGACTACTTCTTTATCAAATGCGATTATAAGTACGAGAAGATATATTTCGACGATGTGTTGTATGTGCAGGCGATGCAGAATTATGTGATCATCTATACGCGTAAGGGTAAGTTTATTACTTTGTTATACCTGAAGAGTATAGAGGAACGGCTGAGCGGTTATGATTTTATACGGGTACATAAGTCGTACGTGGTATCGATACCGAAGATCGAGGCGATCGAGAACAATGAGATCATCATCGGGCAGTACAGGATTCCGATCAGCAGGAATTATCAGGCGGAGGTTATTGAGAAGGTGGTGAATAACAGGTTGTGGCGTAAGTAGACTGGGATTGGTAGGATTTAGGGATTACCAGGATATAGGATTACGGGAATAATTTTTTATGATGAGAAATGCGGTTTGGGTTTTGGTTTTGGGGTTGGTGAGTTTGATTATGTGGGAGTCTTGTGTGAATCATGAAGAGGTAGTTGAGAATGGTCCTGACGATTTGACTATACGGCTGCGGTGGGTGAAGGCTTATGAGGGTGAGACGAGGGTGAATGTTGTGACGGGGTTGATGTGGAATCTGTCTTATCTGGGGGCGACGTTGCCGAAGGGGAGTGTGGCGGCGGGGATTGTGTGGGATAGTGAATCTGAATGTATGGTCGATGTGTCGAAGCTCGGGTTTTCGGGGGCGGCGTTGGAAGCCTGGAGGACATTGTTCCGGGAGTTGAAGGCGAGTGAGGAGTACGGGGTTAATAATTCGATCGATATCGGGAGATTTGTGATGCTGACGCTGAATAGCTCGTATCATTACTGTGCTATTACGGGAGCGTCGAGGCGGCTGGCCGATTATATGAGTAAGTACCGATACCGGGAAGTGCGGGGCGCTATCACCAACTCGGCTGTTTCTTTGGGGCATAGGATTATGCAGATCAGCTCGTTCGACGATGTTTCCGGGATATCTTTTATTGCCCGGGAGGGTGAAGGTTCGCTGACAGCAGGGACGTTTATGGAGTCGGAATTTGAGACGGTCGATATTATGGCTAACGGGCAGCAGCGGTTTGCTTTATACGATAAGGACGGAATTTTAAAGGCTGCAGCTTCTCCTGATCTGACGAGGGCCGGAAAGCCGGCTAAATGTCTTTGGTGTCATGAGATCAACTTGCAGAAGCTGTTCCTTCTCAATGAGGCTGTGTCCGGATATTATAGTGATGAACAGTTCGGCGATATTATAACGAACGCTAAAAGCATGCTCAGTGATTACCGCCAGGGGCTTGAGAGTGACCTGGATTTTCGTAATACGCAGGACCATACTCAGGGCGAACTATTGTATATATCGTTTATGGAGCCATCTGCTTACCGGCTTGCCAACGAGTGGGGGATGTCGGTGGAGGATGTTGAGAAGTTGGTAGAGGCGTTGTCCATTCATCAGCATTCGGAGTTTGTCTTTTTGGGTGATCTGTATAAACGGTCCGAGGTGGATGTCTTTTCTCCTTATACGGGTATTCGTGTGCCGGACGATGCGCGGGAGCCTTCGGTTTATGAGCCGCGGCTTATCGAGCCGTGATCAAGTTGTCGGGATATATTTTCTTTCTTTTAGTGTCAAGGTGTCAGGTTGTTGGGTATATTTATAGGATCGTTAGGTGTTAGTTAATGGGTGATTTTATCTATTTCTCCGGGGTCTCGGGGAGATTTAAGCCGTGTTTTTTGGTGGAATGATTGGTTGGGGAGTGGATGATAAGTGGGGCGTGAGTGGAGGATGAGTGGAGAGTGATATATAGTATCTACGGGTTATCTATAAGGTATCCATAGGGTATCTATGGGGGATCTGTGCCTGGTTTGGGGTTATGTGATATTGGGGATGGGGCTGACATAGTGGCATTTGTGTTTTTGAGTTGATTCATGGCACCACCGATATTCGAGGCACAGCAAGTCTTCCCCCGAGTGCCTCGGGGCAGAGACCTTGCGGCAGCTACGTATTCACGATTAATTATTCTGAGGAAGCCGGGCGGTGGGTGGTGTTCTGATGGGGTTGGTGCGGGCGGTACGCGGCAGTCTAAGACTGCCAACATGGTGGGCACAAGTGACCCTCGGAGGCCTCGGAACACTTGCGCCAGCTAAACACCTTACGGCAAAACCCACATAATAAGAGTTGGCTTTTATGACAGCACCTTGCGCCAGCTAGCGGGGCGCACGGCAGTCACAGACTGCGACATGATGGGCACCACCGATTCTCGGGGCACGGCAAGTTTCAAACTTGCGCCAAATCCCGGCTTGCGCCAGCCAAACACCTTAGGGCAAAATCTATATGGTTAAAACTTGACTTTGATGACAGGACCTTGCGCGAGAGGCTAGTTGGGCGCTGGGCGGCTTGGTGGGAATGATGATTTTGGTTTTTGCAAACGTTTTAGCGAAACTAAACAATCGTTAACGGGAATTAAAAATGCAGTAGTGATGCAGTAGTGGAAGCGTAGTGTTGTGCGGGTGTGTTTTTGCACAGGGAGGCGTGTTGTGAGGCATATTTGGGATGCAGGGCGATTGCTCCGGCTTGCGCTGGAGTGGTTTGTCGTTCTGCTTATCTAAACACTTAAACGCTACAACCATGAAGCATTTTTATTGGACGTTATTTTTAATGATGACTGTGGGCGCGGGGCTGGCTGAGGCTCAGACGCTGGTATGGTCGGATGAATTCAATCAGCCGAAGCTGGATGTTGAGAAGTGGACGCGTGAAGTTGGGGGAAGTGGTTTTGGGAATGGGGAATTGCAGTATTACACTGCGGGAGAGTCGAATGTGTTTATAGGCTCTAAGACGAACGCGTCGGACACGGGTTACCTGGTTATCGAGGCGCGGCGGGAAAATTACGGGGTAGCTCCGGAGAACCGGCAGTTTACTTCGGGGCGGATCGTTACTTCCGGCAAGTTCAATTTCAAGTATGGAACGATTGAGGCGCGGATCAAGCTGCCTAATCTGCAGAATGGTTTGTGGCCGGCGTTCTGGATGCTGGGCGCCAATTATCCCTCCGATGGCTGGCCTCGCAGCGGGGAGATCGACATCCTGGAAGCAGGCTTCCGTGATGATTGGCAGAACAACATTGCCAATAAGAAGAACAACTCTACGGTTCATTGGTTTCAGGACAATTTCCAGGTGATCGATCCGAATGCTCCTGGTGACGGTTGGTGGGGTAATGCTTCGGCTACGGGCAGTACGACGATCGCAGGCAACTTCTATGACGGCTATCACCTGTTCAAGCTGGTGTGGACTCCGACGCAGATCCTGGGTTATGTTGACAATGTGCAGTATTATACTTTCAACATTCCGCCGAACGATGTCAATATACGGGAGTTCAGTACGAACCCGTTTTATGTTATTATGAACCTGGCTGTGGGTGGGACCAACTTTGTGGGGATTACCGACCCTGCCCAGATCACGGCTCCGCTACCGGCGCAGATGCAGATAGACTATGTTCGTGTTTACTCCAACGCGAATACTGAAACGTTTCAAGCCAAGAATCTGCCGAGACAGACGGGTTCGTTCGGTGTGTTTACGGAGAACACTCCTGTAACGGCATCGCTGGGCGCTAATCCTACTATCGAGATCTGGAACAATCTTACCGCGGCGACCTCTACTCCGCAGGAGGGCAGTAAGGTGCTTGCGTATACTGCAAACCCGGGTAACTGGTTTGGCCTGGCTATTCCGACGGGAGCGACGAATGTGAAGAACATGCAGAACTTTATCGATGGTAAGCTTCGGTTCCAGATGAAGACGTCTTCTACGTGGCCGTTCTCGATAGGTGTTATCAGTACGGCGAACGGCAATGCGCAGGCTGGTACGCAGCAAAAAACTGTACGGCTGGATCCGGCGGCAGGCAGCCAATACGGGCTTGTGCGCGACGGGCAGTGGCACGAGGTTGTTATTCCGCTGAGCGCGTTTGGTAACGTGGAGTTCCGTTCGATCAACAATATGTTCTACGTTGTGGGCGATGCTCCTTCTTCCGCGGTGACTTTTGCCATTGACAATATTTACTGGCAGGACGGCACGAAGACCACTCCTCAGAACGGTGACTTCGTGTTGTATAGCGATACGAAGACAGGTGTGGATAAGTTTGACGACGGTATTGATGGAAACTTCTTTGTGTGGGAAGGTACGCTGGCGGCGCAGGCTACTACTCCTGCCGAGGGTACTAATGTGCTTTCGTTTACCAATACTAATAAAGGCTGGTTCGGTATGGCCTTTACTCCCAATACGGTTTATAATCTTACGGGTTTCCGCAACAGTACGGCGAAGCTTGTGTTTTCGCTGAAGACCTCGGACACGACCACGCCATTCTATATCGGGATGAAGAGCGGTACGCGTGATGGTGACGGTCAGAAATGGATTGCTTTCGAGCCGGGACAAACGCCATATGGCTTTGTACGTAACGGTACCTGGCAGACAGTGCAAATCCCGATGAGCGATCTATATCAAGGTGTGGACCTGTTCGAGGTTACGCAGCTCTTCCAAGTGCTCGGTACGGGTAATATCAGCAACTTCGCTATCGATAATATTTACTTTAGCGGCGCCGGTGTGGCCGATCCTGATGGTGGTACGACCAATACTCCTCCCGTGGCGAACGCGGGTGCTGACAAGGCGATCACGTTGCCGACGAACAGCGTTATTATCAACGGTTCGGGTACTGATGCGGGCGGCAGTATAACAGCGTACCTGTGGACGCAGGTAAGCGGGCCTTCTACGGCTGCGCTGACCGGTGCTTCTACTACTACGTTTACAGCGGGCTCGCTTGTGGCGGGTACGTATGTGTTCCGGTTGACGGTTACGGATAACGGTGGACTAACGGCTTCTGACGATGTTTCGGTCGTTGTTAATACAGCACCTTCTGTGAACCTGGCTTTGAACAAGACCACTACTGTGTCGAGTATAGAGGCTGTGGGTACGCCGGGTTCCGCGGCTGTGGATGGCAACGGTTCTTCGCGATGGAGCAGCGCGTTCAGTGATCCGCAGTGGTTGTATGTGGATCTGGGTGCGACGTATTCGATTTCGCGTGTGAAGATCACATGGGAGGGGGCGTATGGTAAAGATTATGTTGTACAGATCGCTTCTGATCCTAATAACAATTCATGGGCGCCGTTGAGGACGGTGACGGGTAATACGGCTTTGGTGAACGATCATACGGGTCTTTCGGGGTCGGGTCGTTATGTGCGCGTTTATGGTACTCAGCGCGGTACGCCTTATGGTTATTCTATTTACGAGTTAGAGGTTTATGGTACGAGCGCCAGCGGCCGCGTGGCGGCTGAGGAAGCTCCTGCTACGGAAGAGTCTACCACGGTGTTCTTTTATCCTAATCCGGCTACTGACCGTGTGCGTGTAGAAGGTTTGGATGATGGTGCTCCTGTGACGATTGTTTCGGCTACGGGTAGCGGTGCCTATTCATTCCGTGTTGAAGGGCAGTCGGTGGACATTGGTCATTTGCCAGCGGGTGTTTATATAATCACTTTCCGTCAGGGTCAGCAGACCGGGCGGAAGAAGTTGATTAAGCGTTAGCAGTATTTTTTCTTTCCGTAGGTTTTATCCTGATCCTGTTCCGAGTATTCGGGGCAGGATCGGGACTGCGGGAGACGTGTTTATAAACCAACTCCAACCAGTCATGAGAAAACTTAGTATGCTCGGTGTGCTGCTGTTTGTTACGGCGGGCACGTCAATGGTTTTTGCCCAGACGGCTATCAGCGTAGGGGCCGGTAGTTATGCTTCGTATCCGCCCACGCATGAGATGGACGGTACGTTTACGAATCTTGCTCAGAATGCGGAGATCGATGTGAGTGCGGGCGAGACTCGTCCGATTCCCACCAACGATTGGTGGACAAATCTTATTTATGACGAGGGTGACCAGATAGGTGGTCAGTTGTGGGCGATGCCTTTGGTTATCGATCCGACGACGGAAGGCCTCAATATCTTCAATCCTTACAAATGGAACGGCGACGGTACCAATCTTTCGATCGATTACCCGGTTGTGCTGAAGGGCGCGGGCTTTGCGGCTACGCGCAGTATTGTTACCAACTGGTCGGATTGGGCGGTTGATGTTAAGCTGTACCAGGATATCAATACGAAGTATATCAATTTTACTTCCGCTCACGGTATTCCGTTCTTATGGGCGAATGTTGTCGGGTTTACGCCGCAGATCGAGTGTTATCATGGGGCGGCGTATCTGAATGCTTCGGGTACTCCGATCACGTTTCCGTTTACGGGTGAGTATTTTGTGATCCGGTATTGGGATACTTTTTACGGTGTGCATCTGCCGCCGGGCAGCACGGTTACTCAAGGTGGTACGACGGGCAACCTGCTGACCGTAAATCTGGCCGCCGGGCAGAACTATATTGTGTTCTCTGCTTTGCCTGATGCGGCGGCCGGCGCAACGGTGCACCCGTATGCTTATGTGAAGCCCACGAATACGGCGGTTAGCTATTCTTATAATACCAGCGCCGGTACGATCAGCACAACGTGGAGCCTGACGACGACCAACCTGCGTGGCGCTGCTCAGACCAATGTTATGCAAGGTTTTTTGCCGCACCAGTATCGTACGGCTACCTCGAGTAACGTTGCGTATTCCGCGCTTACTTTCCGGCAGTCGCGTGGATTACTGCGGATGGCTACGGGTAACAACTTTACGTTTACGTATCCCTTCTCCGGTATTCTGCCTCATTATAAAGCTCCGCTTACGCTGGCTGGTGAGTCTACGCCGTATGATGCTTCGCGTATGAGTACGCTGATCAGTAATTATGTGACGGAGGTTCAGAAGACCTCTCCTTATGGCGCCGCGGATACTTACTGGGGTGGAAAGGACCTGGTGCGCCTGGCCAAGTATATGCTGATGGCGAAGGAGACGAATCATCCGCAGTATGCCACGTTGCTGACGATTTTGAAGAGTACGCTTACGAACTGGTTTACGTATACCCCGGGCGAGACGGAGCGTTACTTTGCGTGGTATCCGAAGTGGAAGGCGCTGATCGGCTTCAACGAGAGCTATTACTCCGGTGTGTTTACCGACAACCATTTTCATTATGGCTACTTTATTCAGGCGGCGGCTTTGGCGGGTATGGCCGATCCTGCTTTTGTCAATCAATATTCCGGTATCCTGACGATGATCGCGAAGCAGTATGCTAACTGGGATCGCGCGGATAACAATTTCCCTTTCTTCCGTACGTTCGATCCGTGGATGGGGCATTCGTATGCGGGCGGTGTGTCTTCGCCTACTGGCAACAACCAGGAGTCGAGCTCGGAGGCTATGCAGTCGTGGCACGCGTTGTTTTTCCTGGGTGCTCAGCTCGGTAACACAGGGATGCGCGATGCTGGTGCTTTCGGGTATATGTATGAGTCGAAGGCTACGCTGGAATACTGGTTCAATGTGAACGACGATGTGTGGCCCTCTACCTATAATGCTGCTCATGATGTTGTGGGGATTATGTGGCCAGGCGGTTATGTTTATGGTACTTACTTCGGGGTCGATCCCCAGTGGATTCACGGTATTCAAATGTTGCCGGTGAGCCCGGGTTTTCATTATCTCAATCAGGGGTTTAATAAAACACAGGCTACTGCGTATTATAACCGGCTGATGTCGGAATTGCTTACGTTCAATACGGCGCAGGGCAACACAGCGCGTACGGATGGCGGTGTGGTGACCGAGGCGGAGGTGGGGCACGATTGGGCCAATGTGCTACTTGGCTTCCGGATGTTATACGATCCGCCATATGTTACGCAGAAGCTGAGCCAGTACTGGAACTCTTCCGACCAGGAGGAGCACGATGTTATCCTGTACCCTTATGAAGGCGGCACGACGTATTATTATGCGCATGCGCTGCAAAACCTTGGTGAATATCAGCCAGGCTATCATATGTCTATCCCCACGAGCGCGGCGTTCTATAATGCTGCTACCGGGCAAACAAATTATGTTGTCTATAATCCAGCGGCGTCGGCACAGACGTGTGTTGTGTATAACAATGGCGCACAGGTAGCTTCGTTTACGGTTCCAGCCAATACGTTATTCAGCTCGCTTGGCGGGCCGCAGAACCCCACGGCAGCACCGATACCCGGTACGATCGAGGCCGAGAGCTATTCCAGCATGAGCGGCGTGCAGACGGAGGCTACCGGTGACACAGGTGGTGGGCAGAATGTGGGTTGGATCGAGACGGGTGACTGGATGGATTATAGTGTGAATGTCGCTTCTTCCGGTCCTTATACGGTTTCTTTCCGCGTGGCCAGCACGGCGGGTGGCGGGCAGGTGCAGTTGCGTTCGGGCGCTACCGTTCTTGCTACGGCTAACGTGGGCGCTACTGGTGGATGGCAGACGTGGGCTTCTGTTACTACTTCCGCGAATTTAACGGCGGGCGTGCAGACGCTACGTGTTTATGCTTCGGCGGGTGGCTTTAACCTGAACTGGATTCAGTTTGCCAGCGCTTCTACCGGGCAGAACCTGGCGTTGAATAAAACGGTTACGGCTTCGAGTACTGAGGCGATTGGTACGCCGGGGTCGGCGGCTGTGGATGGTAATATCGGTACGCGTTGGTCAAGCACATTCTCGGATGCTCAATGGTTGTATGTCGATCTTGGTGCTACCTATTCTATCAACCGCGTGAAGCTTACGTGGGAAGCGGCGCTGGGTCGTGATTATGAGGTACAAGTTTCGCCGAATGCTTCGACGTGGAGTACGGTGCGGACGGTTAGCGGTAATACTGCTTTAGTGAACGATCATACAGGGCTTTCCGCAAGCGGTCGTTATGTTCGGATCAATTGTACGGCGCGTGGCACGGCATATGGTTATTCTATTTACGAGCTGGAGGTTTATGGTACGGGCTCTGCGAGTGGGCGCGTGGCGAGTGCCGGCTCTATCGATGAGGCTGAAGGGCTTTCGTTGTATCCGGTGCCTGTGCGGGATAAGCTATTTATTCAGGGCGCTGTTCGCGGCAGTGTTTATCGTATACGCAATCTTTCGGGGGCTGTGGTGCAGGAGGGTGTTGTGTCGGATGAGGCGGTGGATGTGGTGAAGATTGCGGCTGGGTTTTATATTCTGGATGTGGAGACGCGTGGGGGAACTGTGCGGAGGAAGTTCATTAAGGAGTAGGGTGTGAGGGTGTGGGAGAAGTGTGAGCGTGAGTGTGAGAGCGAGGAATAATACCCCCCGGGGTCGGCGCTGCTGTTGTGGTGTTGGCTTCGGGGTGTTTTTTTGTTGGGGGGAAGAGAACAGGACCTTGTTAAAGTAGGATGATGCTTTTGTGGTTATGGGGATCTGTTTTTTTAGCGGGATTTGTCTGTGAACGGGGGTTTTACCTCCCTGGTTCCGACTCTGTCGTAACCGGCCCTCCTTATGAAGGACGGCTTAGTAAGCCGGCGCGCACGCACAGAGCCTGTTGACTCTGGTTTATAAACGGGATTCGTGTAAATAATATAGGGAATAAGGCCGCTGGCGCGGGATTCGGCAGTCATCCCGATAGTTATCGGGAAGACATGATGGGCGCCACCGATATTCTCGGGGCACGGCAAGTCACAGACTTGCACCAGCAGGCAGTGTGGGCGACTTGTGTGTGTAACGCAGCCTCAGTCAGAGACTGAGACATAATGGGCACAAGTCTCCGCTTACGCTCAGACTTGCGCCAGTTTCCGAGCAGCCCCAACCTTATGTTAAATAATCGGGACAAGGCTTGACTTTTATGACAGTACCTTGCTCCAATTCCCGGGCCAAGCCGTAGCATTATGTGTAAGTATTTATGTAACTAAGGTTTGACTTTGATGACAGTGCCTTGCGCCAGTTAGGGGATTTTGGCCGACGTGGATTTCGGTTTGTAGGGTTTGGTGGCGGGTGGTTGTGTATGACTTGAAAATGTCGGGGCATTCTGGCTATCTTGAATGTACTAAACCTGGAGCTTTTTGCATGTGTGCTTTTGTACGCCGGAATATGTTGCGTGATATTTTTTTTGTTGTTTGGCTGTTGGCGTTTGGGGTGCCGGCGGCGGGTCAGCTTCGTTTTGAGGGGATTCCGTATATCAGGAATTATACGAGACAGGATTATCATTCGTCGCCGTTCAATTGGGAGATTGTTCAGGATGGGCGAGGTGTGTTGTTTGTGGCGAATAATTATAATTTGCTACAGTTTGATGGCAATACGTGGCGGGCTACGCCGATGCCGAACAGGACGGTGGCGCGGTCGCTGGCGATCGATAAGGATGGGCGTGTTTATTACGGCGGGCAGGCGGACTTCGGTTACCTGGAGCCTGATGTAAAGGGCGAGGTTGGTTTTGTTTCGCTGAAGAACAAGCTGCAGCCGGGGGAACGGAACTTTGCCGATGTGTGGAAGATCATGGTTACCGATGAGGGTGTATTGTTCTGTACGTATGCCGGTCTGTATTTGCTACAGCATGATTCGGTTCGTTTCTATAAGCTCGATCATGATGCTTTGGGGCTTATTTCTTTTTTTTATATCAGTCATCGCACGTTTGTGTGCGCACAGAAGCAGGGAATCTTTGAGTTCAAGGGTGGACAGCTTGTGAAGGTGCCGCAGAGCGAGGCGGTTGCTTCGTTCCTGGTGAGCGGGATGCTGCCGGCACATGACAATTCCATCATTGTGGTGACACAGAAGCATGGTTTGTTCCGGTATGATGGGTACAGCCATTTTGATCGCTGGGCATTGAGCGGCGAAGAGTTTCTGGGGGATAATACGCTTGTGTCGGCTGCGGCTATTCCGGGTGGTTATGTGTTGGGCTCGTCACATAACGGGTTGCTGATCGTGAGTCGTGATGGTGTTCCTTTGATCCATCTGAATAAGGCAAAGGGCTTGCAGAACGACGGTATTGAATACATTTATCCGGATAACAATGGCAATTTGTGGCTGGCGCTGCGCGATGGCGTGGATTATGTAGAGATCAACTCGCCTTTCACTTTCTTCAACTCGAAATGCGGGATAGCAGGCGCGGGGTTTACGTCGTGGATTGCGGGTGATCGTCTTTACCTGGGGACCAGCGAGGGATTGTACTCGCGCAGATGGAGCGGTTCTTCTGCTACGCGCGCCGATAATTCTTTTCAACGCGTGATGGGCACAGAGGGGCAGACGTATAATTTACAACAGCCGGGTAAGGAATTATTGCTTACGCATAACAACGGTGTGTTTGCTGTGCGCGGTGACAGGGCTTTTCGTATCGGCGAGCAGGCGGGTGCATGGTTGTTTATGTCGCTACAGCTACATCCGGGGTATGCAGTATGTGGTTCGTACGACGGGCTTATGCTTTATCGTATGTATGACGATGGGCCGCGATTTATGTGGCGGATAGAGGGTTTTCATGAATCTTCCCGTATTATGGAACAGGATGATGAGGGAAACCTGTGGATTGCTCACGGCTACCTGGGGCTTTATAAGCTCAAGCTTTCCGAT
>Ga0247762_1000288_pt1 | contig 17444 bp, 17 predicted proteins | sample UWRJL081202R4_FD_181016 | JGI IMG/M metagenome (GOLD analysis project Ga0247762, IMG submission 181016) | Plant litter microbial communities from Arlington Agricultural Research Station in Wisconsin, United States - UWRJ-L081-202R-4 | ecosystem: Environmental > Terrestrial > Plant litter >...
TGGATCCAACCATTGTCGCACTTGCAGTCGCTTCTGGGGAACGATTTGAGTGGCTGGCGCGCTTGCAAGGCCTCCAGCGTCAACAATGGGGGTGCACAGCGGCACGAACACCGAGCAGTGACTTTTACCACACTCAGCCTTTCCCCTGCTAGCCGGTCGTCTGGGAGCAGGAGGCCGCTGAGCAGTAAGCCTCTTTTGGGAGGAGCAGCAAAGATGCGCGCAATTTCAGCACCTGCAGGCTGCTAGCCTTCTCTTACGAACCGTGCTGACGGAGACCGAGCGTCGGCAGATTGCATATTCGTGGGCTCGCGTTCGCAAATACCAGTTCTTTGGTCGTGAGCCGCCTAGAAGGCAAGCCAACTGATTGGTGATAGACAAGTATTGCGTTAAACGAAAGGGCTCGTGCGTCTCTCCACTCAATCAATGATCGCCCAGATCATTGACTAAACACTCGTAATCAAGCCTTTCATGTACTTCCGACATCGTCACAGGCCTGATTACTGCAAGTCCTGCTTCCTCCCTGTATCTTTCTACCTCTCCCCATGTTTTATTACGCCACCAGGGAAAGGTTTGCCAGCCGCCCGCACGTCCTGGTAATGCCAAATTACTGCAGCCAGCTGCTCGCAACCCAATCGCATTTGTTCCTGGTTGGTGTTGCCCCATTGCCACACATGCTCCTCTTCTCCACTCTGACCCCACTCGCATCTAGTTTTAGCTATGTGAGAATTTCCAAGCGACACTGTTAGTTCTAAGCTTTGGTTGCCTGCAAATATCTTGGCCACCACCTTGCTCCGCCATGATGAGATCCCGGCTGCCAATTCTAATCGTGAAATAAGGCGCACCCTTCCTCGCCACATAGAATGGAGGCCTTTGGGATGCTATCTGTAACCGGTCAAATGCCACAGTCGGCACAGTCGGCACTACTGCACAGGATTCAATGCTGGCCAGTATTTGGCCATAGGACGTCACACGCAGGCCTCGCGTAAAGTGTTTAGTATTCATGACAGATATCGATGCGCGGTCTTGATACCTTTCTTGGATGTGTGAGTCTCAATCCACTGGGGGCCTTTACGCTGGAAGATAGATCAGTGGATGTGGAGCTTCTTGGGTCAAATTCGCTAGGCCGTCGTGCACGGAGCTCTCTCTGCGCAAACACGCACGAGAAAAGATCAACACGCCACCTGTAAATCGAAGTCTAATTACGTCTGGGCTCTTACCCATCCAGATGTTCCCAGCTCTCTGAGAGTTCCTGCTGCTTAATGTTTTAAAATAGAATTGTTTCTCCGGCATTCGCCTGAGACGAACCTAATGGAAACTGTTTTGTCAACTATGAAGAGCGTGATATACTATGTCATCCAAGAAGGACTCGTTTAGAAATTAAACAAGGAAGCTCGGCACCAGATACTTTATCTCATGCGAGATTTGGTGATAGTAAGACTTAGGTGAAAATAAGCCGGCTTTGACAAGAGTTTACTGTTGTCAGTGCTGTCCAATTATATTCGCACAAAGGATATTCTCGTCGAATACCTTTGAGAGATGGTCGTTGTCAAACGAGTTTTAATTTATTTTTGGAGTCTCAGCATAATCTCGTGAAATCGTCGCTATGAAAGCAAAGGGTAGTCTATCTAATCTCAGTCACTCGATTAGATATTCGATTACAAAATCCTCGGGCTTTATTATTATTTAGTTATCACTAACGTTGTGGAAGTGACGAAGAGTAACAGCTTTTCTATCGTAAGCACTAAGGAAGTATAAACGCTGCTACACTTTCGTACGAGCAAACAGCAATAGCTTCAAACCTTAGGAGCGTGGACCAATAGGTACTTGGAAAACCAAAAAAAAACCCTCTTCTTCTTTTGAAGAGATCGGTGGTTATGGTTTAGTGAATGCGTCACTTGACATACAATTGCTCCGAGCTTCAAGGAGTTGGCGTTATAGTCTCATTTCTACGTACTACACTGGAGATAACGAGAATATACTTTATTATCTACATTTTTTTTTACAAAGAGAAAACGTTTATGGCTTTGGTGTTGTCGAGGGGCGAGTTCGACGTTCAAAATACGACCATTGACCCTCTGGCGCCTTCACTTCAAGTTCTTCCCAGCTGCATCGAATTTGTCAGTCAAACCGAAAATAACACAAGAAAAGGAATGGACCAAGGTCTAGAAACTGCACAAACTTACGCCTTCGATTCGAGAATTGTATCAACAAGCTCGTTCTCTCCTTCTGCAACTTGAATAACTTCTTCAAGGAGACCAGCGCCTAGCTCAGCTTCAAGCTGCTCGACTCTAGGCTTACAGTTAGCAACCAGCTCCACACTTGAACAGATGTGTAAAGTGCTAGAATTAACAACTCGGATGCTTGGGGACATATGAGGCATATCGCATCGTAAATGTAAATTCGCTGCGGCCAGTAGCACAATCAAAGATACCATTTAATCGCATCCTAGGAAAGATTGCAAGTGGTCAAACGAAACCTCAATCCTTGGAGCTTTTATAGTGGCGTCTTCCGTAGGGAAATATTTTTGGTGCCTGGAGGCTACTCACTGTTCCAGTGTGAACCGTGGTTCAGGGTCGATCTCGATCTTATTTTGCTCATCTTCCTCAGGAGCCATACCCTCTCCAAGGGCTTGTCTTTGGTTCTTCCCTTCTGTGGAGGAACCGCTGCCCTCGAGCTCTCCCGCATCATCCTGTCTATCCCATTCCACCTCATCCTCGTCGAACTCCTCTTCCACTTTCTCCCTCACGAAAAGCTTTCCTCCATGAGAGTACAGATCGCCACCAAAGCTTCCTTTGTGTGTTAATCTACTGGTGAATTGCTTATTGATGGTGGACTGCCATTCGTCATAGCCGGCTGGCTTGATCTTCTCTACGACTTGTAGACGGTGCTTAGTAAGGTTCTCGGTCGCTTGGCGATACACAGAGTTCTCTGGGAACTGCTTGAGCTTATCGAGGGTTGAGTTGTACAGGTATATGAGGGTGGAGCGAGGGGCAGGATGCGCCGAAAGTCCGGTTATGCCAGTTGGGCTACCCGGTTCAAGAAATCGCGTTTGCTTAACGCTAGCGAGGAGTCGCGAGGCGGCCCTCATTGTTTTTTTGAGGTGATTGACTGTGCAAGTTTTGATCAATGGATTCAGTAGCGTCCTGTCGTCGATGTCGTCGGCGGTGGACGTTGCGATCTTGGCACGCCCCAACCGGTCCGACCCTGAATCCGAAAGGGATGCTACGGTCTACCGTGCGGCGATCGTGCTGCTACATGGACCACGCTCCTTGAAACCTAACATCCCTCCTCCTCCTCGCTCTCTGACCGGATACACCTTTGATCGCAACGCCGAAAGAGGCACAAATACAAATCTTGCAGCCGTATGACTAGACTCTAGTAGAGTTGTTGGCCGCGAAGGACCTATCAACCACTCCTTTCGATCCGCGCGCTCAGTTCGTTTGAAATCCGCTCTCCGAGCGGCCTGTGTGCTTTATTTGCCATCGCTCACTTGAACGGCACTCGCCACTATGCGGATCGCGTCACTGGCTTCATTATTATGGCTAGCGCTTGTACCGCCTGCCCTGGTGTTATCTGCCCCAGACGCGAAAGCGGAAGGGGTAGAGAGTAAGCAGGTGGACTCCACTGTGTTCAACAAGCAAACGGTGCCACATATGAAAGAGCTGAGTGGACAGGGCATCGACGAAGATATTGCGGAGGGCTATTGGTATGTCTTGCATTTCCTAACGGAGGAATTCACATTCTAATAACTTGCATAGGCTCGTTGAATTCTTCTCTCCATACTGCCCCCATTGCAAAGCCCTAGCCCCTACGTGGCAGACACTGTACGAATTTTACTACACGTCGAAGCACCATCTTGGCTCCCAACAGGATGCAGACAATCTAAACTCCTTTACACGGTACTATAAGTTTAAGTTTGCTTCGCTGGATTGCGTAGCATTTGGTACAGCATGTGCAAACAAGGACGTCCATAGCTTTCCTACACTCATCATCTTCAAGGATGGTGAGAAGGTTAAGGAGTCCGTTGGCGGGAAAACCCTCAAAGAACTCAGTGATTGGGTGGAAGAGACTCTGGAGTCAATTCGCCCTGGCTCTAGGCCAAAGGGTGGCGTCAAACTGCCAGAAGTTGGCGCGAAGAGCGTGGATAACGAAGCGAAGCCTGATGTGCCAGCGTCAAAGGATAAAGATCCATCAAAGGGAGCTGCTGCTGGGGAAAAACATAATGCACTGGCCAGTTCCGTAGGTGCAACGAAGCCGGCGCCAACAGTCGCAGCAAAGAAGAAGGATTTGCCTAATTTCAACGGCACATCTATCTCCCTTGATGCTGAGAAGTTCCAGAGATTGGTCACTTTGACCCAAGATCCGTGGTTCGTGAAATTTTATGCACCCTGGTGTCACCACTGCCAGGCGATGGCCCCCCACTGGCATGAGTTGGCGAGAGAAATGCAAGGAAAACTAAACATTGGCGAGGTCAACTGCGATGTGGAGAAGCGCCTCTGCAAGGACGCAAGAGTCAAGGGCTTCCCTACATTACTCTACTTCAAGGGCGGCGAGCGAATTGAGTACGATGGCTTGCGAGGCGTTGGGGATCTAATCGAGTTCTCCAAGAGCGCTGTCGATATCGGCTCAGGAGTACGTGAGGTTAGCGCTGCCAAGTTTGAGGAGATGGAGAAAACAGAAGAAGTTATCTTCCTATATGTCTACGATCATGCGACCACCAGCGAGGACTTTCAGGCACTAGAGCGTCTAACCCTCAGCCTCATCGGGCGTGCCAGGCTTCTCAAGACAAAGGACCCAAAATTAGCACAGAGATTTAAGATTTCCACTTGGCCGCGCCTGCTCGTTTCGCGCGACGGAAAACCCTCCTACTATACCCCATTAGCGCCCAAGGATATGAGAGATTCTAGAAAAGTCCTCAATTGGATGAAGTCTGTGTGGCTCCCAATTGTTCCCGAGCTGACAGCGACGAATGCCAAAGAGATTATGGACGGAAAGATTACGGTTCTCGCGATTCTGAGTCGCTCCCGCTCTGACGAGTTCATTGTTGCAAAGAGAGAGATGAAGAACGCTGCATCAGAATGGATTGATAAGCAAGCGCACGCTTTCCAGCTGGAACGACAGGAGCTACGAGATGCCAAGCAGCTGCGTATCGAGGAGGCTGAAGATAGAAATGATCAAAGAGCCCTACGTGCCGCTAAGAGCATCCGTATTAACATGGACGAAGTTCCAAGAAAGGATGTACGATTCGCATGGGTGGATGGTGTGTTCTGGGAGCGGTGGGTCCGATCGACGTACGGAATCAATGTGAAGGATGGTGAGAAAGTCATTATCAATGATGAAGACGTGAGTTCTTGAGAACGTTTATTAATGACCGTGTTCAGCAGCTAACAAATTGTAGAATCGGAGGTATTGGGACACTACTATGACCGGCAATCCTATCGTCCCCTCTCGCACATCAATCTTGGAGACCCTTCCTCGAGTCATTGCGTCTCCTCCAAAGATTGCGTCCAAGTCAACAACCTCATCCATCGAGATGTTCTTTTTCCGGCTCCGAAATCTCTGGACGCGACACCCTATAGTTACTTCTTTGAGTGTTATCGGATGTCTAGTTGCCATTTGGGCTCTCAGCAGGGGCCGATCGAGGCGAGGCAAGGCCTTCGGCAGCACAGGCGGATACTTCCAGCTTGATGGTGAAAAGGGGAGCCTTTTGGGAGGATTTGGGGGTGTCACTACTAACGGCAAAGTGGATTAATATCGAAGCACCTATCGGTCACGTGTCTCAAGCTGTGTATTAGTACATAAATTAGGTTTCCGTCGCATTGGGTGGTGTTGGGATAGTGAATTGCGTGGCGTTTGTGGTATATAACGGATACAAAACCGAGATTTTAAGCTGTGCTCTCTATTCTTGATTGACCATCGATACGTGGGGCTCCGTAATCATCCAATCGCAATTGCAACCACTTATTCCTTGGCGTCGTTGGGCATCCACCAGACTTGAGACTCTTTTTATGTTGTACACATTCATAGACCGCCAATTCTGCACAGGCCTTACTTCTATATTGCGCAAGGCCCGTTGTTACACGACTAGTAAGATGTCCAACATCACGATCGCGAATTTACCCCGCCTCTCTCGCGAGGAGCTCTCGTCGAAACTACAAGTTAACCCCGCTACTACGTCCACGGATTCTCCGATTGCGGTGATTGATGTTAGGGATAGCGATTATATCGTGAGTTATTATTATTGCTATGTAGTACTGGAATTGACTAAATAACTCTTAGGGTGGCCATATTCGAGGGGCCCGAAATGTTCCGTCTACAACCCTCGATTACAACATTCCGGAGCTTGTCCGCACGTTGAAAGACAAGAAAGAAGTGGTTTTCCACTGTGCCTTAAGTCAGCAGCGGGGACCAAGTGCTGCGCTACGCTATATAAGGGAACGGAACAGGCTCCTGGGGATAGGAGGAGATGACAGTGGAAAAGATGGAAAGCACAGCGAAGAATCCAAGCAGACGGTATATATACTTGAGGGCGGTTTTGTGAAGTGGCAGGAAAAGTATGTGGATCTGGGTCAAACCACCTCTAGGAATTATGAAGCTGACATTTCGAAAGGTACGGCGAAGACAAGCAACTCACAGAGGGCTACCAGAAGGACATTTGGGAGATGGGCTATTAACCATCGGGGTTTACCCCTTCTCAGCAAATACATGCCAGCCTTTCAAGCAAGAAATAGCACGCTAAAGCTTCATCGGCCGCCATACCGGCTTTCTCTTCTCCACAAACGATTTTACCCCTTCCCTCATATTCTCCCCTGCCAATAATTTGGGGTACCACTGCTCTGTCCAGAGTCTTGTCCCTTCCTCAGCGCCAACACCTTCCCAGCCGTATAGGATACCTTGGCGCGTCACTACAACGGCATCCGGGCTGGCAGCAGCAATCAACTTCGCCATCTCGATCGCGGCTTCAACCACCTTTCCATCATCTACGACTTTGTTGACGAGACCCCACTCTCTTGCTTCCTCGGGGCCCACAGTTCTACCTGTAAGCGCCATTTCCATTGCTCTCTGCTTCCCTACAGTTCGGATGAGCCGTGCTGGCGCGCCCGCAATTGCAACCACACCGATTTTGACCTCTGGCAGAGCAAAAGTGGCCGACTTTGCGGCAACTACAAGGTCGGCGTTGACGATCATCTCGGTGCCTCCTCCAAAGCAAATCCCATTCACAGCGGCAATAACCGGCTTTAGTCCGGTGCGACGGGAAAGTGCTCCAAACCCAGATGGAGGCGTAGGCGGTGAATTCTGATCGGTTTCATTCATTGTATTCCATGCTGAATAGATTTTCTTTAGCAAAAGCTCACACAATATATGTCAGTGTGTATGCTTTACCTTTCAAATCAGCTCCTGCGCAAAATGCGCGTCCATTTCCAGTTATAATTGCAACTGACAAGGATGGCTCGCCATCTAGCCACTTGAAGATTGCATCGAGTTCCTGATGGCCTGCAGCGTTTATACAATTGAGCTGTTTAGGTCTATTTAGTGTAACCAAGAGGACTTTTGGCTCGGGATATGTAAGAATCGTGAAAGAAGTGGGTGGTGGAGGGGTACTAAAATTGGACATTTTGGATACTATTCCGTCCAGAAAACAAAAGTGATTTTGTACGCTCTAATGCAAATTGCCTGGCTCGGCAGTACCGGATGTCGGGCCAATAAAAGTCAAAGAGATAATGTGGGGTAGGTTTGGCCGAGGTCAGGAAGACATTCGGCGAAAGATATGGTCGGGCTTGGCAACCCCGGAATCCCAGCTCCGGTTCCTCTCCCATGCCTAAGCCGCATATCTACGAAGACAAGAAGCAAGTGAGATTATGCCATATGATGTGTGGTCAACAAAAAGAGTGGTATATTATTTGTAACGGAAGATGGTATATACAATATCTGACTGTAACAGACACATCCACCCACACATTTCTTCGTCACTACGTATTAGTACGAGATGGTCATGAATTTAGGCGTGCCTGACTCATGTTATGGACTAGCGGTGGACTAGCCAGTGGATTAGCGCAATGATTTTCAAGCTTTAGTAGCCTCAATATCAGTGCTGCCGCTTGCTCGTTGGTTCTTCTCTGGATCCGCATGCCCAGCCTTGCCCTTATCAACCCTAGCCCACTCTTCCGCATCGGCTGTCTCATCAGCCGTATCGGCCGTGATCTCTGGAATCTCCTCATCCTCAACTTCTTCCTCCAGCAAAAGATTAAGAATGAGAGCAACGAATGCCGTCACAGCAAAACCAGTCTCCATGATGAGTTCAATGGCATCAAGGAAACCCTGAAGGGCATGGTTATCGCCAGAGTAGGTGAAGACGTAATTGAACCAGCTGTACAAGGTTAGATAAACAATTAGTCTTAGGGTCGAATTACTCACGTAGGAACCAGGGTGGCGCCATAGCCAATAGCCAGTGATCCGGTGAGGATGAAGCGGTTTCGTCGAGTGAATGGCATTGTAGAAATAATACGAATACCAGACACAGCTACAGCACTGAACAGGAACGTAGTCATACCTCCAAGAACTGCACCTGGGATAGCGACAAGGGAGGCAGCGAACTTGGAAAAGACGCCCATAACGATAAGCCAGAAGCAACATGCGTAACCAGCTTTACGATTGGCGCAGCGTGTGAGGGCAATAACACCGTTATTTTGTGCAAATGTGGACATGGGTGTGATTGTGCACAACCCAGCCAGAATGCCGTTCAAGCCATCAGCCAAGACACCGCCTTGGATACGAGAGTCAAACAGCTTGCCCTCAACTTCTAGGCGAGATACATCACAGGTAGCAGTGATATCTCCAATTGCTTCCATAGCGAGGACGATGTAGACAGCAAGCATCGGTAAGACGATCGGCCCATAAACGCTAAGCGGGAACGTGTGCACCCAGATAAAAGACGCTGCTGGCGCCCTATCGATTCCGGAACGATCAAAGTAATTTGTTGCTGCCGCGATGATGCAACCGACTAGAAGGCCAATGACGACAGCCGTTGACTTCATGATCGGACTACCAAAACGTTCGCAGAGAATGATCGTGACAAACACTGAAAATCCTAGACCGATGAATTCAGCGCTTCCCCATTTAAGAGGATGAGGAGCATTGATTGTTGGGCAGAGTTGGAAAATGCCAGTCGTAGGACGAGTATTGCATGTTCCACTTCCGCCACCCCAGTTCAGGAAACCAGTCTGGATGAGGTGCACACCAATCAACATAACAGTGGGACCGGTGACCAATGGCGGAAACAGTTTCTTGAGAACCTTCGGGGGCATGAAGGACATCAGGATTTCGAGCAACGCGCAGACACAGCAGGTACCGATAATCGCACCATATCCTTGCGGACACGGTAGAGGATTGCCTCTGGCATCGGAAGGGCAAAATCCATTTTTGTACATTTGAGAGAGCGCACCAGTTGCAACGGGAATGGTAGCGAACGAAGTTCCTACCACAGATATCAAACCGGTTCCGACGTAGTATGGAGTACCGTAAATATGGAAGCGAGTAATCTGGATGGAGGACAGGAGGCCGCAGACAATGAGCGATGTCGAGACCAGGTACTGTTGCATATCGGTGGAAAGGCGAGCAGCACCGCCAAGGATGATTGGCGGAGTGATAACACCAGCCAACATCGACAAGGCGTGTTGAAATCCAAGCAAAAGCGCTAGGAAGACCGGCATCTTATCATTGAGTCCGAAGAAAGGAGCGGCACGTCGCTCTTTCTTGATAAAGGGTATGTTTGGTTTAAAGAGGAATGCATAGTCTATAGCATAATAAGTCGCCAAGTTTACATTACAAAAGTAAGAGGAGCTTGCAACATACCATAATTGCCAATCAGACCATCTTTGGTTGTAAAGGCTTTGACAAACCTCCTTCCCCTGTCCACAAAGGTCTGCTTCCGGGTTGTATCGGGACCAATACGATCAGGTGAGTCGTCCATTTTGGTTTCTGCAAGGTAGCTACCACAATCCAATTCAGACGTTCAAAAATTGGGGTGCGAGCAATCGTGCCACTGTTTGTAGGGGGGGTTCTTATATGACGCCGGTCCAATAGGACTAAGACGCGGTGGCGGCAAAAGAAAAAAGGTGCTGTTGATACACTTTTTGATATGGGGCGTCGAGATCTCCACGATCCGGGCTAAGGAAGCTCCAAGCGCCTGAGATAGCGGGGCAAGGGGGGGGTGTCTCGATTGTTGATCAGCTGCAGGTCGGCCAACCGGGGTGTCGCGTGCACCTTAGGTAGACAGGCAGACCCGGACACCAGTACGATCTGGGGGAATAGTTCGCACCCTAAATGTTCGGATCGCCGTGAAGTGATGTATCCACCAGCTACGAGGAACAGCGAATCTTTTATCTGGCACAGGTTCTAGTGGTGAGAGATAATATTCTTGCTGCTCAAGGGCCTGGAAGCCTGGAGGCACGGCCAGCACCGGACCAGAGGTCCGCCATCGGATCCAGACTCGCCTATTGAGAAAGATTGAGCTTGCCCAGACGACTATTTGCAGCCATTGCTCGGCAAGTGGCGTAGTTATGTACCAAATCAATCACCCTCTGCGTTATCTTGATGGTGCCGAACAAGGTTGATAAGAGAACCAGGCGAGCTGATTGGATCCTTAGCCGGTGCGCGAGCCGATCTTTCGGCGAGCACCGTATACGAAGAAAAGCCTCTCAGTATGGACGCCGGCGCAATGCGATGCAAATCTTGGGTCGTCATGTCCACACAAAAACCTTCTCCGGCTTCGATCGCGCCTGGCTCGGCTGATCGGGTGCGTGGTGGGGCGCCACACCAATCGCATCGTGTGTCCGCCGTGTCGATGGGTGTAGGTGGCGGAGAGCAGCTGGCTCCGCAGTCCTCCAATGCATTGTTGACCGTGGAGAAAGCATGCATATCAGTGCATCACGCAGGATGCACGATTGCAGTACAATGACAGCGGGGCAATGCATCTAGGTCACCGATGTCAGCCCGTGCCCATTTGGGGCACGATACTCTCTGCACAGTCGTTGCGCCAGTAGTCGAAAAGCTACCATGAAAGCGATGATCAGCTTCGAGTGCATAGTGCCGACATACCCTAGTAGGCCAATATACAGAAAGGCTACCCGGATCGTAAATGGGTATGCACCGACGCAGGGCAGGAAAAGCGTCTGGTGCAATGATCAATTGAGACCGAAACTAGCCGCCGCCAAGAGCGACATCTCGCGGCACTGCGGACGAACAAGACGGTAGATACTCGTGGATACACTCGTAGATAGGCAAACGCGCGTTCACTCGTGCGCTGGGGTGGTGGCTTTAGATAATGATGTCGCCCAATGCTTATCTGCAGACGGTCAGTGAGTGCAGTTCGACACGATTAGTGGCTCAACTGCGGCAAGGCGGGGGGCGTGGCTGCATTGGCGTGGTCCCGTGATCGCGCGCCCCGCCCCCCAGGGAGCCGACACGACGGCAGCTAGCTAACCCAGAGCAGCTTTGACGCATATGCCTCTTTCGCGACGAGAACGCAGAGCTGCCTGGAAGTACGTTCCGCGGCTCATTTGCAGTCACTGTATTCGGCCAATCGGCGTCAATCAATCCAGAACTAACGCCGCAATAGCTCCACTACGCGCAGTTCGCTATGCCCCGGCTACAGGCGGTCAGTGTCTCGAAGAGAGTAGTCAAGAAAAGAAAGCGGAACAGCCCAGGACCCGAACCACCGCAAGATAACCCGGAGCACGAAGTAGAATCCCTGGTGGCAGAGGAAGAGACAGAATCTTCCTCGGTTCCTCCAGATGCCCTGCGTGGCAAATCCTCCAATGTCGCCAAAAAGAGTAACCGGAAAGGGTCAGCCCAACGGGAGTGTAACTCTTCCACGCCCGTAGTAACCTCCATACCTTGGCCCGCGTACTTCACCTCCTTGGCGCAGGTTCATCGGGCTTTAAATCTGGTCTATACCTTCTGTTGCACAAGAAAACACTTTGCAACTACGTTTGACAATCTCAAAAGCACCGTCGAAGGGCATATCAAGCGACCTTTACTGGTTGAGGATGTTGCACAAATCAAAGCACTCATTCCGCGAGCGATCAACTTTGTGTACGTGGACGAGGATCTTTTGCAGGTAAATGCTGCAGGACCGGACAACGAGCGCGGAAACAAAAAAGTCGAAGATTTTATTATCCGCGAATCTATCGATGCCAGCACACCAAGCCACAAGGAAGTGCTACTTTTTGAATTCGTAGACGAGGACTTGAGGCGTCAAGTTCAGCATTCAAAGACTGGGGAGCCCACGAAACCCACCAGGAAGCTCCGCGATGAAAAGCTTAAAATGCCTGTTTTCAGTCAAAAGCAGATGACCAGCCTGATCGAGAAGCGGACTGTCAAATTCAACTCTGCAGTCAACACCTTCCTGAACCTTTGTGCTGCTGAACAGGTAGATCCGGTCCAGAAGCTCAAAGACGAACTTGCGGCGTATGTCCCAGAACGGTCAAAAAGCGCATCCGCTACACCTGCACCTCAAAGACAAGCAGGATTGCCGTCGAATATTCCTATCGAGCGAAAAACAATCCCCGAAATATTAGAAGAGATAAAGACTCTCCACTGGTATACTGAACAAATTGTTCCTGATGGTCATAGGGTTTTTGATGCACAGCCTGCCATCTATGGAGATCTGAGCTTTGAGCTTTCACAAAATTTGGTCAACGCTTTATATAACAGTAGGGGTATTACTCAGTTGTACGCCCATCAAGCAGAGACCATCAATAATATCTATGATGGACACCATGTGATTGTGTCTACATCAACTAGTTCAGGAAAATCATTGATATATCAAATACCAGTTCTGCACGAACTAGAGAAGGATCAGAACAGCCGAGCAATGTACATTTTTCCAACAAAGGCATTGGCTCAGGATCAACGACGCAGTCTCAAGGAACTACTGCACTTCATGAGTGGCCTTGAGGATGTCCTGGTGGAGACCTTTGACGGAGATACGCCTATGGTCGATCGAAACTTAATAAGAGATGAAGCTAGAATCATATTCACGAATCCCGATATGCTCCACATAACAATTCTGCCTCATGAAGAATCCTGGCGGAACTTTTTGAGGAATCTCAAATTCGTAGTCGTGGATGAATTGCACGTCTACAATGGGTTGTTCGGCGCCCATGTGGCTCTAGTGATGAGGAGACTAAGTAGAATATGCGCCGCACTCGGAAATAGACGAGTCAAATTCATCTCCTGCTCTGCTACTGTGGCCAACCCCGAGGAGCACATGAAAACAATCTTTGGCTTGAGCGAGGTTAAGCTGACTGACTTTGATGGGTCACCCTCGGGAAGGAAAGAATTCTTGTGCTGGAACACCCCATTTAAAGACCCAGGAGATCCAACCTCGGGAAGAGGTGATACAATGGCTGAATCTGCAAAGCTCTTTTGTCAATTGATACTGCGCGGGGTGCGAGTCATTGCATTTTGCAGGGTTCGTCAACAGTGTGAATCCATGCTTAGCGCTGTCAAGAATGAACTTATAGAACTAAACCGGGCCGAAGTTATGGTTAGAGTCATGTCCTATCGAGGCGGATACACCCCACAAGACCGACGACAGATTGAGAAGGAGATGTTTGATGGGAAGCTTATGGGAATAGTCGCCACCAGTGCACTTGAGCTGGGAGTAGACATTGGCTCTCTAGATGCAGTCCTCACGATCGGATTCCCATATACTATTTCAAATCTCCGTCAGCAAAGTGGGCGAGCGGGTCGGAGAAATAAAGACTCTCTCTCTGTCCTAGTAGGCAATTCATTTCCTACCGACCAATACTACATGGACCACCCAGATGAAATTTTCACAAAGCCAAACTGTGAGCTTCAGGTGGACCTGGAAAATATGCTGGTACTAGAAGGTCACATACAGTGCGCAGCACACGAAATGCCTCTTCGACCTGCGGAGGACATGAAATATTTCGGGAAGCTCTTGCCATCTATTGCTGAAGAGCGTATGCGTAAAGACGAGCAAGGTTTTTTCCACACTCATGAGCGTTATCTCCCACATCCTTCGAAATACGTCACAATACGAGATACTGAAGAAGACCATTTTGCAATTATCGATACTACTAATGGACAGAATATTGTACTCGAGGACCTGGAAGCCTCACGTGCATTTTTCACCATCTATGACGGCGGCATCTTCCTCCATCAAGGGAACAAGTATTTAGTAAAAGAATTCTCGCAAGAGAGAATGATGGCCAAAGTTGAGCGTGTGAAGGTAGACTGGACTACCCAACAACGAGATTTCACAGACATTGATCCAATCGAAACTGAGGCCATCCGCAAGATTCCTGGCTCTCTTTCAAAGGCATTCTACGGCCCAATTCGAATAAAACAAGTGGTCTTTGGTTTCTTCAAGGTTGATAAAAAAGGCAGAATTCTTGACGCTGTGCAGGTGGACAACCCTCCAATTGTGCTCCATAGCAAAGGCATGTGGCTTGATGTTCCTAAAACAGCGATCGAGATTCTTAACGAGCGGAGACTGAATGTCGCCGCGGGTATTCATGCGGCAGAGCATGCAGTCTTGAGTCTGATGCCAAACTTCGTTGTCAGCATGCCTGGTGACGTTCGCACAGAATGTAAAAATGCTCTGAAGGAATTCGCAAAGAAGGAAACATCCCGTAAACGACCAGCCCGGCTTACCTTTTATGATGCAAAGGGGGGAGCCAATGGCTCTGGCATCAGTACCAAGGCCTTTGAGTTCATCGATCTACTGCTGAAGCAAGCATGCGAGCGAGTTCTAGCATGTCACTGCCCGGAAGGGTGTCTCGAGTGCTGCTGTGATGAAAGATGCAAGGAGTCAAATCAAGTTATGAGTAAAGCCGGTGCGGAAGTTGTCTTAAAGAGCCTGCTGAACATGGATATCGACATCGACGCGCTACCGTGGGGTCCTGATGAAGCAGTTCCCGCTGGGATTGAAACAGTCATCATTGCGGAGGAGATAAGACCAGGTCGAGGGAAGATGGTAGAAATTCTGGAAGTCGATCGAGTGCAGGAGCAACCGAAAATTATGAATTCTGGCGTAGAGGATAGATCTTCGGTTATGGAGGTGACGGAGTCAATAGATGACGGGACATCTAATCTTCGGTGAAGACGTCCCCACTAACTGACGGATGATAACCCATCCATCTTAAGTAGCCGTTTAAATTTGCGGTATTAATTACAATGTAATATTCCTACCTATTCTGGCTCTTTTTCCATCTCCGTGGCAAGCCAGTCAGCCTCCGCTTTCATCTCGTCATCGCTTCTGGGCTTGCGATCATCATCATCCACAGCTGGAAGCGCCCCTCTTCTTTGCCTCTGAACAAGGTGGTTTCCAATATCACCTTCTTCCCCTTGCATCATCTGATAAATTGCATCCGTACCTCCTCGGTCGTCTAAGTCGCTGACTTTGCGCGGAATAATGTGTGCGTGGACATGTGGCACTGATTGCCCCGCGTCCACTCCGTCTTGGATAGCAATATTAAGAGCCGAGGCGTGGAATACACGCTCAATCACGCGACTCACGCGCTGAACAGTAAGGAACAAGTCCGTTACCTCTTCCGCGGAAAGGTCATGGAGCCTTGGAACTCGACGAAGTGGGGAGACTAGTACATGGCCAGGGAGAAGTGGCTTCAGGTTCACAAGCGCAAAGGAGTGTGCGGTGGTGTGGAAGACCTAGCAAATATCAGACAGAATTCATATAAGACTCCTCCTGGAAGGCGTATAATACCTGGGAAGTTACGAGAAAGGAGCCAAAATGAATGGGCTTAAGAGCTGGCCGCATCGGGACAATATAAAAATTATGGTGAGCGGAATGACCAAGGAAGCACACACCCCGCAGTGTGCCTGGATTGACACCCTACCTTGTCAGCCCTATGCGCACCCGTTCGGCGTTTACGCGTCTACCACTCGCCCATCACAAGTTGCCTCCATCAATCTTCTCTCCATTGATGACTATGCAAGCCCCACGATCCGAGCGCATCATAGCAAGCGTCGCCCAACCCGCAATTCTGACATACCATTGCCTCTGCACGCATCTCCTCCTCGCCAGTACTCAACCACTCGACGCGCTGCCTCAACGCGCTCTAGCAGGCCTAGATAAAGCATACATCCTTCCCCTCCCACCATTACCGCAGAGCGAATTAGACTCGGATGCCGAATCCGAATCCGATAGACCTTCCGACCAAGAGAAAAGCAAAGTAACACCGTCCTCAGGCTATGCTCTGCTTCTCAGTACCACCATTGACCGAAACCCACAAATTGTAAATCGAGAGGATGGATTTGAGAAAAGGTATTTACAGCGCTGTGGACGATGCAAACTGATCGTTGGATACAACCTCGATTGGGCACAATTTGCGGAGTCAAAAAAAGAAGGTCGTAGGGAGGATATCGTGTATTTACTTCAAAATGGATTGGTTTCTACAGATGACATGGCAGCTGCTAAACCAATAGAGAAAACAGATCCGAGCAAGACTGAATAACGATGTGGAAGGCCACAGTAGAATAACTGATATCAAACCCCGTATGCGAAAGAAAAACTTCACCTTGATAACACGATTGTGGAATCCGAGTCTACATAGATATCTTGCCCTTTGAAGCCAGCTATCTATCCGCTAGTTTAAGCTAGAGCAATGCATAAAACCCCTGGTTCATTAACTACATGACACGAAAACCGCAATGCTTTGTACCCTCGCCATATTGTCATGCTCCACTAAAACGCCAAAGTCCATCCATTATATCCTGCAAGTGGTGATTTACTGAGACACGCGAGAAAGTGGCTAGTTTTCGAGAATCCTCTGAACGAAATCTGACCAAGATTGTTAGTTTATGGTCACAAGTTATACGCAGTGGTGGATAAAATACCTGTATAGTTGATTTCGCCACTGCTTGTATCCACGATCTTTAGCAACTCATCAACTTCTTCATCGCTCATCTTTTCCCCCAGATTCGTAAGGACTGTATCAAAAGTTAACAAGTTGGCCTTTGAGAATGTATATAGGGGGTGAGAAGCGCCAGATCTGCGGGCTCCAGGAAAATTTTGACGTACTGTATCGCAGTTGGCCAACTCCAATGAATCCTGTCATGTCTTTATCGAACACTTGAAAGCCTCGGCAGTACTCCTCCGGCGCGCCTGGGTCGCGGAAGCCGCCAGGGCGATTCAGGACTTTCGAGAAGGTATCAAAATCGACTATTGTTGTAAGCACTAGTTAGCGGACATATTCGCAGTTTTCCGAGCCGATGAACACCTACAGTCGTTGCCAACATTCTTCTCGAGTTCTGATATCTCAGCGAGAGTTGGATTCTGCCCACAAGCGCGGAGAAGATCCCCAAGCGACTCGAGAGCAACACGGCCGTTGCCGCGCTTGTCGAAGAGAGAGAAGGCTTCCTTGTAGTTGGTGCTTGCCTGCGAGTATGAGCCTTGA
>Ga0247762_1000289_pt1 | contig 17440 bp, 12 predicted proteins | sample UWRJL081202R4_FD_181016 | JGI IMG/M metagenome (GOLD analysis project Ga0247762, IMG submission 181016) | Plant litter microbial communities from Arlington Agricultural Research Station in Wisconsin, United States - UWRJ-L081-202R-4 | ecosystem: Environmental > Terrestrial > Plant litter >...
AACCTCCTTTACAATAGGCTTGGAGCTTCCGTAACCATGAGCGTCGATACGTTTTGCCGGAATCTTGAATTGATAGATCAGATAAGCCTTGATAGCATCCGCGCGCGCCTGGGAGAGCCGCAGGTTAGATTCCTCTTTCCCTTGCGAATCCGTATGCCCCGAAATCCTCAGGTTAAGTTGAGGATGGTCTATAAGAAAGTTGGCCATCTTGTCCAGGTCCTCATGCATCGAAGGTAGAATATCGGCCTTACCGTTCTCGAATTCCAGCGACTTGAAGGCCATCTTGCTTTCGATAGGCTCAGTCTCCAGGTTGATCTCTTTGTCGCCCTCCATATAGAAGATCTCTTCAATGCGGAAGAAGTCTTCACCCTGAATGATGAGCAGGTAGTTACGTTTATTGATCAGGCTGAAATCGAACGTACCGTCTTCACGCAAAAACTTAGGCGCTACCTCCACACCTTTATCCAGGTCTATAACAGACACAATGCCACGCAGAGGCTTCTTTGTACGCGAATCCACGAGCGAGCCCTTAAGCCGGGCAACAGCCTCGGGGTGAGCTTCCATCGGCACGGGGAAGGAGTGCAGATCAAGGTTAGCCAGGTCGTCGGGAGCGGAGCGTGCGTAGTAGAGTTTGTTAGACTCTGAGTCTATCGTAAAGTAATACTCGCTGCCCGATCCATTTACCAAAGGGCCGATGTTTTTAGGCTCCTGCCAGTTATTCCCCTGTTTATAAGATTTGTAAATGTCAAAGTCTCCAAAGTTGAGCGGTTGCCCGTTAGAGCTGAAGTAGAGTACGTTGAAGCGGTGGTGAAAGAAAGGACTTACCTCAAAACCACGGGTGTTGATGATCGGCCCGATGTTCAACGCCTTCTGCCACTGACCATCCATACCCCGCACGGAGAAATAGATATCTGAAAAGCCAAAGCCCCCGATGCGGTCGGAAGCAAAGAACAAGGTATCGCCCGAGTGTGACAGCGATGGCTGAGAGTCCCACGAAGAGCTGTTGATGTTAGCGCCCAGGTTGTGCACATTGCCCCAGCCGCCGTTGGGCATGAGCTCGGCAACGAAAATGTCACAGCTGCCCTGTGAATCGGGCGAGTTGCAGCGGGCGAAGTAGATTAGTTTGCCATCGGCGCTCAGACATGCCGACCCTTCGTTATAGGGCGTGTTGATCGTTTTGAACTCCTCTGAAAACCCCCACACGGTGTCCTGCCGCACGGTGTAGAACAAGTCTTCGTTATAGCTCTTGTTCATCGGGTCTTTGTTGGAATTCCGCTTGGACGTAAACAACAATACGGTATCTGCGTTGCCGATCGTGGGGCCGTAATCTTCTTTATTGGAGTTTACCATTTCGCCCATGTTGAGCAATACGCCTTGCGGAGGGCGCAGCGTATCAATTTCCTTCCGGTAAGCTACCAGCTCATAATACTGTTGAAGGGGCACATAAAGGTCGGTTTCACGACCCGTTAGCGTATCATATTCCTGCCGCACCTTTCCATCCACGGTTTGGGCATGCTTTAATACAAGCTTGTACAGCAGCACAGATTCTCCGGGCTTGCCGTATTTTCTGGATAGGCGGGCAAGGTCCCACAGCAGTTGCGTATCCATCGAGAAATTGTCAATGCCGAAATTGCGTACATATGCCCGCAGCACTTCGTAACGCTGAAAATCGTCGCCCGCGGCGGAGAGCTGACGGAGAAAATTCAGCTTGGCAACGTCGCGGTAGCGCTTTACAGTATAGAGATTTGGAAAGTCAAAGATGTCAGATTGGCCGTAATTTGTCAGGCTATCGTTCAATTGAACGACGCCACCCTTCTTGAACTTTGTTTTCGTTTTCTGGGCATGGAGCGGAACCTGTATCAACAGCCAAATAGCTGAGAATAAGACAAAAAAATAGGTTTTCACGTAACCTTTGTTTGGTAAAAAAACGCACCAACTTAGCTAAAGTTGCTACAAATTTACTTCTTTTACAACTCTGTTGGCACTACTATTGTCCTTTACCCGTGTCGATTAAACGAAGATAAAAGACGCGAAGGCCGTGCCAGTTTGACATTTCTGATTCCTACCATGTTTAAAGCATTACCGATACAGCTCGTGCAAGAAGACTCCGAAGACCTGATTCAGCTCATAAATCCCGAGCAAGAGTCAGATCTGAAGCCTGAAGACCTGCCGGAGGAGCTGTCCATACTCCCTATAAAAAATACAGTACTGTTTCCCGGCGTCGTGATCCCGATCACCGTCGGTCGGCAGAAGTCTATAAAGCTCGTCAAGAAAGCTTACCAGGGCAACCGCATCATTGGCGTTGTTGCACAAAAGAATGCCCAGGCCGAAGAGCCGGCTGTAGAAGACCTTTACCGCACCGGAACCGTGGCCCGCATTGTAAAGATGCTGGTATTGCCCGATGGTAACACCACCATCATTATCCAGGGAAAGAACCGCTTCAACGTACGCGAGTTCGTCCAGGAAGAACCGTTCCTCACCGCACATGTAGATTTACAGATAGAGACCACGCCCAGCGCTAACAATAAAGAGGCAAAAGCCCTGGTGCAGTCGCTCAAAGACGCAGCAACCAAAATACTGAAGCTTAACCCCGAAATACCACAGGAAGCACAGGTAGCACTCGATAACATCGTGAGCATGTCGTTCCTCGTGCACTTCCTGGCGTCGAACCTCAGCGTAGATGTATCCGATAAACAAAAAATACTGGAGACCGCTGGCATCGTAGAGCGTGGCACATTCCTGCTGCAGTATATGATGAAGGACATACAGATGCTGGAGATCAAACACGAGATCCAGAAGAAGGTTCACACCGATATCGACCAGCAACAACGCGATTACTTCCTGCGTCAGCAGATCAAAGTACTGCAGGATGAATTGGGCTTCGATGGTCCCGATAAAGAAGTAGAAAAATTCCGGAAGCGCGCAGAAGCTAAGAAATGGACCAAGACGGCCCTCGCGCATTTTAACAAAGAGCTCGATAAGCTCATGCGTATAAATCCCATGGCCGCCGAATATCCCGTAGCGGTTAACTACGTGGAGTTTATGCTGGACCTGCCGTGGCAGGAATACACAGAAGATAACTTCGACCTCAAGCGTGCTCGCAAGATCCTCGATCAGGATCACTTTGGCCTCGAAAAAGTAAAGAACCGCATACTGGAGTATCTGGCTGTGCTCAAGCTTAAGCAGGATATGAAAGGGCCTATACTATGTCTTTATGGACCTCCAGGCGTGGGTAAAACATCACTGGGCCGCTCCATAGCCAAGGCGCTGCAACGCAAATACGTCCGTATGTCGCTCGGCGGTGTACATGACGAAGCCGAAATACGCGGACACCGTAAGACCTATGTAGGCGCGATGCCCGGTAAAGTGCTGCAGAACATCAAGAAGTCACAGTCGTCGAACCCGGTCTTTATATTGGATGAGATCGACAAGGTAAAATCGGATTTCCGCGGAGACCCGTCATCAGCGCTTCTCGAAGTACTGGACCCCGAGCAGAACAACACATTTGGCGATAACTACCTCGAAGTAGAATACGACCTGTCGAAGATCCTGTTCATCGCTACCGCCAATTCACTTGATACCATACACCCCGCGTTGCGCGATCGTATGGAGATCATCGAAGTAACCGGCTATACACAGGAAGAAAAGACGGAGATCGCGGTTAAGCACCTCATACCCAAACAACTTAAAGAACATGGTTTGAAGTCTTCCGATGTGAAGTTCACAAAGGATGCCGTGATCAAAACCATAAATAGCTACACACGCGAGTCCGGTGTGCGTAACCTCGAACGCAAAATAGGTACCCTTGTACGCAGCGTGGCTAAAGCCATCGCCATGGAGGAACCGTTCGAAAAGAGCATAACCGAAGAAACCGTGCGCAAGGTACTCGGTGCCGAGATCTTCGACGAAGAGCTGTACCAGGGTAACGATATCGCCGGCGTAGTAACCGGACTCGCCTGGACACAGGTAGGAGGAGAGATATTGTTTGTAGAGTCGAGCCTGAGCCGCGGCAAGGGCGGACTGACCATCTCCGGTCAGCTTGGCGATGTGATGAAAGAATCGGCAATGGCCGCCCTTTCGTACCTGAAGTCAAACGCCGAGTCGCTCGAGATTGATTATCGCGTGTTCCAGCAATACGATCTGCACATACACGTACCCGCAGGAGCGGTACCTAAAGATGGCCCCTCGGCTGGTATCACCATGTTTACCTCGCTGGCATCGATCTATACACAGCGTAAGGTAAAGGCTAAAATAGCGATGACGGGCGAAATAACCCTGCGTGGCAAGGTGCTCCCGGTAGGAGGCATAAAAGAAAAGATACTGGCCGCCAAACGCAGCGGTATCAAGGAATTGATCATGAGCGCCAAAAACAAACGCGACATAGAGGAAATAGAAAAGCACTACCTGAAAGGCCTGGCGTTCCATTATGTCGACAACGTAGAGGATGTGCTCCGCATCGCCTTGCTGAAAGATAAGATAAAAGATCCCATGAAATTCACGTTTACCGAGCAGAAGCTCACCGCCTGAAAGCGTAGATAATTCCTGTATTTTCATCTTCAAATCGACGCTCTTCGCAAAGAGTACGCGTGCTTTTACGATATTGGCCCTGAAATGACCAAGCAAGAGGTGAACCTGTATACCGTACTCAAACGCTATCTGCTCGTGGTGTTGGCGCTGGGCCTCACACCAGCTTTTGGTCAGCTTGGCGGCCGCCGTGCATTTACCTTTCTCGACGTTCCTAACAACGCCCGCCTCGCGGCCCTCGGGGGCGTAAACGCCTCGTTGGCCGACCGTGATATCAACTTTGTATATGCTAATCCGGCGCTGGCTGGCGATACCCTGGCAGGAGTGGCCTCCGCGTCGTATCAGTTCTATACCGCCGATATCGGGCAGGCAACCTTTACCTATGGTCATAATTTTAAAAAGCTCGGTACGCTCGTTATGGGCGTGCAGCACCTGGGCTATGGAACCATAAAGGGCTATGACGAGACCGGCGCAGAACTCGGCGATTTCAAGTCAGGCGAAACGTTACTGACCGTAGCCAAAACCCACCAGGTGCGCAACTTCCGCGTAGGCGTGGCGCTCAAGGCTGCGTTCTCATCCATCGCGGGCTACCATGCCAACGCGCTTATGATGGATATCGGCGGAATATTCGTACACCCTCACCAGGATCTGCGTATAGGCCTTGTGGTAAAAAATCTCGGCTTCATGCTGTCAGAATACAGTGAGGCAAGCAGCTCCACGCTACCGCTGGACGTACGCGTGGGCGCAACGTTCAAACCCGAGCACATGCCCCTGCGCTTCTCTATAACAGCCTACAACCTCACACGAACCTCGGCTACTTACGATAACCCAACCGACGACACCGATAACGCCAAGGCATTGGATAAAGTGTTGCGGCGCGTTAATTTTGGTGCCGAACTATTATTGCATCGCAATGTGAACCTCATGCTCGGCTATAACTACCGCATGCACCAGGAACTCAGGCTGCAGAACGCAGGAGGAGGAGCTGGCATATCGCTCGGCTTCTCGGCCCGTGTAAAATCATTTGAGTTTGTTTTCAGCCGCGGAGGCTATGTGGCCGGCAGCGCCGCCTATACCCTCAGCCTGGCAGCAAACATAGACAACATGTTAAATCGAATATGACTCAGCGCTTATGATGGATGCCAAATATTTAACACCGAAACAGATCGTAGAAGAACTTGATAAATATATCATCGGCCAGTACGAAGCAAAACGCAATGTGGCAATAGCCCTGCGTAACCGCTGGCGCCGTATGAATGTAAAGAGCGAGATCCAGGGAGAGATTGTGCCTAACAACATACTCATGATAGGCGCTACCGGTGTGGGTAAAACCGAGATCGCCCGCAGGCTCGCGAAGATTGCAGATGCCCCCTTTGTAAAAGTAGAGGCATCTAAGTTTACCGAAGTGGGCTACGTTGGCCGCGACGTGGAAAGCATGGTGCGCGACCTGGTAGAGCAGTCGGTCAACCTCGTAAAAGCCCGCAAGAAAGAAGAAGTGAAAGAGAAGGCCGTACAGGCAGTAGAAGAGATCATACTCGATGCGCTTATCCCGCCCCTGCGCCAGCAAACGGGCCGCACAGGATTTACGCCACCGGGAGACAACGAGACAACGGATACGGTACCAGCCGACGATGTGGAGCTGAACGAAAGAACGAGAAACCACTTCCGCGAAAAAATACGCAACGGCGAACTGGAAGACCGTAAGATCGATATCAATATCAAAGGCAACAACTCTCCTAACGTTGGCATGGTTGGTGCCGGCATGATGGACGAAGTGTCGATGATGAACCTCCAGGAAATGCTCAGCGGCATGATGCCAAAGAAATCGCGTAAGCGTAAAGTAACCGTAGGCGAAGCGCGTAGACTGCTGCTCGAAGAAGAGGCCGCAAAGCTTATCGATATGGATGAGGTGAAGGAAGAAGCAATAACCCGCGCCGAAAACGCCGGAATAATCTTCATCGACGAGATCGATAAGATAGCATCCGGTGGTAAAAAAGGCGGTGGCGGTCCCGATGTAAGCCGCGAAGGAGTACAGCGAGACCTTCTGCCCATCGTAGAAGGCAGCTCGGTAAACACCAAGTATGGAACGATAAAGACAGATCACGTACTGTTCATCGCAGCAGGAGCCTTCCATATATCCAAGCCGTCAGACCTGATACCGGAGTTGCAAGGCCGCTTCCCGATCCGTGTAGAGCTAAACGATCTGACCAAAGAAGATTTTATTCGCATATTGAGCGAGCCGCGCAACGCTCTCACGAAGCAATACCAGGCGCTCTTTGAATCCGAGGGAGTGTACGTAGTATTCCAGGACGACGCAATAGAAGAGATCGCCAGCAATGCATTCTCGATCAATGCCGAAGTAGAAAATATCGGCGCCCGCAGGCTGCATACAGTAATGAGCAGGTTGCTGAACGAGTTCCTGTTCGACGTACCCGATAAGATCGGGGCCAACGCCCGTATTGAGATCACCGCCGCCATGGTGCGTGAGAAACTGAGTGGCCTTGTCAAGAATAAAGACCTGAGCGAGTATATACTTTGATGCTGCAACGCACTGCCATATCCACCACTCTGCTCGTGTTCATCTTAACATCGGTTGCCTGTGCGCAGAACGATGTGGAGGTGGCTGCGAGTAAACCGCGAACAGATACCATACGGTCGCAATACATACAGAGCTTTCCCGATCACTTTTTTATCTGGCCCGTACTCAAACAGCGCAAGCTGGATTTTGAGCTTGAGAACCGGCCCAGTCGTAACAACTCCAGGTCTTACCGGTCTAACAAACCGTATAGCTTTGGCGTTGGCATGTACCTGTTCGAGCTTGGCTTCGAGCTGGCGTTCGCCGTGCCGCTCGACGAAAAAAGCAAAACCCTCTATGGCCAGTCGCACGCCCGCGATATACAATTGAACATCTACGGCAAGAAGTGGGGCATAGACGCTTATCACCAGAAATACGAAGGGTTTTACATAATAGATCCTAATGTAGATGTGCCGGTAAACGTCCCGCTGCCGCAACGCAACGATATCGAAACCACTAACAACGGCATCACGGTAAACTACATCTTCAATAACAAGAAATTCTCGTTCCGCTCGGCATATAACTTTGCCGAGCGCCAGCTGCAGAGCTCCGGCTCGTTCCTGCTGTTTGCATCGCTAAGCTCGTTTAAGGCCTATGCGGATTCGGCTATAATCGGCAGGCAGTACGTAAATCAATATGGCGATGGCGCGCTGATCCAGAAGATAAAGACTACCGCGCTGGGTGTTGCACCCGGCTATACGTACAATCTGATCCACAAAGGATTCTTTCTGAATGGCACCCTGGCCATCGGCCCGTCCAATAGCTGGCTGTTCTATCAGAATGATGATGGAAAGCAGAAAAGCGATGTGGCCTTCAACGCTTTTATATCAGCCCGCCTGGCCATAGGCTATAACGGAGACCGCTTTTTCGGAGGACTGAGCTTTATAAGCCAGGGTCGTTCAGTAAACTTTGATGACGTGCACCTAAACAGCTCTAATGGCACATTTAAGATACTCTTTGGCTACCGCTTCCGCGAGTTCGGAATCCTCAAGCACCGCGTATGGGATCTGCCCAAGGCGCTGCTGGGAAACTAATCTTCGCGGCTCTTCGGATAATCGAAGAACAGCATCTGTCCCTTACCCCAGCTGATATCTTTCCACGCCTCTACGTCCAACCGGAACGCCACCACGCCGCATGTCGGCACATTGTCAATGTCGATCTCGTCAGACATCAGCGAGTTCACGAACTCCGTAAGGCCAGGATTATGACCAATGAGGATGACGGACGAATACTTGTCTTTCAGGCTTCTTACCATACGCAGCATCGTATCTTCGTCGGCGTGGTAAAGCTCGTCGTTGGTCTTAATGTTGTCCTTGTGGTATTTTAAAACCTTGGCAACGCGTTTAGCTGTGGAAAAAGCCCGCTTGGCAGGGCTCGATAAGATCAGGTGCGGATGCACCTCCTTTTCTTTCAGGCGTTTGCCCATGCGCGGCGCATCACGTTTCCCCCGCTCGTTCAAAGGTCGGTCAAAATCCGGTTTATCGGGGTCTGCCCAGCTCGACTTCGCGTGCCGTATGATATACAAGGTTTTCACATCCTAAAGGTAATCCCAAAATCTTTAAATCTTATCTTCGCAGCCAAATGGCAAACATTAAAAAGATACAGCGCCCAATCCAGTATGCATTCGTATACCGGCTTGTCCAGTTTTTTATAGTCGTTTCCAATGCAGTCCCCCGCAAAGCGTGGCTCAGCTTCTGTGGTTCCCTTGGTACGCTTACCTACTGGCTTATGGGTAAAACACGCCGCGAAGCCATGCAAAGTATCACCACCGCCTATCCTGAAAAAACACCGGCCGAGCGCCAGGCCCTCTGCAAACGCTTCTTCCGCATGCTGGGTAAAAACGCCGGAGATATCCTGCGGGCTACCCGTGTGGACTCGCTCGCGCGTATGGAGAAATTCCTCGTTACCCACGATTATCAGAACTTTGAAAAAGCTAATGCCCGCCGTAATGGCGTTATCTTCCTCGCGGGCCACGTCGGCGCGTTCGACCTCATGGTAACGAACTTTGCGCTCCGTGGGTTCAACCCTCACGTTATAGGCACGCCCCTTAAAGATCCGCGTCTTAACGAATTGCTGTGGGGCTATCGCAACCGCTACGGGGCAGTAGCGATACAACGTGGTAAAGAAACGTTTCGTATGATCAAGGTACTGAAGTCCGGCGGATATGTAGCCTTACTGATCGACCAGGATACACAGGTGAAAAGCCGTTTTGTCAATTTCTTCGGCAAGCCCGCCGCCACACCCGTAGGGGCGGCCATCCTCGCCATGAAAACCGGCGCGGCAGTAGTGCCTGTATATATACACCTCGCGCCCGACGGCCAGCAGCACATGCGCTTCATGCCCGAGCTGCCCATACAAATAACCGGCGACGACGAAGCCGATATGATCGAGAATACCCAGCGCATGACCACCGCAATAGAACAGCAGGTACGCCTGCACCCCGAACAATGGGTGTGGATGCATCAGCGCTGGAAAACAAAGCCCGGCGAAGAGATCCGCTGATCCTTACTTCTTGAAAATAAAGTAAACTGCCAGGATCAGGAAAACAAACCCGATAAGGTGATTGAGCCTCAGCGTTTCTGTCTTGAAGAACAGGAAGGAGAAACCCACAAATACCGTCAGCGTAATAACTTCCTGCAAAACTTTCAGCTGTAGCAACGTAAACGGCCCGCCATATTCACGAAAACCCTGACGGTTTGCCGGCACTTGCAGCATGTACTCGAAAAGAGCGATACCCCAGCTGATAAGAATAACCGAGATCAGAGACAGGTTCTGACTCCACTTCATGTCCTTGAACTTGAGGTGCCCGTACCAGGCGAACGTCATAAACGTGTTCGACAGTACCAACAGCACAATTGTATATACGGCGCGCATAGAATTGATAATGTTCAGTGGTAAAAGATACACTTAAAAAGACAGACCGTCCGGACAATGTGCTTCCGGACGGCCTGTATAGTGATAGCTGATCGTAAAGTTATTTAACAAGCTTCTTGTAGCGAATGCGATGCGGCTGCTCGTCGCCCAAACGCTTGCGTCGGTTCTCCTCATACTCGCTGAAGCCACCCTCGAACCACACAACCTGTGAGTCGCCTTCAAACGCCAGGATGTGCGTACATACACGATCCAGGAACCAGCGGTCGTGGGAAATAATAACCGCACAGCCCGCAAAGTTGTCCAACGCTTCTTCCAGCGCGCGCAAAGTGTTCACGTCAAGATCGTTGGTAGGTTCGTCAAGCAACAGCAGGTTGCCGCCCTGCTTCAATGCAATGGCCAGGTGCACGCGGTTACGCATACCACCCGACAGCTCCTTGATCTTTTTCTGTTGGTCGTTGCCGTTGAAGTTGAACTTGCCTACATAAGCGCGGGAGTTGAATGTTTTACCGCCAAGGTCGATAAGCTCGTTACCACCGGTAATGGCCTGCCACACCGTATCGTCCGGCTTCAGGTCGTCATGCTCCTGGTCTACATACGCAATCTGTACAGTCTCGCCCACGTTGAAGCTACCTGCATCAGGGTTCTCTTTGCCGATGATCATCTTGAACAGCGTGGTCTTACCCGCGCCGTTAGGACCTATAATACCGACGATGCCTGCGGGAGGCAGTGAGAACGTAAGGTTCTCGTACAGCAGCTTGTCACCATAACCCTTGGCTACACCCTGGGCTTCGATAACCTTGTTGCCCAGGCGCGGGCCCGGCGGAATGAAAAGCTCCAGCTTCTCTTCGCGTTCTTTTGTCTCCTGGGTTAACAGCTTTTCGTAAGCGCTCAAACGAGCCTTACCCTTGGCCTGGCGTCCTTTCGGATTCATACGTACCCATTCCAGCTCGCGCTCCAACGCCTTCTGACGCTTGGACTCGGACTTCTCTTCCTGGGCCAGGCGCTTCTGCTTTTGCTCAAGCCATGAAGAGTAGTTGCCCTTCCAGGGAATACCTTCGCCACGGTCAAGCTCCAGGATCCAGCCTGCAACATTGTCGAGAAAATAACGGTCGTGGGTAACGGCAATAACGGTACCCTTATATTGTTTAAGGTGTTGCTCCAGCCAGTGTACCGACTCGGCATCAAGGTGGTTGGTAGGCTCGTCAAGCAGCAGCACATCAGGCTCCTGCAGCAGCAGGCGGCATAAAGCCACACGGCGCTTCTCACCACCCGATAAATGTTCTACGGATGCATCGGGAGGAGGGCAGCGCAACGCTTCCATAGCGCGCTCCAGCTTATGATCAAGCTCCCAGGCACCAACAGCGTCGAGCTTCTCCTGGATCTCGCCTTGCTTGGTAATAAGCTTATCCATCAAATCCGGATTTTCTATTACCGCAGGGTCGCCAAACTTTTCGTTAATAGCATCGAATTCCTTCAGCAACGACGAAATCTCCTGAACACCCTCTTCTACGATCTCCTTAACCGTCTTGGTCTTGTCCAGCTGGGGCTCTTGCTCCAGCAAACCCACACGGAAGCTCAGGTCCGATACAACCTCGCCCTGGAATTCTTTGTCGATGCCCGCGATGATCCGCAGCAGCGACGATTTACCCGAACCGTTCAAACCCAGCACACCGATCTTGGCGCCGTAGAAGAAGGACAGGTAGATATCTTTTAATACTTGCTTATTGGGAGGATAGATTTTACTCACCCCCGCCATCGAGAAAATGATCTTTTCGTCAGCCATAGGTATTCTTTAAAGTCAAAAGGTTGAAGGAAATACAGACCCAACGGTATAGCGTGTCCGCGGCGATCGTTAGTCCGTCTGAAAAATAGTGCGCAAATATGGCAAAAAAATCGCCCTACACCATGCCAATCCTCCGCTCTCACCCTCACCCTGATTTTTTCCGTGTTTTCGATCCTCACACTCACCCTCACACTGACTTTTTCCCCGTGCTCCTCGATTCTCGCGCTCACCCTCACCCTGATTTTCCCCTTGGATGTACCGCAAAAAGGAATAAATTCAGCAAAGAATAACCGAAGCATGAAACCTTATAGAAGCTCTGCCGGTTAACTGTGGATAAAAAAGTTTGATTTGATCAATTAAATTTTATTTTTGCGAAAAATTAAAGGAGGACTAAAACTATGTATTGGACCCTAGAACTTGCCTCTTATCTGGAAGATGCACCCTGGCCGGCTACAAAAGATGAGCTGATAGACTATTCTATCCGTTCGGGGGCTCCCCTGGAAGTCGTAGAAAACCTCCAGGAACTGGAAGACGATGGCCAGCCTTATGAAAGCATCGAAGAAATCTGGCCCGACTATCCAACAAAAGAAGATTTCTTCTTTAACGAAGACGAGTATTAACAGAAGCTGGAAATACACACGAAGCGAAACCTGAAAACAAAGAGCTGGAATATGGATATATGCCGGCTTTTTGTTTTTTGAACCGACTTCTCCCGCCATCCTGATAACCCCGATAACTATTGGGGAGAGCGACGGTCCCGGATATTCAGCAGCGCCTCGGCCACGACCAGATCTTCCGGCGTGGTGATCTTGATATTCTCGTAGCCCCCTTCAAAAAGGGTGATGCTAAGCCCTGCCCGCTCCGCAAGGCTCGCGTCGTCAGTCAGTGTAGCATCCTCAGGCTGGTCGTACGCCGCCCGGATAACCGATACATCAAAGGTCTGTGGGGTCTGAATAAGCCTGAACGACGACCGGTCTAAAGCCCGTGTACTGACGCCATCCACCTGTCGTATAGAATCTTTCAGCGTAACCGCCGCCACTGCGCTCTGATTCTCCGCAGCCAGCCTGAACGACTTGGCGATGATAGCCTCGCTAACCAACGGCCTTACACCATCATGGATAGCAACAAGGCCGTCGCCCTCGATACGCCCCAATCCCTTTTTAACAGACGCATACCGCGATGCACCCCCAGCCTGCAAAGTGACAGGCAGCGTAAACTGATGCGTACGGCAAAGCGACTCCCATGTGGCAAAGTCGTCTTCCGGTAATACTAAAATGATGGGTAGGGTAGAAGAGTAGCGGTAAAAGGCATACAACGTATGCATCAGCACCGGAAGGCCGTGTAAGGTAAGAAACTGCTTCGGCAGCGCTTGCTGCATCCGCGTACCCTTACCACCGGCAACAATAATTGCATATTCCTGTCGGGCCATAAAGCCGGGCAATAAAGAAACGTTAAGAAAAAAGATGCCTTACTAAAGGATCAGCATGGCGTCCCCGTAAGTCAGGAACTTATACTTCTCCTTCTTGGCAACCTTGTAAGCCTCCATGATCAGATCGTAACCGCCAAAAGCAGACGCCATCATCAGCAACGTAGACTCCGGCATGTGGAAGTTCGTTACCATAGCGTTACAGATCTTGAAATCATACGGAGGGAAAATGAACTTGTCCGTCCAGCCTTCACGCGCCTTGAGGCGGTTTGTAGCCGATACAGCCGATTCCAACGCACGCATAGCTGTAGTACCAATCGCGCAAACGCGGTTCTTGTTGTCAAGAGCCTTGTTTACGGTATCTACCACCTCGTTGCCCACAATGAAATTCTCAGAGTCCATTTTGTGCTTGGTCAGATCCTCAACATCAACCGGGCGGAAAGTACCCAGACCGATGTGAAGCGTAATGAACGACATGTCCACGCCCTTCAGCTGAAGACGCTTCAAAAGCTGACGTGTAAAGTGAAGACCAGCCGTAGGTGCCGAAACAGCGCCTTTATGCTTGGCAAAGATGGTCTGGAACCGCTCTTTGTCTTCGGGCTTTACCTTGCGTTTGATGTATTTCGGAAGCGGCGTCTCTCCAAGGGTCTCAACCACCTTGTCAAAAGCAGCGGAGTCGCCGTCAAACAGGAAGCGTATAGTACGTCCCCGTGAAGTTGTATTGTCGATAACTTCAGCCACGAGGTCGCCGTTGCCAAAGTAAAGTTTATTACCTACGCGTATTTTGCGGGCAGGGTCCACCAGAACGTCCCACAAATGCATATCGGCATTGAGCTCGCGCAGCAGAAACACCTCGATCTTCGCGCCTGTCTTCTCCTTACGGCCATAAAGACGCGCAGGAAAAACCAGCGTATCGTTGCCCACCAGCACGTCGCCCTCACCGAAGTACTCCACGATATCCTTGAAAACCCTGTGCTCGATCTTGCCCGAATCCTTATGAACTACCATAAGCCGCGAGTCGTCGCGATTTTCGGCCGGATCTAATGCTATTAAATTTTGGGGAAGTTCAAATTTGAATTCGGATAACTTCATATTCGTATAAGCAAAGGATACCCAATAAAGGGTAATTTTTTATTTGGGTTGCAAAAATAAGGCAAGAATTGGCTTTTGCGACAAAATGACCTGTCTTTTTTGCAAAACATATCAAAAACCACCAAATCAGCCCCCTAAACCAAACTTTCTTAAAAATAAATGCCGCCATACCCCAGCTTTTTATGCCCCAATCCCATTAAGACTGGCTTCGTGCGTGCGCTAGGTTTGGCGCAAGTTTGCAACTTGCTGTGCCCCGAGAATATCGGTGGTGCCCATCATGTTTTCCCGATAGCTATCGGGATGACTGAACCTCAACGAAAGTTGGTATTTAGCTGGCGCAAGGCAATATCATCAAAGTCAAGCAGAATTTGGCAAGTTTGTAATTTTGCCGTGCCCCGAGAATATCGGTGTGCTTACCATGTTGGCAGTCTCCCGACTGCCGAATCCCGCGCCGGCGGGCCTTTGTTCCCTGCAGCATGCTCGTTAAAAAGGGTGATACCCATCCCACGCCCCCTGTAATTCTCCACCCCCCTAACCGACAAACAGTTCATCTAACCCATCACAGACGACATGAAAACGCTTCGGCAGATTTACGAAAGCTTCCTCTTCGCCTGGAAAGCCCTCCGTTCAAACCTCCTGCGGACTGTACTTTCCCTGCTGGGTGTAACCATCGGTATTTTTACCATCATCCTCGTACTTACCGCTGTCGACTCCCTGGAACAGAACGTCCGCGACAGCTTCAACTTTATAGGCACCGGCACACTCTACCTCGAAAAAAGACCCTGGCTCGGCGAACCCAATGGCGAATTCCGCTGGTGGGACTATATGCGCCGCCCTACAGCTTCATACAACGAATACAGGTTCCTCGAGGCTAACCTCAAGCACAAAAGCCACATCGCTATCTATGCCCGCAAAGGCAACATGGTCATAAAGCAGGGCAACAATAGCATTGGCCAGGTGCTGCTGCGGGGCGGCGGCGAGGACTACGAGAATATCCTCGTCATGGATATAGAACGCGGCCGTTATTTCACCCCCGACGAGCTATCCATCGGCCGAAACGTAGCCGTGCTCGGTTACGAGGTGGCCAGAACCCTCTTCCCGAACGACGAAGACCCGATAGGAAAAACAGTCAAAATAAAGGACCTCAAATACATAGTCGTCGGCACAATAAAAAAGGAAGGCGAAAGCATGCTCGGTATGGGCAGCAACGACTATGTAACCATTGTTCCTTACCATGCCTTCCGCAAGCTGTTCCAAACCGGCAACGGACGGTCATACGAAACCGAATCCGTAATAGCGATGAAAGGTTACGATTCCGATATCGGCCTCGTAGAGCTTGAAAGCGAGCTGCGCGGTTTAATCAGGAACAAACGCGGCGTACGCCCCGCAGAAAAAGACAACTTCGCGATCAACCGCCCCGAAGCCCTCTCGAACATGATCAGCGGAGTGTTCGATGTATTCAATGTAGCCGGCTGGATCATCGGCGGCTTCTCTATATTGGTGGGCGGCTTCGGAATAGCCAACATCATGTTCGTATCCGTCAAGGAGAGAACCAGTATTATCGGCGTGCAGAAATCCCTCGGCGCTAAAAACTACTTCGTCCTGTTCCAGTTCCTCTTCGAAGCCGTATTCCTCAGCCTAATCGGCGGCCTTGCAGGGCTCTTATTGGTTTACCTCATCACCCTTATACCGTTAGGCATGGACATGTCCCTGTCCGTAAAGAATATAGTCGTGGGTATGGGCGTGTCAACGGTCATAGGCCTCGTAGCGGGCATTGTACCGGCGGCCCTGGCAGCAAGAATGGACCCCGTAACGGCCATTCGGGCTACATAATGCCTCCGTATTCATAAAATTGGGCGGATAACTACAGCCTTGTGTAACAAAAATCCGTTTATAACAGTCTTCCCCGTAATTTCCGGCACCAAACGCCGACCAATATTCCATTGCCTGACCGCCAACGCATGAAGACATTACAGCAGATCTACGAAAGCTTCCTATTTGCCTGGAAAGCCCTGCGCTCAAACGTGCTGCGAACAATCCTGTCGCTGCTCGGAGTAACCATCGGAATCTTTACCATCATCGTAGTACTGACGATGGTCGATTCCCTCGAAAAGAACATCCGCGATAGTCTCAATTTTATCGGCACCGGCACGATCTACGTAGAAAAGTGGCCCTGGACAGCCGACAACGACGGCGAATACCGCTGGTGGGACTTCTGGCGCAGACCCAACTCCTCATATTCTGAATTTGAATTCCTGAAGGAAAACCTCAAGAACCGGAGCAGCATATCCATCTTCGCCGACAAAGGCAACATGACCGTCAGACGCAACAGCAACAGCATCGGCCAGGTTCGCCTCGTGGGCGGTAGTGATGGCTACGAAAATATCTTTACCGTAGACATCGAAAGAGGACGCTTCCTCTCGCCCGACGAAGTGAACAGAGGTCGTAACGTAGTGGTCATCGGCTATGAAGTTGCCCAGGGACTTTTTCCGAATGGCGAAGACCCGATCGGCCAGGATGTCAAAGTAAAAAATAGAAAATTCAAAGTAGTAGGCGTAGTAAAGAAAGAAGGTCAGAGCTTCCTCGGAACGCCCAGTAACGACTATGTAACCATCGTACCCTATCACGCCTTCCGTAAGCTCTATCACACAGGCTCCGGCCGACCCGACGAGCTGGAGTCCAGCATTGCCGTAAAAGGCTTTGACTCCGATATAGGCCTCGTCGAGCTTGAGAACGAAACTCGCGGAGTGCTGCGCGTACGCCGCGGCCTGCGCCCTTCTGAAAAAGATAACTTTGCCATGAACCGCCCCGAAGCGCTCTCCAACATAATCAGCGGCGTGTTCGATGTGTTTAACATTGCAGGCGCAGTTATCGGTGGCTTCTCCGTACTGGTAGGTGGCTTCGGAATTGCAAACATCATGTTCGTATCCGTCAAGGAGAGAACCGGCATCATAGGCGTTCAGAAATCGCTCGGGGCCAAAAACTACTTCATCTTATTCCAGTTTCTCTTCGAAGCCGTATTCCTTAGCTTGATCGGAGGTCTCGCGGGGCTCTTCCTCGTCTATCTCATAACGCTGATACCGATGGGTATGGCCGTATCCCTTACACCAAAGAACATCATCGTAGGGATGACCATCTCCACCGTTATCGGCCTCATCGCCGGTAT
>Ga0247762_1000290_pt1 | contig 17342 bp, 7 predicted proteins | sample UWRJL081202R4_FD_181016 | JGI IMG/M metagenome (GOLD analysis project Ga0247762, IMG submission 181016) | Plant litter microbial communities from Arlington Agricultural Research Station in Wisconsin, United States - UWRJ-L081-202R-4 | ecosystem: Environmental > Terrestrial > Plant litter >...
TGCAGGAGGGAGAAAAAGGCGATGGCCTTAATGTATTAACCATAACGACTGATTCCATAGAGGTTTCAGTAGACGGAGCGAGAAAATATTTGCGTAAAGAGGGTGACTGACGAAAGAATACCTAAAAAGGAGTAGTCATAAAGAGTTGATAAAAAAATGAATAACGAATAATATGAAGTCGAAGTTTTTAGTTTGTATTGTAGTGTTGTTGGCGTTGCTGGTAGTGTTGGTTGGGATAGATATTTTTTATCTGAAAAGGGATGCGCTTCGGGTTGCTTATATACGATCGCCTGAACTTGTTGAAGGCTATCATGGAACCATTGAAGCAAGGTCTGCTTTTGAAAAGAAAAAAGAAGCAATGTTAGCGAATGTTGACTCGATGGGTATGGATTTTGATCGTTTGCGGCATCAATATGTTAACAGTGCTGCACGGATGACGCCGGACAAGCGTATGGAACAGGAAAAATTCTTAAGCCAGCAACAGGATCAGTTTTTGAGATATCGCGATGCTATAGATCAGAAGATCGAAGAAGAAGATACACGGATGATGCAGGAAGTTTTGAATCAGATCAACAGCTACGTAGAGGAGTATGCTGTGAAGGAAGGGTATACATATGTATTAGGGACAACGTCTACCGGAAGTATCCTGTTCGGTGACAAGGCTTTGGATATTACAGAGCCAGTATTGACAGGTTTAAACAGCAGATATAAAGGCAAATGAGAGTAATATTGTTATCTCTGTTTACGGTCCTGTTAATTGCACTTGGTGGATGCAAACCGGACCGGCTTAAGATCGATTCTTACAAGGCCTGGATCGATAAGGAAGGTCACGGACTGATCAAGAAGCGTGTGATCAACGGAGTTTCTCTTGAAGGGCGTTTTTTACCGGGTGAGTATCAGGCTTACCAGGATTACCAGGCAAACCCGCAGCAGTCGCTGGATTCGGTTTTGAGTGCGTACAAATGTGGGTTGACATTTCACATTAGTCTTCAGGCTGATAAAGAGACCGGTGACTATAGAAATCTGATGTATTATAATACGCATAGTCAGGAAGAGATAACGGAGCGCACGCGACAGCTGAGTTTCAATGCTTCCGATTTTACAGAGCTGTTATACAAAGGCAAGCATTATGTTCCTGTCCTGTCTGTATTCGAAGGATATAACCCTATAGCGAACAGAATCAGTCTGATGCTGGTATTCAATGTTGTAGATTATCCGTGTGGGACAGATGTTGATGATTCCGGAGAGTTTGATCTCACGTTTTATGATCCTTACTGGGAGCTTGGTACTAATCATTTCTTGTTTGAAAAAAAGGATTTGATGAATGTTCCAGGACTTATTATCCAATAATGTATTCATGAAATTTTTCAATATTTTGTTAACAAAAGAATATATCAAAAAACCATATAGCACTATGGAAAATTCATAGCTTTGTACAACCGATGTATTAGATCAACACCATCGCTAAACCCTACTACAATTGTTTGGTAATGTTTGTTTGATGAATACTCCGGTCAAGATCCCCCTCATTTTATTTAGTGATATTACAGGCTGTACTCTGGCTGTATGAATTGGTGTTTTACCATCTCTACATGGACCGGTGTACAGTATAAAAGCTTTATCTATTACTATGCGATGCTTGTTAATCGCGGCGCTAACTTTATGCGTTGCTATGAATGTATTTGGCCAAACTTATCCAGCGACCTGGATTGATAAGGTCAATGTTACACTTAATGCTGATAATTCGCTGACGAAAAACGTATCGACAAACGGTTACGTGGCGGGTGCTGCGAGTTCGAATATTTTGCCGCCGAAGCAGGACGGGTATATTGAATACACGTTTACGGGTGTATCGGGTCAGGCCGTTGTCAGCTTTACTGCGCTGAATAATCAAACTACTTACGTCAATTGTTTATATTCTTTTTACACACCTACTGTTGGCAAGTACTATATATATGAGCGGAGTACGAATGTACTAACTCTTGACGGCTTGGCTGTTGGAGACGTCTTACGCATCGCCCGCTCAGGTTCGGACATCAATTATTCGCGTAATGGGGTGATTGTTAAAACGACTACGCTGGCAGGTAACGATTTGATAGACCTGCGTGCTGACGTAGCCATCACTGCGGGGACTGCTCCTTCGGTTACTTGTTCGTTCGGCCCGCGTTTAATGGCCCGGCCTACGATTGTGTTGCCGGATTATGGAGCCAGTAATGGAAGTATATCAGTAGTTATGGAGGGTGGTACCGCGCCATACACTTATAAATGGTCGACAAATGAGACTGGGTCTTCTATTTCGGGCAAGCCAAAAGGAATATATACGCTTACCGCTACGGATGCTGCCGGGCTGGTATTTAGCCGAAATTATGAGCTGGCAAACGATGTGTCCTGGAAAAATCTTGTTACAACAACCATAAACAGCAACAACACCTTGACAAAAAGCACCGCCGGTGCAGGTGTCTTTAATAGTGGAGCCTCCTCTACAAATACCTTACCACAGGGGGCTGATGGTTGGATGGAGTTTATCATATCGGATCAGCCCACGGCTGCGATAGCAGGATTTGCAGTGACTGATATTGATGCCGACTTTGATGGAATATTATATGGTTTTTACTTTAGGATAGACGGTGTGGTGTCCATATACGAAGGTGGCGCTTCTTCGGGGATTGCATCTGGTATGGCTCGCGGTGATGTTTTCCGGATAGCACGTAAGGACGGAAGAATTATTTACACGCGAAATGGCGTTGAATTGCGTTCGTTAGATGGCGCTGCTACGAGGCCTCAATTTATCACAGATGTTTCTCTGCCTAACCCGGATGGTCCTACCGCCCAACTGACATTGTCGTACGAGCGGAAAAGGCTATTCAAGCCCGCTATAGTATTGCCTACAGTTGAAAATGCGGGTGGAAGCGTTAATCTTTCTGTTGAGGGGACGTATTCGACACCAACGATATCGTGGAGTTCCACAGAGACAGGAGCGTCAGTGAGTAATAAACCTCGAGGAAGCTATCAAGCGACCGTCACAGATGCTATCGGATCAGAATCGCGGATATACAACTTGCAATACCCAATTCGTTGGAGTGAACTGCAAAATGTTAGACTTATCGACGGAGGTTTGGTGCAAAAAGTTGCGGCCTCCAATTCTTTTAATGCAGGTACCATTTCAGGCAACCGACTGTTAGGAAATACAAGTGGTTTTATCGAGACGATAGTTCCGAGAATACTCGGAGGTAATCGCTATATGTTCGGACTGACGCGTTATAATACGTCTCCGGGAGGGGGGATTGATTACTCGTTTCAGATAAATTTCCCGACCGGTGTTGTATCCATTTTTGAAGGAGCGGCAAGTACGGGAGTGTCTATACCATTTGTGGAGGGAATGATCTTGAAGATCGCGCGTGACGGATCCAATATATACTATTATGCTGATGGCGTACAGGTATACACGCACGCGGTACCGCCAGAGTATGAGCTCCAGGTTGATTGTTCGATATATGCAGGTACTGTATATCCGATCACGGCATCGTTCGATTATGTAACCCGGACGTTCTATGCTATCGCCGATGGAAACTGGACAACCCCTTCGATATGGTCTTTAACGGATGGCGGTACCGCCGGCACACAGTGTCCGACTGCCGGTGATATCGTATTTGTCAAAGGAAAGAAGGTTACGGTTACAACCGGCGTTTCGTGTAAGAATCTCAATATCCAGGCAACGAACAGCAATACCGGTGTTTTGGTCGACGGAGCCAGCGCGATTTTATCTGTATCGGAAGAGATCAATGTAAAGGGAGTCAACAACACCGATGTGGCGCAGGCGTTTAAGGTTCAGAACCAGGGGCAGGTAGCCGTGAAGAAATATTAATACCGCGAGGTATAAAAGAAATAGAAGTAATACTGAAATGATGATACGCAATCAAAGATTTTTACGGGGTATAGCGTTGTATCTGGTAATTCAATTCGTTGTACAAATTATTGCGCCTCCAGCCATGGCGCTTACTTCGGGACCTTCACAGCCGGAGTTTTCCAGCTTTGAGCCCGTTGGAACTACCAACATGGTGGACAATTTTTCGGGGGACTTCACCTATAATCTTCCAGTGATGGAAGTTCCCGGCCCCCAGGGCAGTGGGTACCCGCTGTCGCTGTCATATCATAGCGGTGCCTCTGTTGAGGAGGAAGCTTCCTGGGTAGGATTAGGCTGGACGCTTAATAGCGGAGCGATAAACCGTAATACTCAAGGTTTGCCGGACGATTACAACGGTGGTAAAATTACATTTCGTAATCAGGCACCAAAAAACTGGACAGTTTCCAGTGGCGCGGGTGTGAGCTTTGGCGAAGTCTTTGGTGTCGATCTGAAGGGTATCGGTCTTGGCGCCAACGCGAGTATACGCTATAACAACTACCGGGGTTTTGGTTACAATGTAGGCGCGGGGATTACACTTGGCCGAGGCTTAGTGTCTCTTGGTTATCAGGCTAGCGATGGCACGGGAAGTTTTTCTTTGAATGTGAATCCTTCCGCTGTACTGAGCTGGAATCTTAAGTCAGACCCTGCCAAAGTAACGGCTCAGCGTGAGAAACAGCAAGCAACGACCACGGAAGCGCAAAAACAAAAAAAGATCGACCGCGATAAGAAGAGACAACAATACAATCATCAGGCGGGTCTGGGAAACAGTGCCAGTGTGATCGGTAGTACTTACGGACTATTTTCCTATACACAAACTTCCCGGCCGGGAATCGTGAACAGTTATCACGGAGAGTCGTTTAACGTGAGCGTTAATATACAGACAAGCCCGCCTCCGATTCCTGCCGGTGTGACTGGCAATTTGTGGGGTAATTATACATATCAGGTAAATAACGATGAGCCTAATAGCCCGGTTCCCGCGTATGGCTATCTCTATTCGTCGAATGCTGGGTCTGGAGATTTGATGGATTACCACGTAGAGAAGGAGGGGGACTTTAATAAACGCGATGTTTTTCTTGGCGTTCCTTTCGGTGATGCAGATAATTTTCAGGTTTCCGGTGAAGGTATTGGAGGAGGATTTCGGTTGTATAATAAAAAGGCTGGTCATTTCGGCCCCCGGACGGCGGAGAGTAATGTTGACATGTACAACATAGGCGGCGAGATTGGTGTGGGGTGGACTTTTGGCCCTGGCCTTGATCTTGGTAAGGGGCATACGTCAACGGTTGTTTCTGATTGGAACAGGCCCTCTAAGTTTGCTGCGTATGGTTCTACCGATATAGATGAGCCCGTATTCTTCAGGTTTAACAATGACCTGGGGGGCGAATGGGGAAGTAACCATGACGATGCGCCTGTTCAGGCTCCGTTGTCAGGTGGTGATCTGAACATCCCTCAATCGTGGTATGACTATACCACGGACGGAAAGAGAATAGGTCGCTCTTCGTACGTAGGGTTCCATACAAACAAGGAAATGCTCAATGCGAGCAAGGATAAGGTCAGTGCTGCCGCATATTCAAAGAATGAAATTGTCAATACACAATCTCAACGTGCGCTCGATGCACGCAAGGACCTTATTGGTGAATTGGCCGTTTTCAACGAATCTGGTGCACGCTATGTATATGCGCTGCCGGTGTACGGAAAGAACGAGGTCAGCATGAGCTATAGCGCGAGAGGCATAAATTCAGTTAATATATTCAAGAATTACATAGCTTTTTCGGAGCCGAATACGGAGATGATTGTCGGTGACCAGAAGAATGACGAGTATGCCAGCACATACCTTCTTACGGAGATAACGACTCCGGACTACGTAGATCTGGGCTCGGTAAACAGCATAGGTGAGAACGGAACTTCTCCTGACGATCTCGGGGGTTATACCCGATTCAATTATAAAAAAGGGACGGACTCGGATTGGTATACCTGGCGGATGCCTTACCGCGGTATGCTCTATAATAAGAACTCGCATTCAGATCCTAAGGACGACATGGTTACTTATTCAGGCGGTGAAAAAGAGCTATACTATTTACGTTCAGTCGAAACAAAAACGCACGTGGCTATTTTTAAGATGTCGTCACGTAAGGATGCAAAGGAATCTCCGACGGACGCCAATGGTAAAAATGGCGAGCCTGGTTCCGTCAATTCACAACGATTGGATCAGATAGATCTCTATTCAATCGATGATTGCGTGCGAGATCCAAACACTAATAATATTAAGCGAGACACAGACGGAACACCGTTTATTGACAGTAACCGGAAACCGATAAAGACGGTCCACTTTGTTTACGATTACTCGCTCGTTAAAAATGTACCGAATGCTGAAAAGCGAACGGATGGTCAGGATGCTCCTGATGAGAACAATCCGACAGGTGCCAACCGGTATGGAAAGCTGACCTTGAAGCAGGTTTATTTTGAATACAATGGTATTCAGAAGATGAGGATAAGCCCCTATACTTTTAAATACGAGTATCCGACGGCTACCGAATACGATGCGTTTCCGAAAGAGTATCGTCCGAACAGCGACGGGGTGACCGTTGTGAACGATGTTACGGACAAGTACCGGTCATTGTTGCTGGCCGATCAGAATCCGAACTACACCTATTGCTCGGCTGACCCTTGGGGTAATTATCAGCCCAATGGCACTAACCGGTTTGACAATATGTGGCCCTGGGTGGATCAAACTGTGAGAAGTAATGAAAATCGTTTCGACCCGGCGTGCTGGAACCTCAAGGTGATCACGCTTCCTTCGGGAGGTCAGATTCATATTCAATACGAGCAGGATGACTATAGCTATGTGCAGAACCAGGCGGCTCACGTGATGGCGAATATCAAGGGGGGCTCGGATAGTAAATTCTATTTGGATCTGGTGAGTATCGGTCTGAATACAGCTGATACGGATTATAGCACGAACGTAAATCAGTTGGTTCGTATGCTGCGTGAGCGCTATGTGAATGGCGGCAAAAAGATGTATTTCAAGATTCTGTATAGCCTCATTGGCGACAGTAATCCTGACCTGAAAACCTGTAATGCTGATTTTATTACCGGTTATGTTTCGATTTCTGACTGCGGGAATGACAGCAACGGTGTATGGATTCAACTGAAGCAATCAGATCAGGCGCGTTTGCCGGTAGACGTTTGTAAGGAATTTGTCAAGACACAACGGTTGGGTAAGCTCAATCCAAAGGCTGATTGTAATGCCTCGCTCGGTATGTCGGAAAGCGACAACGCAGAAGCGTTGGTACGGCAGCTCCTTACTATGGCGACCAGTACGGTTGTTCCAAGTACCCTTTGCAAGAATATCGACGTTACGCATTCCTTTTTCCGTATTCCTACGCCGTTGGCCAAGAAGGGCGGCGGACTGAGGGTTAAACGTCTTATGATGTTTGATAAAGGTTTCGACCAGAATCCGGTACTGTACGGAAGCGAATACATGTATACCACCACCGAGAACGGTCGCGTTATCAGCAGCGGCGTGGCTACCAATGAGCCGCAGTTGATTCGCGAGGAGAATATCCTGGTGGATTTCATCGCCCGTAAAGGTCAGAGTACGTGGAATAAGATCATTGCAGGCGAGGATCGTGCGCGGGCCGAGGGGCCTTTGGGTGAGAGTTTGCTGCCTGGGCCGTCCGTTGGCTATTCGCGTGTGATCGTGAAGAATATTTATACAGGGAAATCGGGATCCGGATTCTCGGTAGAGAACTTTTATACAGCGAAAGATTATCCGATCAAGCTTGCCCATCCCGATGTGGCCGGTACGATGACACCGATCAAAACAACTCAGCCGGACAAGCTGTGGTATATGGATCCACTGGTTACGCTGATCACAGACAAGACTAAATCAACACAAGGCTTCAGCTTTGTATTGAACAATATGCATGGGCAGCCTCGCAGTACGCTTTCTTATGGTGGACTGTATCCAGGTGACGCGGCATTGGAATCGCAAGCCCCGATAAGCGGTATGGAATATACATACTTTGAGCCGGGTGACAAGATTCCGACGATGGCGTCACTATACAGTGGAGTAACGATGAAAAATCCGGGGCGTGAAGTGGAGATGACGTTTGCTCAGCGCAAAGTTACAGAAGAGTCGTACGACGGGAACATCGAGGGCGATTTCCAGATGACAATTATTCCTTTGGCGTTTATCGTGCTGGTAATACCGTATCCTTCGGCGATACCATCGCTTTCATTTACTCAGGGTGAGTTGACAACGCACTCGACCAGCAAGGTTGTACGCTATCCGGCTATTGTGAAGTCCACGCGTATCTATCAGGATGGTATTTCGCATACGGAAGAGAATCTGGCATTTGACGTCAATACGGGCAAACCGGTTGCTGTACGTTCTTCGGACGAGTTCAAGGGAGCATACCTGGCGCAGAGTATTCCGGCGAACTGGGAGTATACAGATATGGGAGGAAAGTGGAAGAGTGAGGGTAAGGTAATCGCCGGATCCTTCAGCATTGCCTCGGGCGCGATTAATCTCGGCAACAACTACTGTTTGATCTCCGAGTTTACACCGGGTGACCAGATTAAGATCGGTGATGATGAAGGAGCGATCTTCCATGTGGTTTCACGGGATTATCTGAATAACAAGATCATGGTTGAGGCCAGTCGTGGTACGACCTCGACAGGTGCTACGGGTAATGTTACAATAGTTCATACGGGAAGGACCAATCAATTGCAGGCGCAGGCAGGAGCGATTACAAGACATGATGAGACTCTCGGTAATCTGTCGCCTATCGTAGTAGATCAAAGTGATCGATATGAAACGAATGCATTTGCTACGGATCTCGGAAATGCAATCAATGCGGGATCAGAAAAATTTACGTTGTTGGGGATATATAGTGAGATGGACATGAGTGCCTTTTCGGATGTGATACCGGCCACATGTGTGATCGCAGATATTTCAAATGTTGCCATAAAGAATGTGGAGTTTGTGGCGGCGAAGGATGCGAGCGGAAATATTACTCTGAGGTTGATGGCGTTTGAGATTCATTGCGATGCGACTAATGAATTTGTTCGGATTAAAGGTGACGGTTGGGAATAACAGAAGTGTATGTTAAAAAGGATAATCTATTTGTTTTTTTTACTTTCAACTATTAAAGGTGTTGAAGCGCAAGTATCCGATAATCATGCTTTCTATGGAACATTTGAAAGCGCAGATGATGTCGAGATGCTCAAGGAATTTTCTTATACTGATGCGGGTGGTCATGTATGGGCTAATTCAAGATATCCATTTTTTGGTCAGAGTTCATTGGCTGCTCATTCGGGAGCTTATTCATTGCTTATTGCTAGTAATGTCAGTATTCAATATTTTCCTTGTTTTCCAGTCTCACCAAAATATGAAAAAGGAATATTGTATTTTGCCCGGGTATGGGTTTACTTTCCTTCTCAAGCGCTTACAATTGACGGAGTAACCTATTCTAATCCCACCCCTTATGGCGGCGCTAGATTTACTTTTCTAAACAAGAACGGTAATCTCCCTGTGGGCTGTGGACAACAGAACGCGCAGTTAAATGAAGAAAATTATAATAAGTGGCTTCAGGCTTCGTTTACCTTTGATAATATTGCATCTGATTTTACTACGGCTCTTGTTGCTGCTACCGGGAGTTCTACGCAATTTTTTTATTACTTAATTGACGATATGGAGATAGCTCCAGTATCCAGTTACCCAGCGATTGTCGATAATGCAAATTTCATAGAAAAAAATGGACGCACGGATATTGTGCTTAATCCAAAATATGGTCTCCCAGATGTTCCGTATCAATATGAATGGTGGAGCGTGACAGAGGCTGGTCTTGAGAAATTGGATTATACTGGGCCGGTTGCTGAAGGGCTTTCAGGGGGCACGTATAAAGTCCGTGTTAAGCAAGGGTATGGAACTTGCTACTCCTTCGATTGGTATTACACAGTTGACCCCCAGCCCTTATCGCTATGTGAGATGGTTATCCCATCTACTTCGGGTGGAAAGGTGAAACTGGATAAGTCATCAGGTCAAATTGTTTTTCAAAGGGGCGACCCTAGTTGTCTACAAAATATTGAAGTAGGATGTATTCAAGGAAAAATAGACTTACCTCAACTTAATAATGTTGTGTCATCGTCTGCGACGACGTATGCTAATACATGGTCTTATGCTTATCTTTCAGAACAGCATTCGAGTAATAATTCTATTGAACGCGGAGAGGTTGGTAAGTGGCGTCAGCAAAGTGGATATACCTTCAATAGAAATCTACTCAGCAATGATAAAAATTATAATTCGGGACGTTATACATTATCTCGCTTCAACTACGAAAATCCACAAGTGAATAGCAAAACCGGTTGGGTTAAGGACAGTGAGGTTATGAAGTATTCTCCTCATGGCGACGTTGTTGAAGAACGTGATGCTTTAAATATCGCGAGCACTGCGAAGTTCGGTTATCACGACAATGTCCCCTACTTAATTGCAAAAAATGCGGCCTATAATGATGTGCTTTTTGAAAGCTTTGAAAACAGTTATAAGAATAAATCCCTTCTAGAGGACGGAACCCCAGTAATAGGAGGCAATGTAGACGAAGGGACGGCCCATACAGGCACGAAGTCGTATAAAATACAATCACAGGCTCCATTTACCACTCGGACTTTTTCAAGGAGCACGGCGCTGGAGACAAGGGGTGTTTTAATTCGTTTCTGGGCAAAAGGGAGTGCTCTTGGAGCTGACGTATTAACTGCTCAGCTTATTGAAAAAGGGCAATCCGCTCCGCGCGCCTTCAAACCATTTACTCAACTTGCGCGGGCGGGGGAATGGTCGCTATGGCAGGCTCGTTTTGCTCCGGGAGAATTTTCTTTAGCTAACGTCAGCAATACCTTTACTGCGGTAATCAGTTCATTTTCCGCCGGCGATATTTGGATTGATGATGTGCGCATTCAGCCTCTGGATGCCGAGATGACCTGTTACGTTTATGATCCAAGAACGTTGAAATTATTGGCAGCATTAGATGACCAGCATTTCGCTATGCTATATCAGTACAATTCCGAAGGGCAACTTGTTCGTAAGATGGTTGAGACGGAACGGGGGGTGAAGACTGTTCAGGAGACGCAATATAATTTACCGAAAACAACCAAGTCAGCCGGTGAGTAGTGACGTGCGATTTTTGGTGCGTCGAGGTAATTTAATTTAAAGCATTGATTTTTTTATGAGTAATAGAGTGATGCCAGACACTATTAAGATTTGTTTTATCAGCGCCGTTATTCTGCTTTTAGTGCAAAATGGCTCTGTGTTTGCACAGCTCAATGAAGCAGGTGACTACGGTACATTTGAAAACGAAGGGGACGATGCTCCTATCAGAGAGTATCATGCGAAAAGTTTGCGCGACGGCAGTGATGTGTATAACGTATATAATTATTGCCAGAGGAGTGATCTTCAAGCTAAAACGGGTGACTGGTCTTTGCTTGTGAATATTAAGCATTTGCAAAGAGGTCACCTTCATTTACCCTTTTCCAGAAATAAGATAATCGGTGATTTGGATCCGTCTAAATTTTATGTCGTAAGTGCATGGTTCTATTTTCCTTTGGCTGATGTTGGTTTCGGATTTAATGATAGGACGAATAACTTTAATTTATTCAATGTATATAGCGACGGTACGAATGATGGTTATGTTATTCAACGGGGGTGTGATTCTAATACTGATGATGTGGAGGGTTTTGTAACGTTTCCATTTGATCGATGGTATCGTTCTTACGGAATAGTTAACCCGTATACCGGGCATATTAAATTTGATCTTGATTTTAACTACTATCGGGTTATCTATGAGAGTAATCGGGAAACAAATACAGTTTTTTTTATGGATGACATACAGGTTCATGAGTATGATGAATACCCTGATTTAATTGATAATCCGAGTGTCTCAAGTTCGGAAACTGGATTTTCTGTTACGCTGGATCCGAAAGGTGCTCCTTCTCCCTTGACATATGTTTATAAATGGAGTGATTTGTCGGAACTTCTTTACTCTGTCGATGGACAGTCCAAGAGCAAAAGAGATAACCTTCAGAAAGGAAACTATTCTGTTATGATCTCTTCTGGGGTAGGATGTTATTATAAGAATTTTAACTATACGCTTAAGCCTAGCACTCTTTGTGAAACTTTAATTCCGAGTTCAGGAGGGACGATCAGGTTAGATAAATCATCGGGGCATATTGTGTTTCGAAGGGGCGATTCTGACTGTGTGCCAGCCATCCAGGTGGGATGCATTCAGGGTAAGATTGAGGTTCCTCAATTAAATAACGTTGTATCGGCCTCCGCGCAGACATACGCAAGCAGTTGGTCGTATGATTACTTGTCGGCAAAGCAAGGTGGAGGAAATGTAGTTGAACGAGGTGTTTTAGGGAAGTGGCGTCCGCGGGCGGCTTATTCTTTCAATAAAAATTCTCTAAGTAACGATAAAAACTACAATTCAGGACGCTACAGTCTGGTACCTTTTAATTGGCAAAACGAGCAATTGAGTAGCGATTTTGGCTGGATAAAGGACAATGAAGTCGCAAAATATTCGCCTCATGGTGATGTTGTCGAGGAACGGGACGCCTTGAATATTGCGAGCGCTGCCAAGTTCGGTTATCATGATAACGTTCCCTACCTCATAGCGAAGAATGCAGTTTATAACGACGTCCTGTTTGAGAGCTTCGAAAATATCTATAAAGACAATAATGTACTTGAAGACGGAACGCCTGTTATCGGTAATAACATAGACAAGAGTACAGGGCACACGGGGGCCAGATCATACAGACTACAGGCAAACGCTCCGTTTACAACCCGTAGTTTTTCAAGAAGTGGAGCTTTGGAAACGAAAGGTTTCCTGATTCGCTTTTGGGCGAAAGGCAGTGGTTTGGGTGATGCTGTATTATTGGCCCGGCTTATGGAGAACGGGCAATCCGTTCCTCGTACGATGTCTCCGTTTACCCGACGCGCCCGGGCAGGGGAATGGTCATTATGGGAGGCTAGCGTTGCTCCGGGTGCTTTTTCACTGGTTAATGCAGGGAATACGTTTACCGTGGTTCTCACCTCGTCTTCGGCGGCTGATATTTGGATAGATGATGTACGTATTCAACCGCAAGACGCTGAAATGACGTGCTACGTGTATGATCCGCGCACATTGAAATTATTGGCAACATTAGACGATCAGCATTTTGCCCTGTTATATCAATATAACTCAGAAGGACAGCTTGTTCGTAAGATGGTCGAAACAGAACGCGGTGTAAAAACTGTCCAGGAGACTCAGTATAATTTGCCTAAAACAACTAAACAGACAGGAGAGTAATGAAACGGTTAGTTCTGATATCTATGATGTTATTGTCGGCGTACTATGGTGCGTTGGCGTGTGAGAATAACGACTGTGAAGAGCTGTTTAAAAAAGCGACTGATAAAGTCCGCTCGTTGAGATTGGTGGGTACAGGTCGAGGCTTTAACTCTGTATACCAGGTTACTGTAACCGGAGAAGATGGCAGTATAAACCGCGAAAAGGTCGAGTTCGGAGCGTTGAGGGATAAATACTTTTATAAGACGTCTCAATTGGATTTTTACCAGGATCAAAAAACTTTGGTGATGATACATCACGATGAAAAGATAATCTATCTGACCGGCGGTAAAGGGCGTAAGCGGGAAGAGGATCAACATTCAGCTATGATCAAGCTGCTCGATTCCCTGCAAAAATATCTGGTTTTTCAGGGCTGTTCGCGAGAATTCGGTACGGTACATCCCGGTAAAGGGTATACTCACGTGACATTCAGTCCGGGGGCGAAATTGAAGTCATCAGGATTGAAGAGTATAGGGTACTGGCTTGACGCTGACGAGCTCGCTGTGCGGAAAATTATGGTGAACTATACGCCGGGATCTGGTTATGGTGTGCAGAAGTATGAGATGGTTGTGGATGAAATGAATATATCTCCATCCCGGGACCCATACGCCGGGGCGGCGGTTGATAAAGTGTTCCGTAATAATAAGGTTCGCCAGGAATACAAATCATACAGAATAATAGACAAACGGAGCTGATCAGCAGACAGTGCCAATTGAAGGAAAGATCACGTTAGAAAAGATGAAAGAAGTGAACAGCTATTTTATGAAAAGCCGGTTAACGTCAGTGTATGGTTTTTTAGTTAAGACTGTACTGATTGTGCTTTGTATTTTTGCGGGCAATATGCGAGTTGCTTTTGCGCAGTCGCCGCCACCGGATGGGGTCGTACTGTCAAATGGCTTTCCATGCTCCAACGGGGCATACACTGCTACTTTGAATCACTTTTCTGCTGATATCAAGAACGTAGTATGGTCTATCACGCCTGCATCGGCAGGGACGATACGGACGCTGATATCGACAGATAACCAGAATATTGTTCTTATAACCTGGACTGCAACACCCGGCACGACGGCTCAGATCCGTGTAGACTTCGAATATGATACCTTTTTGGGCATTGTCTGGAAGGATGGCTATTACCCGGCCGGCGTGACGTTTCCGAGTGTGCCGGATAATGCAGGTGTTTCAATCGTTGGCCCTGCCGCCGCGGTGCAGGGTCAATCCACACAGTTTTATGTGAATGATGGCGGCAACGCGGTGGCTTACCGTTGGTATGTCAATGGAGTGGATGCTCAGGCCGCTGAGCCTGGTATTGCGGACCTTGTATTTCCGAATGCGGGTACGTACACGGTAGAGTGTGAACGCTTCAATTCCTGCAACCAATCGAGTGGGCGCATCAGCAAAACGATTAAGGTATGTCCTCCACTGGACAACCTTAAAATTACAGGGCCAGACTATATATGTCCAGCAGGTACAGTGTCATTGACGGCAACAACGAGCGTAAGTGGTGTTACGTATCAGTGGAAGCAAAACGGCATTTCAGTTGGTAATGGTAGCTCTACATATACGGCAAATCAGGCGGGCATATATTCGGTTACGGTGACATCGCCGGACGGTTGTGCTCAGACAATATCTCATATAGTTAATCAATCGTCATTTCCGTCAGCGATTACGGGGGTTCGCGGCCTGGGGGCTAACTTTCCGGGAGAGCCTACCTTATTAGAGGTGGATGGGGCATCGGATGCGACCGCATTTAAGTGGGAAGTGAAGAGTGTGGACGGCGTAGCCGGAGGCGATGCGTCCTTTCCGGATGCGGGCGGATCGGTTCCCAAACAGAAAGTCCGTATTACGCCGAAGACAGCCGGTACGTATAAGATCAATATAACGCCCGAGCAGCATGGTTGTTTGGGAACGCCGTACGAATATACGTATACATCACTGGGCTCGTCGTTGATGTTCGACTCACTGATCTTTAAAGATTCCGATTTGCGTGGTCAGGCGTATGGTTATTTATTTCTACCGAAGCACAGCGCTAAATATCAGGGGTGTATCAGTCAATATGGTCCGGTTACCCTGGATCTTCGCCTGGACATGGGTGATGTTTATAACCTGGGTAAGAATGCCTTTACGGCGAGTGCGAGTTTTGTAGTCACAGCGTATTCGGACATTCCAGGCAAAACACAGCAGTGGAAATTCCCGTTGAGCATCAACCAGGGGGCACCGGAACAGTTGTATACCCGTCGGATTACGATAGATCCGGGACTTGTAAAGTACGTGCGTATCGATGTAGATCCGGGATATTCAGTGTCGGGTGCCGGCGCGGCCAGCAACATACGTTTTAAAGCAAAATATTATGAGGAAGAAGATCTTATAGATCCACAGGGTGTCGTGGTTACACCGGATCCTGTGACTGTAAGCACGGGTTGGGAGCAAAAGTTCACGTGGAGTGCTTGTGCAGACATACCGAATTACTGGTTCCAGTTATTGCGGGTATTTGAAGGGGAGACCATTGATATATCCGATGAGAAGGTCTGGGAGGGGGCTTTGCTGATCGAGACGGAGAGCTCACAGCAGTCGTTGACACTGACAATGGCCGAAGGCTCTGGGCAATATTACTGGCGAGTGATTCCGTTAGGTAATTTGGAAGGCGGCGTATCGAATCCGGCGAACCGGGGTATTCCCTCGGCGGTGCAGCCGTTTACTTATGTTCACCCGGAAGACAATACGAACTGGATCTATACCCGTACGTTCACGGAAGGTAATCGTGTAACAGAACAGGTTACGTACGCCAATGGCCTTCAAAATGCGTCTCAAACGCAGATGCGTATTCAAGGTGTCAATCGGGTAGTAGCCGCGCAGACGGTTCAGGATTATGTTGGTCGCAACGTGATATCTAGTTTGCCGATTCCTGTTGCAGGGTTGAGTTCTCTGGGTTATGTGCCACAGTTGTTGCTGAGTACCAGGACTAATAAGGCTTATGCTGCCATTGATTTTGATGTCGACGGTCAGCAAGCGTCAACGGCGATCGAGGCAGGAGGTTATTATGGAGGAATGGACGGTAATACGGAAAATGAAGGTGTGCCTTATGCCGATAATTATCCCTTTTCACAAACGCGTTTTACTACGGATGGTCTTGGCCGCGTAGCCGAACAATCTGCGGTAGGCTATACGCACTCGATCAAAGGCGGCAAGACGGTAAAGAACTTTTATCTGCCAGCGGCAGAAGAAGAGCTTTTGCTGATGTTCGGTAGTGAAGCGCCGGTGGCCAGTAATGTACAAAAGATTTTGAGTTATGATGCCAATGGCACAGCTACCGTAACGTATCAAAACAAGGATGGCAAAGTGCTGGCCACGGCGTTAGTGGTAACGGGGTCATCCGGCTCATTGAATGCGGTAACGCCGAATGGTGCTATTGAAGTACTTCAGACGGTAAAAGATAACCAGCGATTGAACGATTATACGGTGATCAGCCGTACGCCGTTGTTCCTGGCGCAGGACGGTTCTGTAGACGTGGATTATGCGATCAATCCCGGTCAGCTTCGGGAGCTTTGCTCGGGCAGCGGTTCTGATCTGGTAGGTTCTTATCCATTCAATGGAAGCCTGGAGGATGTTAGCGGTCGTCATAACGACGGCGTATCAGCTGGTCCGGTTACGCTGGTGGAGGATGCCAACGGTCACAAGAGCGCGTATCAGTTGACGGGCTCGAACTCGTATATCACGTTGGCCGATACCCCGGATAGCGACTTCGGCGCAGGAGATTTTTCGGTGGCGTTCTGGGTGAAGCGAGCGGCGTTAACCTCCGCCTATAAGAACAGCCCGGGTGTAAATAAGTGGAATCTGGGTTCGGTAAGTAGTAGTGAATGGTCGTTGATGATGAGTAGTGCCGGTGGTACGGACAATGTAGCGACGTTTACCATTGCGAGTGGTACAACAACCTATCCAGCTATTGGAACGACAACGCTTGGTACCGATACGTGGTATCACCTGGTAGGTGTTCGTCAGGGGAACCAATTAAAAGTCTACGTCAATGGCAAGCTGGATAACAAGAACGACGTACCGTTTACGATGCC
>Ga0247762_1000291_pt1 | contig 17312 bp, 14 predicted proteins | sample UWRJL081202R4_FD_181016 | JGI IMG/M metagenome (GOLD analysis project Ga0247762, IMG submission 181016) | Plant litter microbial communities from Arlington Agricultural Research Station in Wisconsin, United States - UWRJ-L081-202R-4 | ecosystem: Environmental > Terrestrial > Plant litter >...
CGGCGCTCTCCCCGCTTATACTGGGTGTAACCTGGAAGCTCTAACCAGCTGACTGAAATTTGCAAAAGAGGTCCGGTAGTACATGTACTGCCGGACCTTTTTGTTTTACGGGTCTCTGACTGCACCCGGTATTCCCTCGCTCTCGCACTGTTCCTCACACTGCCCCAATATTCACTTCTATCTATATTCCAGAGACGACCACCCGCTTCCACACAAAACCTTACCAAACTTTAGCCGGCGCAAGGTACTGTCATCAAAGTCAAGCCTTATTAAGTGGGTTTTGCCGCAAGGCGTTTAGCTGGCGCAAGTGTTCCGAGGCCTCCGAGGGTCACTTGCCGTGCCCCGAGTAATCTCGGTGGTGCCCATCATGTTGGCAGTCTTAGACTGCCGTATACCGCCCGCACCAAACCCCATCAGAACACCACCGATCGCCCGGCTTCCTCAGAACAATTAGCTGGCGATTTCTCTACCCCGAATACTCGGGACCGAATCCCGTTTATAAACCACGAGTCAACTGGCTCTGTGCACCCTGCACATACCCGCAGTCTCCAAACTGCCGTACCCCCAAAAAAAAGATCTCCCCAAAAAACCACCAACGGTCTTCAGGGAGATCCTTTTCTAAATATCCTACCCGATTCTTAATTAACCTTGATCAATTCCACCTCAAACACCAGCGTAGAATACGGCGGGATCTGCCCACCTGCACCACGTTCCCCATACGCCAGCTCATAAGGAATATAAAGCGTCCACTTATCACCCTCATGCATCAGCTGCAGCGCCTCGGTCCAACCCGGAATTACCTGGCTGACACCGAATGTCGCAGGCTCACCACGCTCTACCGAGCTGTCGAACACCGTGCCATCGAGAAGCTTCCCGGTATAGTGTACAGTTACATTGTCGCTGGCCAGCGGCTTCTTGCCTTTGCCCGCAGTCACGACTTTGTATTGCAGGCCCGACGTCGTGGTAACAACGCCTTCCTTGGTCTTATTGCTCGCCAGAAACTTCTCACCTTCACCCTTCATAGCGGCAACCTTCTTCTCCATCTTCGCCTGCATATATTGCTGAACGATCGTCATCGCCTCTTCCTTCTCCAGCTTCAGCTTGCTGCCCTTGTAAACATCCTGAAACGCCGCGCCCAGAGCTTCCAGGTTCAGCGAATCCGCACCCTGCGACTTCACACCCGACGCCATCAGCACACCCAGGCCATAACACACCTTGCTGTATTCGTCTGTAAGCACTACTTCTTTAGGTTTCTTAAGTTCGGCCACTTCGGCCTGGAGCTTCGCCACTTCGGCCTGGAGCTCTTTCTTTGACTGCGCACACACCACCGTACCGGCTAACATAGTCGCGCAGAGAATTATTGATTTCATAGCTGTTTCTTTAAAATAAGCCAGCAAAGAAAACAAATATTTACCAAATACCGCAACCATTCCGATGAAGTACAGAAGCCAACATATAGGCAGTCATTAAACTGACTAAAAATCAAAAAAATGTCTTACCAAATTCCAAATAGCTATCATGGCGAGCATCTCCTTCCAGATATAAAGTATAAAATCACCCAGATCTCGTGTAAATTCTTTAAGCAACACGATCAGATTGAAACCGTCTTCCACCTTCACGACATCACGAACTATCTTAATGATACCACCGATCATCTTCACAATTGCCTTGATCTCTCTTAAAATATCCAAAAAGGATTTTTTACGACGCACATCACGATAATCCGCACTCAGCCACTGTTCCGCGTCGCGTTCCGATAGGAAAAAGCGAATCTCTCCAAATCCGCTGGGCCGGGCTTTTAACGCCGCCTCTCTAGCTGCGTCACTATTTTCTGGCAGTATCCAGGCCACTTGCCTTACCCCCAGAGCCATAACGCGACTAAACCACGTCTCGCGCACCCAGTTTGATATCCCACTCCAATTTGACGTAACGCTTCTATTCGAGTTCATGATAGCCTTTATCTCAAATACACGTATTAAAAATAAAATTCTTGTCCCTTCTCGCTGAATGGAGTACTCTGTTTGTTTGTTTTTCCAATACAACTCCAACACTTCAGAGCCACACTTATGTCGAACGATTAAATATCTACTTTCATAGATTACATCGTCCGAAGAAAAAAGATTTTGTTCAGGTACGTTCGATGGATGTATCAACCTTCTCCATATGCTTATAAGGCGGCTCCAGTACCGCATTACAAAAAAAAGAATAAGAATAGTAGTGACACAAAAAACGAAATCAATAAACTTGTCATAAGCGGCATGACACCAGCTACGCAAACTTTCAAAATACGATGGATAGTCTACAGGCAGACTAAAAGCGCTAGGGAATATTTTCATGTTCTTATAATTTTAATAACGAGAGTGCTAGCACTTCTCCAAAGGATAAGATGATTGCTGAATTTTGATAATATGACATAGTCCATCCGCTACAGTGATGTTGCCAAATAATGCCTATCGGGTGGAATCGGAATTCCCTGGATAGAATGATGGGGAAAAATGTTGAAATTAAAACTGCTATCAATAACGGTCGTCGGGAATCCTGGACTTAATCATCCATCACAAGCCTGCAGCGTAACATAGCCAGATGCTCCTTTCTACAGTACAAGAGGAATTAAACACTGTAAAGGATAAAGTCATATCATTTTTTTTGCTAAAATTTTTCAACCCATAGAAAACACGTGCCATACAGGATCAAGCAGAAAAGTTGGGGACTCTGGCGCAAGGTGCCGTCATAAAAGTCAAACCTTGTCCTTATTACTTAACATAAGACTGGGACATGGGGGAAACTGGCGCAAGTCTGAGCGTGAGCGGAGACTTGCCGTGCCCCGAGAATATCGGTGGTGCCCATCATGTCTCAGTCTCTGACTGAGGCTGCGCCCAACTTTTCAGATTGAGCCGCCATACACAGCATACAAACAGTATAAAGAATACACTATACCACATAATCCAAAAACTCGCAAGGCTTACAGTAAAGCGCCAGATCAAGGCAGAGAAGAGAACAGAGAAGACTATAACATTGACATATAACGGTGTTTGTGCAACACGATAGGGTTAATCCTCCTGCCAACCCTCACGGCTTCGCAGTAACGGCGGCGGGATATCCTCGTTATCGCCGATGTCGGCAGGACGCATAATCAGCCGCATGAGCTTGTTCATCTCGCGTATATCGATAGTTCCCTCGTTACCACCAAAATACCCCGTAAGCAAGATCAACACATCGGTAGAAGCCATCGCATAACGGTTGGCCAGCACATTGACAATGATCAGGAACTTCTCGACACTCGTTTTGATATTGAATTGCTTGAACAGCTGAAGCACCGCCGGATTTTCATGCTCCAGTCTCTTAAGGATCTCCGACAACGCGCGCTCCCCGCCGATGGCCTGCTTCAAACTAAGAAGACAACGGTCCTTGCGCCGCTTATGCTGCATACGCGCCAGGTTACGACGATACTGGTCGCTGAGCTTATGCTGACTTTGAAGCTCCAGCCACGCATCGCCTTCATCACGCGTCGCGAAAGCCTTGATCGCAGTATACATTGGCATAGCATCGAGTGCCGTCTGGCGAGCCTTCGTATCATCCGAAAGTATCCACGCAAAATGACGAACCCCTACCTTGATGATCTCCGGAAACCAATACATCCGCGTCCAGTCGATAGCGCCATCCCAACCACCCTGAACATGAAGGTTGTCATTAAGAATAAGCGAAATAGAATGCTCCAGGATGAGATCGATGATCTTCTTGCCCGTCTCTTTGATCGACTTCTCCGTTTGTGTGCCGATCCAGATCAACATCAGCTTGCGCTGTGAAGGAGAGTGAAATACCTCGATGTGTGCGTCATGGTACAACATTACCATGGCCTTGTTTTGATTGTAAATTTTCATGACGTAGCAGGTAAAGACAGTCTTTTTTTACATAGCATTACACTAAGCCTTTTTTACAAAGGTTTGTTGGTGCATAGCCACGCATAATCTCTGCCAAGGAGTGGGCGTCCCTTTGGAAGAAGCAGCTGTAACATGCGGTCAGAGAGTAAACCGTTGGGGCTGAAACAACTGCTGCGTTTTATAATTAATACAAGATAGAACTTTTTTTCAAAAAACATATGTGCGTATTGGCCTTCTCATGCCACTACTACAACTTGGCGCGTAATGATAAAGTGCCGGCCCATACCAGGGTTGTCATCCGGTTAGACCGGCCACTTACCTTCTAAACCCAAACCTTTTAATAACTCCGCTGGTAGAGCATTACAGGTAAACCATTATCGCAGGCGTTGTCTTATCCCATTATTTTTAACCTAAACATATCAAGAGAAATCTACGTCCTAGAATTTCACGCGTTAAGGCTAAGACATTCCACCGCAAAACAGCTAACCCGCAGGTTGAGGCATCAAAGGATACTCTTTGATCGCGACTGAAAGGCTTTGATACCCTTCGCCAGAAACTGCGCATACCTGTCAATATCATACTCCGCACCCGTGCCGGGAATAAGCTCCTTGCCCGATGGGCTCAACACCACATAATACGGCTGCGCATCCGTACCGAAACGAGTCGCCTGCAGATCACCCCATCGGTGTCCCAGCGTCCCGATAGCCTTACCGGTATGCGGAGAAATCGCATGATCCCGCAACGGCAAAGGCGTCTCGTCATCCACATACAGCTGAATCACCACATACTCGTTATGCAGATACCCCAACACATCCGGGTCAGACCATACACGGACTTCCATATCGCGGCTCTCCTTACAATCATGACCCGTAAAATGGATCAGCACCGGCTTCTCAACACGACGCGAATACGCCAGCCCTTCTTCATAATCGAAGAAAATATCGAGATGATGAGGGGATGGATAAACAATAGAAGACTTCGTTTTTTCAGGTTCCGTAGGTAAGTCCAAAGAAGTAGAGGGTTTGTTAGTAATACGGATGGGTAGATTTAACCAGGGCATAGGTCGCAGCAACGCCAACGCTGGCCGTTCGTTACCCGGAAGGTCCATCATCACACGCGTATGCGTAACCGATAGCAACACCAGCACGGCAAACAATGCCCACGTGGAAAAAACTTCCCATGCAGCCACACCGTTAAGCCTCCTCAACTCCGCAGGAGAAACCGATCGCCGCCCGCCGGAATAAAACAAGGCAATCAAAATAATGAAACCGGTAAACTGAATCAACACTGCAATCATACCCATAGTCGTGCCGGAAACACCCGCTTCACATGAGCAACAGCACTTATCCTTAAGAGTCCTCTCACTACCCAAAGGGATACTCCCATCAACAAAAAAACTTAAAATAATTCCCTCCCCACTAAAGAACCCCACGCCCCAGCCCATTAAGCCCTCCCTGATAAGAATATTCTGTGTCCAAGTCCCCGGATACTGTAGACATCCCTATTAAACAGCGCAACCCCACTGGCTCTGTGCGTACGCGCAAGGCACTGTCATCAAAGTCAAGCCTTGTTATATGTTTTTTGCCACAAGGCGTCTAGCTGGCGCAAGTCTGACCCCGAGCACTCGGGGTCAGACTTGTGCCCATCATGGCTCAGTCTCTGACTGAGGCTGTGTTACAACATTTAGCTGGCGCAAGGTCTCAAGCGCAACTTGCTTTGCCCACCACGGTGTCTCACCGTCCCGACAAACTCGGGATAGCTTTAGCAACGGCGAGCCAGCTTATTCCAAAACCCACCACCAAAAAAAATGCGTGCAGAAGGCGCCACACGCATCTTTCCATAATGACTCACAACGGGCTTGCATTATTAACCAATAGCAAAGGTCCTAAATACACCCCGCCCACAGTTTACGCCTCAAGGATAAAAAAGTACGATTGAAGAACTTTCTTCATCCCCCCTTTATGATTTTTATCCCCAATGTTTCGTCCCCGCTAACAATTCCCCGAACCCTCGCACCACCTCTCGCTCACACTCACACCCCGCTCTCGCACTCCGCACTCACACTGATTTTCCTTATCTATTCCAACAACTTCTCCTCATGAAACTTATTAACCGCAATACGCTGCGAACTATAAATCCCCGAATGCCCACTGAAATAATATGCCGTAAAACATGCTACCGCAAAATATAGCACATACTCAGCCCCAAACAGCTCAACACCCATCATCGTACAGGCTAACGGAGTATTAGTAGCACCCGCAAAAACAGCAACAAAACCAAGCGCTGCAAAAAGATCAACAGGAGCTCCCGTCAGCATAGCCCACGTATTGCCCAACGTAGCGCCGATAAAGAACAACGGAGTAACCTCTCCACCCTTGAACCCCATCCCCAACGTAATCGCCGTAAGCAACAACTTAAAAAACCAGCTCATTGTATTTGAACCATCAGCCCGGAATGCAGAGACAATACTCACGCCGCCCTCGGGATTCGTCACACCAAGACCCAGGTAATCGAAAGACCCGATACAATAACTGATCATAATAACCAGCAACGCCCCGACTACAGGCACAAGCCACGGCCGGGTAATAAGCTGATTGCTTTTAGACTTAATAAAATGCGTAAGCTCTGCAAACATCAGGCTGACCAACCCGAAAGCAATACCCGCCGCAACAACATTCCCAAGTAACACCACATCGAAAGGAACCCACGACACAAAAGGCTCAACTGGCCCCTTGAACTGAATACTATACTGAGTATGCAAAATGCCACACGCCAAACACACCTTATCCGCCAAAATCGCCGCAATAAGACAGGGCAACAACGCATCATAACGCACCCTTCCGATAGCAAGCACCTCCAAAGCAAAGATAGCTCCCGTCACAGGCGTACCGAAAACAGCACCAAACCCCGCAGCCATCCCACTCAGCAACAGCACACGCCTGTCTTCCACGCTCAGCCCGAACCCGCGCCCCAACCACGATGCCAGGCTGCCACCCATCTGCACAGCCGTTCCCTCACGCCCTGCCGAACCCCCGAACAAATGCGTCACCAGTGTAGAGACCAAAACCAGCGGCGCCATCCGTAGCGGCACGCCCAACCCCGGCTTATGGATCTCTTCGATAATAAGGTTATTGCCCGCCTCAGTATTCTTACCCCACACCTTATACAAAAAATAAATCCCCACACCCGCTACAGGCAACAGCCACACCAGCCACAAGTGGTCCCACCTCAGCCTGGTCACTTCCTCCAATGCCCAAAGAAAAAAGGCGACCAGCAACCCCGTAATAACCGCTACCGGCACAACCAAAACCGTCCATCGCACCAGATTCCAGCCTATACTGAATTGTTCAAAAGAAAATCTGCCGTTCCTCATACCCGCAAATAAACATTCTTACCCAACAATAGCCATCTCACGCCGCCCCAAAATCCCGCAATTCCCGGGAATTGACTATAAGTATTCCCGCATATCAGCGCCCGGTTTTGAATACAGATAAGCGCCGGATCAGCGAATGATTCCCATCATCACCTACGGATTAGCCGTAGATTAGCTATGGATATCTCATAGATAACCTATGGATACCCTATGGATGAAGCATACATTCTCCACTCATCCTCCACTGTTCCTCCACTCACGCTCCACTCATGCCCCACTTGAACCTCCTTAAAAGTTTGGAATAAACACTCAGCTATCGCACACATCCGTCACTCCCCACACCACTGATCAACGCCCTCCGGTGACCGGACAAGATAATCAAAAAAACAAACCGAATTCCCGGGAACAGTGACAATATCCATCAACCATCCATCAAAATTTTGTCAGTCACCTGACCTACATTCCGATCCCAACTGCTATACTTGCACTGTTTAGTATTAGTCTAAATAGCCACAAGCTTTCCTCTAAAGCCTGGAAAGAAGCCCGAAAACGTAAACAGTACCATATCAATGTCTGCAAAGAAAATAGCCGGTTATCTTCACCTGTGGCTTGGCCTCACCTCCGGAATAATCGTGATGATCATCGGCCTTACCGGTAGTATATACGCGTTCCAGGAAGAGCTAAAAGACGTATTCTATGCCGATAAACTTTTCGTAACGCCACGCAATACCCCCGTTCGCCCCGTAAGCGAATTGCTGGCTACAGCCGAAAAAGCCCTGGGCAAGGGCAGGAAAGTCACACGCATCGAGATCGAGAATAAACCAGACCGCGCATATATATTCCGCGCAGTAAAAACCAATCCCAAAAAGATCTGGTATGGCAACTATTATACATACTTTAACAACGTATACATCGACCCGTATACCGGTGCCGTACTCGATGTGGAAAATACGAAGTATGAGTTCTTTCAGGTAGTATTGAGCATACACAGACAACTACTCCTCGGTGAAACGGTCGGACATATAATAAGCTGCAGCGCCGTATCCATGTTCTTCATAATACTTATTTCGGGGCTGATCCTATGGTGGCCGAAGAAATGGAACAAGAACAACATGAAGAACTATGTAACAGTAAAGTGGTCCGCTAAGTTTAAAAAGATAAACTATGATGTACATCGTGTCTTCGGCCTGTATGCATTCACAACATTGTTTATTATATGTACAACCGGCCTTATATGGTCATACGACTGGTTCGACAATACCGTGCAATTCATAGCAAATGGCGGCCATCCCGCTAAAAAGGAAAAAGCGCTCAAGTCTGATACAACTCAAGTACTGGTAGCTGGCACCACCGATCACGTATGGACTGCCGCCCAACAGGACAAACCCGCCGCTGCATACCGCGTAACAATACCACAGAAAAACACCGCTACGCTCAATGTATCGATCTACCGTAAAGACGGAAACCGTTACGATCGCGTTCAAAAGTTTTATGATCAATACAGCGGCAAATTACTGGACTCAAAATCGTTTGACGAAGTTACACGCGGCGAACAGATGCGTCTCATGAACTACGATCTGCACACCGGAAGCATACTCGGCATCTTCGGCAAATGCCTCGCATGTCTCTCAGGATTGATCGCAGCAATCCTCCCGGTAACCGGCTTCATGATATGGCTCAATAACCGGAAAAAGGAAAAGAAAGAGCACAAAGGCAAACACAAAAAACATAAAAAAGCCCCCGCGCTGGAAGGAGCTGCTGCGCTGCAATAACCCGGGTAAATCCCCGTTTAACACCATTTAAGAGGAAACCCACCACCCGTTCGGCGCCAGCCGACGCAATTCTTAAAAAAAACATCCGTTTCGGAAATAAAATCCGGGCTGATTTACGTTTATTTCAGAAATCGGTCTTTTTCAACACAATCTTAGGGCGGGTGACAGACTTCTATGCGATACTGGGTCTTGACCATACAGCAAGTGCTGATGCCATACGTGCTGCCTACAAAAAAATGGCTATGCTGCATCACCCGGATCGAAACCCTGGCAATCCGGAAGCAGAAGAAAAATTTAAGCAAGTCAACGAAGCATACCATATCCTCTCCGACTCCCTTAAGAAAGCCCGCTACGACGCACGCTTCACACAACCCGAACAGCCATCGGAACAAGACTGGCAACGTGAAATACGACGCCGGCGCTACTATCAGTGGCGCCAGGCCCAACAGAAGCGCTATACGTTCGATAAGAACTATTTTCGCATACAAGGCCTGTCGTTCCTCGTGTTTATCGTTCTTTCAGGGCTCTGTTTCGGAATCATGCACACGGTAAGCTATGTAGGCAGACAGGAAAAACTCAAGCGCCTCCGGGCCAACACCAGTTCACTAAAACAAATCAACTCCCTGTTCGATGCAGGCCGCTTCGACGACGCGTTCGACATGATACATCGCGTAAGCATCATTGATCCCCTCGAGTTCCGCTTTATCGTGGCTCGAGACAGCCTGGTAACCGAGCTCCGTGAGATAGCCGACAATTATTTTGCAAAACAGGAGTTTGCTCCCGCAGTAACACACTACAACATCCTGAAGAATTATGAGAACCCCGCTTCGTTCGAAACAATAAGCAAAATAGCGCTTTGCCAGTATTATCTGGGCAACTATCCGGAGGCGCTCCAGGCCATGAAGCACCTGCACAGCCAACAGCCATACAACCTTGAGCTGGTGTATCGCATCGGCATAATAAACCTGGAAAAGCTCGATAACGAGCGCGAAGCCGCACAGTACTTCACACTAGGCAAAAAGCTGTTTAAGGAAAATCTTACCAGCATATACGGCGAAGCATTTGAACTGATCATGAACCCCGCCGATGCCCCTGACATTTATTACGATATCTTCAAAGCCCGCGCCGTAACGAACCTACGCCTGAGCAATTTCGAGGAGGCAATAAAAGATTGCAACTGGGCCATATACCTGCGCCCTTACAAAGGCGAAGGTTACAGGCTCCGTGCACAGGCCAAAGCCGCCGCCGGTAAGCGTGAAGTGTGCGATGACCTTTACCAGGCACAAAAACGCAGTGATCCCGAAGCTGGCACGCTGATGCGAAAGTATTGCCGGTAATACCGCCATCGGTATGGACACACTATCGGTAACTCGAAAAATATCAGTACTTTTGTTATTGAACCCTGACCGGCCCCAGGCCGTGCCCTCCACGGTGCCTCACCGTCTCGACAAACTCGGGATAGCTTAAATGATGGAGGACCATGCCCGGCTCGGAAACGAAACACGAAAACGCTTCGCCATGATCGCTACATTTGACAAAGAGCACCTCGCATCCGTTAAGAAAAGCTATTTTAATATCCTTGCGCTCTTCCTGGGCGAAGACAAGATCGAAAGCCGCTTCCTGCGTTGTCTGCTGAAATGGGGATTTCAGTTACACCTGAATCCGGAAGATCTACGCACTGCCGATGTAGACCTCACGCACCTCACGTTTCTCCATCCTGGCGAAAAAATACAAAAACTTGAAGCCATCTATCACCTCGTATACATGATCTACCTCGATGAAGTGGTGGAAGACATCGAGCTGGAAGTGGCAACCATTTACGCCGAAAGACTGGGCTTTAAAGCCGCCATCGTAAGCGAGTTGTTCAAGTCTATAGCTACAGCGGCATACGACCAGTCCCGGCAGCGCGATGTACACAACGAAGTAATAGATTTCCTTCGTTTGCATGAAGCGTAAAACACATACCCCGCCTTATCAATATTTCATATTTTAGTAACACGCTTTGCTGTATAACACACGGTGTGTGTTATACCTTTGCTGCGACCTGAAATGGCCATATAGAGACAGAATACCAGGATGGGAGAAAAGGCAGGCCGTTCCACGAAGCCTATAATGTTCTGGAATATCAATACTATCGGGAAGAGGCTCTTCCTGGCGTTCAGCATGCTGGCGCTTAATGTTGCTCTTATTTCCGCACTGTCGTATCATTTTATTTCCCGCACGAAGAGCATTCATGACGTAACCAACCGCATCGAGAACGAGCACATTCAGATCATGCTCCTGCTCAAACTGGATCTCGACTTCCTGCGCTTCGAAACCATAAACCAGGATTTTTACCAGTCACTCCACAGCGATGTCCTGCTAAAACGTGACAGCCTGTACGATCAGATCCTTCGCGAAACCATTTCCCTCCAGAACTCCCTCCGCGACCAGCCACTCGCCGACACCGACGCAGGCAATCCGTTCGATAGCATCGCTCGTACACTACAGACTTACAACACAACCTTCAACCGTGTAAAGGAAAAGATCATATACCGCGGCTTTAAAGACTATGGCCTTGAGGGACGCATGCGCAAGTTTGCCCACGAACTCGAGCGCCATACCGAAGCCGTGAGCATGACGAATATACTCTCGCTGCGCCGTCACGAAAAAGATTTCTTCCTGCGTAAGGAAGACCAGTACAGGCAGCTATTCAATACCCGTGCCGACGAGCTTATACAAGAGCTCTCTCATCAATCGGCAAGCACCTATGTAATCCACCTGCTCAAATCGTATAAGGACAACTTTAACCAACTCTCGCGTATCGATGAAGAGATAGGGCTCGTGCCCACCATGGGCCTCATGGGCCGGCTCAACACACTCTCCAATAACATATCCACACAGCTCACTACATTGGTAAAAATATCCGATGAGAACTCGGAAACCATTATACACCAAAGCCTCATCTCATACATAATCGTCGGGCTGGTAGCGATCATCATATCCTTCGCAATTACGTATATCACAGCGCTGCGGCTTACGCGGCCTATCAAAAAACTGTCGCACACTATCGGCAAGTACATTATCAACCAGGGTCTCGACGAAGACGACCTGAGCGATACCACAGTTACCAACGAGATCAGCAACCTTTCGAACGCCTTCATCAAGCTGAATAAAAAGCTGCGCGCACAGTTCGAAGAGATCCGGAAGAAATCACAACAGCTGGAAAAACAAAACCAAGAGCTGCACACACTGAACGAAGAGCTCGACCGCTTTATATATAGTTCGGCACATGACCTCAAGTCGCCGCTGGCATCAATGGCCGGCTTGGTTCACCTCGCCCAGCGCGAAATGAACGAGCCCGCCTACGACCATTATTTCGAAATGATGCGCTCCAGCATCGACAAAATGGAGGGCTTTATCAAAGACATTACCGACTACGCGAAGAACAAACGCCAGATCATCAAAGCCGAAAAGGTAAACCTCAACACCCTTGTCGCAGACATCTTCCAATCCTTCCGCTTCATTCCCCTGGCAGAACGTATCGATAATCTTGTGGAAATATCAGGAGGCGACTTCTACACCGATAAAACCCGGCTTGAGATCATTCTGAAAAATCTGATCTCGAACGCTATACGCTACGCCGACTTCGACAAGCAGTCGCCATTTATACAACTGAAAGCCACCATCCACGCCAGCCACACCACAATCCGTATAGGCGACAATGGTATCGGTATAGATGAAGAGCACCTCTACAAGATCTTCGACATGTTCTACCGCGCTCATGATCACGCCAAGGGATCCGGTATCGGCCTGTTCCTCGTGCGCGAATCCGTTAAAATGCTTCGTGGTACTATTACCGTAGAATCCGAACCGCTAATGGGTACCACCTTCATCCTGAACCTCCCAAACCTCGAACAGGTCAATGTGAATCAGCTGCCCGAGTCCGAGCCGGTTAAATTTATGACCGCCTCCTGACCGTAGTGGTTTTCCGGCAGCATGGCCTATATTCGCTAAAAAAAGCCATGAAGCTACACGTATCCGTACTTACCATACTCTTGCTTGCCGTTACCATAACAACCCACGCCCAGGAAAAGCAGATAAACGAGCTCATAGACGCCTGGCACCTCGCAGCAGCCAAAGCAGATGGAAAGACATTTTTCAACAGCATGGACGACAATGCCGTATATATCGGCACCGCAAAAGAAGAACGATGGACCAAAACTCAATTCATTACTTTCGCCAAACCCTACTTCGACGCCGGTAAGGCATGGGACTTCAAACCCTACGATCGCGACCTTCATGTAACATCCAACGGTCAGTATGCATGGTTTTCTGAACTTTTAACAACCTGGATGGGAGTCTGCCGTGGCTCGGGTGTGCTCCATAAAACAAAGGACGGCTGGAAAATAGATCAATACCACCTCTCGGTAACAGTGCCCAATGAAATCATCAAAGATTTCATAACACTCGTCGACGGATACAACATGAAGACGACAAAGTAGATTTTTTTCCACACTCAATTAGCTGATCTAGACTACTTTAATCCAGTATTGTAAAACTACTAATGTAGGTTTTCAATCATGTTTAGGTGGAAATCAGGGGTCTGTTTTACCGAAATTTGAATCATAAACAAAAGCCCCAAAGAAGCGTATGCCTTACATGAACAACCTCTCGTACAGAGACATCTCCAACACCAGGGTATCTTCACGGATGCGCCAGTTGGCGATTCTCGCGCTCGTGATCGTCATCGGCATGCTGATCTCCGTTTCGGTAACAGCCCTGCCCACCACCAAAACGACGAAAGCACTGCAAGCGACTACTACGACCTCAACCACTGGAACACTACTACACTAAGACATTTTTTTTTCGAAGCACTATCGACCTCATAGCCCTGAACCGCTATACTTTTTAAGGTTAAATTAGTTTCTCACAAACCCCGAGCAATCGGGGTTTTTTATTTCCCAATCCACACCCTAATCCTCGTCCTCGTCCCTCGCACTCACACTGATTTATCCCACACCTCGCTCTCGCACTTCGCACTCACACTGATTTTAGGCGTGTAATTGCTACTTTTACCGCCTTTACGGCAGCTGTCCAAATCTTTCAGACTTCACCATGAATCCAGGCTTCGATCCCTCCATCTTTCTCAACAATATCGCCCAGACCACTCCACAGCCTTACGGCATAACCATAGAACGCGCAGAAGGCATATACCTCTATTCACCGGAAGGCGCACGATATACAGATCTCATCTCGGGCATCGGCGTAAGCGCCATTGGCCATCGACATCCACGCGTAGTACAGGCCATAAAAGACCAGGTAGACAAACACCTGCACGTAATGGTGTTCGGCGAGTTCATCCAGGCCACTCCAAACCTGCTGGCCAGTAAGCTCACCTCCCTGCTGCCGGATACATTGAACTGTGTCTACTATGTAAACTCAGGCACTGAAGCCAACGAAGGCGCGCTGAAGCTGGCCAAGCGTTATACCGGCCGCACCCAGCTTATCGCCTGTCGCAAAGCCTATCATGGCAGCACACACGGCTCGCTGAGCGTATCGGGCAATGAAGTGAAGAAGCAGGCCTTCCGCCCATTGCTGCCCGATGTAAGATTTATCGACTTCAATGTAATGGCAGACCTGGAAACCATAACTACCGACACCGCCGCTGTGATTATGGAGACCGTACAGGGCGATGCCGGCGTACGCATACCCAGCCGCGAATACCTCCAGGCCGTACGCAAGCGCTGCACCGAAACCGGTACATTACTCATACTGGACGAAATACAAGCCGGTATGGGCCGCACAGGCACCCTGTTTGCCTTCGAGCAGTTCGGTATAGTGCCCGACATCCTCACCACCGCCAAGGCCTTCGGCGGCGGGCTTCCCATCGGTGCGTTTATAGCTTCTCAGGCTATCATGAAGTGCCTTACCCATGACCCCGCCTTAGGTCATATAACCACGTTCGGCGGAAACCCCGTTTGCTGCGCATCCGCCCTGGCAACACTAACAGTCATTGAAGAAGAAGGTCTGCTGAAAGACGTAGAGAAAAAGGGCAGACTGTTCGAGTCGCTGCTGAAGCACCCGTCCATAAAAGAGATACGCCGCATCGGCCTTTTGTTTGCCATAGATTTCGGGTCCGCAGAACAAGTGTCGCGTATAGTAGAAAAAGCAAAAGAGCTTGGCGTAATAACATACTGGTTCCTGTCGCACCCCTATAGCTTCCGCATCGCGCCGCCGCTTACCATAACAGAAGAGCAGATCAAAGAATCGTGCGAGGCCATTTTAAAGGCTATCGATAATGCTTAACTTGCTTCATGCCCGAAAAAACGCCGAAACCCTTCGACAGGCTTGACTATACATACAAGCTATTCGTTGTCATTGCCCTTACCATAACAGCTACCGTGCTCGCCAGCGACATTATCATACCGCTGGCATTCGCCGCCATAATAGCTATCGTTATGCTGCCCCTGGTAAAAAAGCTCGAACGGCGCGGCCTGGGCACAGCCCTTTCAATAACCCTTGTCCTGCTCGTGACAGTGGTCGTAATGGTACTGTTTGTATGGCTTATCGTAGACCAGGTCTTCGCGCTGGTAAACGATTTACCGAACCTCCAGGTGCGCTTTGAAAGCTATGTAAACCAGATAAGCGGCACATTACGCCGGGACTTCGGCATCAGCACGTCGGAGCAAAACAAAATGGTAACCGAAGCCATGAAAAGTGTAAGCCTCTATCTGGGCGACATACTACTGACCACAACAAATACGCTCTCCACGCTTATACAAATCCCTATCTATATATTCCTGTTCTTCATATACCGCAGCAAGTTCCGCGACTTCTTCTATGCCATACTCCCGCCCGACAAGCTCGGCTGGCGGAAAGATGCCGAGAATGTCGTACAGGGGTATTCCGCTGGCCTGCTCCTCGTAACGCTCATAATAGCCGCGCTCAACTCTATCGGCTTGCTGATCGTAGGGATAGACCATGCTATATTCTTTGGTATACTCTCCGGAGTGTTAACCGTCATACCTTATGTGGGTATAATCATCGGGTCATTACTGCCTATAATCATGGCGCTTATTACCAAAGACAGTATCGGTCCTGCCATTGGCGTTGTGATTGTATTTTCCATCGTACAATTCCTGGAAGGCAATTTTATCACACCGCGTATTACAGGTTCCAAAGTAAGTATCAATGCGCTGGCCGCCATCGTAGCATTACTTATCGGCGGTAAGATACTCGGCATCGCAGGTATGATACTCGCCGTACCGGGCATCGGTTTGCTTAAAATATTACTCAGCAACACACAACACCTCAAGCCATTCACTATCTTACTGGAAGATACACCACAGAAAACCGATCCGGACGTGACACCACTCGTAGATAAACTCTCCGAAGAAACATCCCCCGATACAAATGCACATGATGAAACTTGACCTACGATAACAAGTCAATCATGTACAAGTGAATAAAGGTCACTACTCAGACGCATTTTAAATTTAAAATCTCAGGCATATTTCTCTGGCTTTTATTCCCAAAATCAATTTTATTAGGAGCAACAAACCCAAAAATTCATGCCTAGCTTCATATCAAATAAAATAGTTAAAGTTGTCAGCGCTAAAGAATTTTTAAGGATCATGACTCAAGAGCGCGACACCGTTATGAGCTCCAGGATAATATATCCTGAGCTAGGCTCCTGTGGCCTGGGAAAATTCGTTGTGGAAATTTATAAATATGACAAACTACATAAACGATCGCTATTTTGACGATTCTGAAAAACAAATTCCAGATGACGCTGCTGATCAATTTATTAAAATTCAACAGCAAAGGGTTCTGAATGAATCCGAAGAACTTAAGCTCAGAGCAAAAGACTCAGATCTTCAGGCCAGTTATGCCCAAAAGCTATTAGAATATCAATCATCGTTTATCGCCAATCAGCCAACAGAACATCGAAAAACAATAACGCGATACGGATACATAAGCGGAGCATTTCTGATAATATTTCTTGGCTTTATTATGGGGTGCCTCTACCTTGGGAAAGACGATTTCGTCAGATACTTCATGGGAATTATCAGTTACATCGCAGTATCGGCGTTATCATTCTACTTTGGCAAAAGGTCAAATCATAAAAAGGCTGATAATAGAATTCAGGAGGTCGATATTATAGCATGATATCCTCTTTTATGCTATTATCATTTGCTGCAATAAAAAAGAGGCTGTCTCAAAAGGGACAGCCTCTTTTTTTTTGAGGGCATAAAAAAAAGAAGAGAACCGTAGTTCCCTTCCTAATGCAAGGCGTTATCTTGC
>Ga0247762_1000292_pt1 | contig 17177 bp, 9 predicted proteins | sample UWRJL081202R4_FD_181016 | JGI IMG/M metagenome (GOLD analysis project Ga0247762, IMG submission 181016) | Plant litter microbial communities from Arlington Agricultural Research Station in Wisconsin, United States - UWRJ-L081-202R-4 | ecosystem: Environmental > Terrestrial > Plant litter >...
CGCATTGTTGGACCATCAACAGACTATGTGCGGAACGGTGATGATAATATTCTTGAAAAATCCATTGCTCTGGCAGATTCGAACTTCCTTGAGTTTTTTTCTATTCCCCTCATCGAGGGAAATCCTATTAACGCATTGTCGGAACCTAATAGCGTTGTTATATCAACAGACTTCGCCAAAAAGTATTTTGGCGACAAGCCTGCGCTGGGTGAAATAATAACATTCAGGAGGTTGGGATTATTGAAAGTAACTGGCGTGTTTGACAGGATACCCGATCAATCACATTTTCACTTTCAGGCCGTGGTCAGCATGAATTCTGCAAAGTTCACGCAGGGAAGGCAGACGTGGAGTAACGTTGGATTTTATAGCTACCTGCTTTTGAACGGACATTCCGATGTGAAACAACTGGAGGCCAAACTACCGGTATTGATTGAAAAGTATGTTGTTCCGGAGATCCAGGAAGACATGGAGATGAGTCAGGCTGATGCGCTGAAATCAGTCAGTAACTGGAAGTTTCTTCTGATGCCATTAACGGATATTCACCTGAACTCACACACCAAATACGAACTGGAAGCAAATGGCGATATTAATAATGTATATATTTTTGCGGCGCTTGCGCTCTTCATTTTGCTGCTGGCCTGTATCAACTTTATGAATCTTTCAACGGCAAGATCTGCCAAACGCGGTCTTGAAATAGGTGTTCGCAAAGCGTTAGGATCATTGAAAGGACAGTTGGCGACTCAATTCCTTATCGAGTCTGTAATGCTCTCGGTGATTGCGCTCGTTTTTGCGATACTTGCTGTATTTGTACTAATCCCCTTCTTCAATGACCTTACCGGAAAACAAACGGATATTCTCTTTTTCCTCTCTCCGCCGGTCCTTACACTGATGATCGGATTAGGTATTGCGGTAGGAATCACTGCGGGAATATACCCTGCCCTGTTCCTGTCCTCATTTCAAACGCTTCGGGTATTAAAAGGCAATTCGACCGGAACTTTTAAGCGCGGCGGCATCCGGAGTGTATTAGTTGTTTTTCAGTTTACTGTGTCTACAGCGCTCGTAGTGGCCACTGTTGTAGCCTACCAGCAGTTGCATTTTATGCAGAACATAAAACTCGGATATAACAAAGATCAGATCATTGTGATAGAAAATGCTTCAGCGCTTCGTGAAAATGAAATTCCGTTCAAGCAAAAGCTAAAAGGTGATCACAGGGTAGTGAATGTCACCAACTCAAGCGTGCCAATAGGAACGGCTGTAACTTTTGGCGGAACAGAAGTATTCGCCAAAGAGCGCAGAACAACAAATGTCCATATTACTATATTGTCAGCTGACTATGATTATCTTGAAACCATGGGTATGGAGTTGCTTATCGGGCGGAACTTTTCAAGAGAAGATCTGAGCGACTCATTAGGACAAAATATTGTCATCAACGAGACAGCGATGCGTGATCTCGGTTGGAATGAAAGTAATGTTCTGGGGAGTACCATTGTCCGTTCCGCACGCCAGCAGCACCAGGTTGTTGGTGTCGTTAAAGACTTCCACTACACGTCGGCGAAAGAAAAAATTGCCCCAATGATGATGTTCTACAGTGGGTATTCTCAGGCAATGTTGTTAAAAACAAATAGCAGCGATATTCCAGGCCTGATCGCAGATCTTGAGAAGCAATGGAAAGCATTCAACGTTGACGTCCCGATTAGCTATTTCTTTCTCGATGATCGCTTTGCCAGTCTTTACAAGTCAGAGCAGACCGTTGAGAAAATATTTATCTCGTTCATGATCATAGCTGTGCTGATCGCATGCCTTGGTTTGTACGGTCTCAGTACACACTCTGCTGAACAGCGAATCAAAGAGATTGGAATCAGGAAGGTACTGGGTTCAAGCGTTAGCCAGATAGTTCTGCTTCAGTCAAAAGATTTTCTCATCCTTGTTTTGATCGCCATAGTTATTGCAGGCCCCCTGTCGTGGTGGGCTATGGAACAATGGCTTCAGAATTTCGGATATCGTATTCAGGTCAACGGATGGATAATTATTATTTCCGGTATAGCTGCAATTTTGATCGCCATGATAACGGTTAGTTTTCAAGCCATTAAATCCGCTGTGGCCAATCCTGTGAAGAGTTTGCGAGCTGAATAGGGAGAACAGGTTTTCTGTTCAGTCCATATTTTTTTCACTTTGTATGCCATCTTACATACTGCTAAAGGAGTATGTCTATTACGATTACGTGTATTTAACCCGTTGCGACGGTATTCAGGGCCGTATTTTATGGCCCTGTTCTCCCCCACTTTGTACATGACTCTCAATTCAACCCAGGTGTAAGTTTTAGCTCAAATCTGCACATCGGCAATCCGGCTTTTAGATAATTTTGCAGCCTGAAAAGCTCTATATTATCTCACAAACCCTGTTTTTTTATTCAAATGAAAAATTTTCTATTTAAACCCTTGTTTGTATTAGCTATGGCGGCAGCTGTGCTGACGTCGTGTTCTAATGATGATTCGGATGGATCATCACCGGAAGCTCCCGCCGGCACAATGATCGCCAATATCGCAGGCGCTTCGTTCGTGGGTGTCGGAGGTGCGCAGATCTACAATAACGAGATCATAATCGGTGGCACCGCTGGAAAAGAGTCTATCTCAATCATTATTAGCAAAGCTGCCGAAGTGGGAACGTACGACGTAAAAGGAGCTAAAGTGGGCACCACTCCTGATGCAGAAATCAACTATACGCCTGACAGCAAGACGTTGTTCACCTCTATTGCAGCAGCTGACGGCGAGAAAGTAGGTACTGTAACCATTACTGAAATAAACCAGACAGCTAAAACGATCTCTGGAACGTTCAGCACCTTCGTAATCCTCAATGGTGAAAAGAAGGAAATCGCTTCAGGCTCATTTACCAAAGTTCCGTTTGTTACAGCGTCAGCCAGCACGATGACTGCCAAGATCGATGGCGAAGTGTTTACTACGTCTGTTGCCGTAGGTCTTGCCGCGCAGGGCTCTATCGGTTTGAATGGCCAGACAGCCAACGGTTCTAAGATTATCGTATTGTCCGTGGGGCAGACGATCAAGCCTGGTACCTATACCATCGGAGAAACCATTTTCGGTACCTATACGGTAAATGCCAGCTCATTTTATCTTACGTCCAGCGGCTCACTGACCATTTCGAAACACGATACGTCAGCGAAGCGCATAGAAGGAACATTTAACTTTATTGCAGATCCGATTAGTGGCGAAGGTAAAAGTGTGACCGTTACAGACGGCGCTTTTGCGATAACCTATCGTTAAGCAGCGAATACAAAAATCAAAAAGGCCGTGCTCTATAAAGCGGGCCTTTTTTTGTCTCTTATCTCCCCTATCATCTCCCGCTACTCCGATCGCAAGGAGTTTACCGGGTTCACGGAGGCAGCCCGATATGAGCGCACGCCAACACTCAGGATCGTTATCAATAAAGTTATAGCCAATCCCGCCAGGAATATAACCGGCCCGAGGCTGATTCTATAGGCGAACTCTTTCAGGACTTCGTTCATCATCAGCGCACTGATCGGTGTTGATAGCGCAAAGCTGATCAGGATCAGTTTTACAAAGTCTTTGGAGAACAGCATCATCACGCTGTTTACGGTTGCTCCGAGTACTTTGCGGATGCCGATTTCCTTGGCTTTTTGATTGGCCATAAACGTTACAAGCCCGAACAATCCGAGGCAACCGATGATAACCGCTATGGAGGCAAAGACGGTTATCAGGACAGCGGTCTTGCGCTCGCCGCGGTACATATTTTCAACCTGCTGATCGAGGAACTCGTATTTGAATATGTATTCAGGATACGTTGCCTCCCACACATTCTGAATGGATTTTATTGCCGTATGCAGATCCCCGGTTGCAAGCTTTATCGACAGGTTCTGATAACTTCCCCTATCTGTTGCCAGCAGCACCGGCTCCATGCGCTTATCCAGCGCGCGGGTGTTGAAATCTTTTACAACGCCACGTACCGGCAATCGTGTGTCTCCGAATTCGATCTCCTTGCCGATGATGTCCTGTACGTTTGTATAGCCGGCGGTTTTGGCAAGGTGCTCGTTTACGATAAAGCCATTCATCGTGTCGGAGTCATTCAGATTGTCGCCTGCGGCCAGTTCGATCTTAAACAGGCTGATGTAGTCGGCATCGATGTGTTTTACCTGCGTGCTCAGCTCTTCATCACGCCCTTCTATTTTAAAGCCGGTGCTAAGTACGGCCCCGGACGCCGGCGGCGTATAATTGAGGCTCGCCTGCTCTACACCGGGCAGTCGGAGGATCTCTGTTTTAAGTGTGCGCATCTTTCCGATCTCACGCGGATTTTCATGCACCGGTATAGGTATCGTAATGATCTGGTCTTTTGCAAAACCAAGGTTCTGGTGGTGCATGAAGTCCATCTGTTGCATCATCACAAGCGCGCTGACGATGAAAAGTTGTGATATGAAGAACTGTACTACAACAAGGCTTTTCCGGAACGTATAGCCAGAGGTGTTGCTGCTAAGCTGATCTTTCAGCACTGTGGCGGGTTTGAAAGCTGAAACGACGAATGCCGGATACAGACCTGATATTAACGACACGGCTATCGTCAGCAATACCAGGAAGGCCCACAATTGATAATCGGTCAATAAATTTAGTTTCAGGGTAATGCCCAGGAATGGATTGAGCAGCGCCAGGGCTATCTGGGTGAGGCCCAGCGAAAATATCGTGGCCACAAGGGTAACCAGGAAAGTCTCGCTTATAAACTTGAGGATAAGCTGGCCGCGTGTGCTGCCGAGCGTTTTGCGTATGCCGACTTCTTTTGTGCGTTTTACAGCTTCTGCTGTTGTCAGGTTGATGAAGTTGACGCAGGCTGTCAGCAGCAGGAATACCCCTATGAAAGTAAACGCTATCGTGGCAGCTGTCGGCATTTTTTTATTATAATTTCCAAAGCGCAGGTCGGTGTGTAGCGCTTTCAATGGCTGGATTATAAAGCTCTTGTCGTGCTGATTGTCATCGCCAGTGCCTATGTATTTGGAGACAAACGTTGGAATACGTGCGGTTACGTTGTCAATCGACTTGTTTTCGCCGATCAGAAAATAACAATTGTCGGAGTCTGATATACTGCCCCATCCGCGCTCGTCCAGCTCTTTCTTTATGGTTATATACGAAAGTACAAGATCGAATGGGAGATCGGTGTTGCCGGGATAGTCTTCCATAACGGCTGCAATTCTGTATTCATTATTATCATAACGTATCACTTCTCCCACCGCATCGGTGTGACCGAAATATTTCTCTGCCCATAGTTTCGATATAATGGCTTCGTTCGGATCGTCGAGCCCCTTTTCCGCGGATCCGATCAGTATCTTACGGTCGAAGATCCGGAAGAACGATGGCTCCGTAATGGCCAGTCCCGAAGGTTCCTCGTATTTTTTTATCGAGCCATCGGATTGTACGACGGAGATAAGGCTGTTGCGACGGTATGATGTGAAGGCTACTTCTTCCGCTTCCGGAAAATCGGCTTTAAATGTCTCCGGGAGTATTGTAGGGATACCTTGTGTATAGGTATCGTTTCCATTTTCCTTACTTTGCGATACAACGCGGTATATACGGTTGTAATTACTGTGGAATTTGTCATAGCTGGCGCCATCTTTTACGATCAGGAACATGACCAGGCTGCCGCTAATGCCGAGTGTAAGGCCGATGATGTTTATAACGGTATTGGTTCGCTGGCGGAGGATCGTCCGAAATGCAGCTTTAAGATAGTTTCGTATCATAGGTCATAGGTTCAAGGTAGATTTAGCCGCTTTTGCCGGCTTCTCTCTATAGACGAAATTAGTGCCAATTCAAAAAAGCCCATTCGGAGGGATATGAAGGGCTGTTCTGTGCGGTTTTTGGCGACTCATGTTCGTGTCCGGACGTTTCTGTATTTATTTAACAGCCACCTGTAACCGTTTTCTTTGTAACGAGTATCTTAAAGGTAATCCCTAACTCACCCGCCCTATGCTGAAAAACTATTTTATCGCAGCTGTTCGTAACCTGTATAAGAACAAGGGATTTACGGCGATCAATATCCTTGGTCTATCCATCGGGCTTGCGTCATTTGCCCTGATCTCGCTTTACGTCTATTACGAGATCAGCTTTGATCGTTATCACGCCAATGCCAACAGGATTTTCCGGATCGTCGAAAATCTGAAGACTGAAAACGAGATGCTTTATCAATCCGTGAGCTCGCCGCCGATGGGGCCAGCCTTGCAGCGCGATTTCCCGGAGGTCGAGGCCTACGTGCGGCTGAACGGTACGGACATGCTTGTCAGGCACGGCGATATCGTGTTTAACGAAGCGGAGTGTTACTTCGCGGACTCTACTATATTCAAGGTCTTCAGCTTTCCACTTATTGCCGGTGACGAGCGTACCGCGTTAACCGACCCCCACACCATTGTGCTGACACGTTCAGCTGCGCAGCGCTATTTTGGCGATGGCGAAGCCCTCGGGCAGACTCTTGAAATAGATAAAGAATCGTACAAGGTTACCGGTGTAATGGAAGATGTACCAGAGAACTCGCATTTCAGGTTCACCATGCTTGCGTCGTTCAGTACCTGGAGTATTCCAAATAAAGAAAACGAGAGCCGCGCCTGGTTCTGGAACGGCTTTCACACCTACCTCCTGCTTCGCGATGAGCACCAGGTTGATGGGTTACGCGCCAAGATGAAAGGATTTATAGACCGCAATATCGAAAAGGGTGGGATGTATTACGAAGACCTGCCGCTACAGGCGCTCACCGATATCTATATGAAGGAAATGCCGCGATCATGGGAAAACGGAAAGCGCGGCAGTCTGAGCAATTTGTATATTCTTTCGCTGATAGCGTTGTTTATACTGGTCATCGCCAGCTTCAATTATGTAAACCTGGCTACAGCCCGCGCGTCGCGACGGCTAAAAGAAGTAGGACTGCGCAAAGTGCTCGGCGCCCAGCGGCGTATGTTGATTGCGCAGTTTCTCAGCGAGTCTTTTCTGGTTAGTCTTCTCGCTACTGCCTTAGGCGCTGGTATGAGTTGGGCGGTGTTACCTTTGTTCAATACGCTGCTGGAAACTAACCTTAGCCTGAGCATATTGCCGGTTGAATATATTATCGGAAGTTTCGTTCTGTTAGCTGCTCTCCTGGGCCTGTTATCGGGAATATATCCTGCCATAATAATATCCGGGTTTTCGCCGCTGGACATCTTCCGTCCGTCGCTGCGCGGATTCTTCAGTCACCAGTTTTTCCGCCGGGTTCTGGTGTCGGTTCAGTTTGTCATCTCGATCACGCTGGTGGCGGGAACGCTGTTGGTATATAATCAGCTGTCGCTCATGCGCACCCGCAACCTCGGCTTCCAGAAGGATGCAACCCTGCTGTTGCCTTTAAATGGCAATCGTGATATGCGCCAGCGGATGGATGTTGTAAAAGAACAGCTTCTCAAGCAACCGGGAGTCATATCGGTAACCGCATCACACACCATTCCCGGACAGTCTACCACAAACCTCTACGGCATGGTCGAGATCCAGGATGGTAAAATGTCGCCTACAAATATCAATACGAACTTTGTAGACCATGACTATCTGCCTGCTTACGGAATACCGCTGGTGAGCGGCCGCAATTTTTCAAAACAACTGCCCGCTGATGACAGCACGGCGTTTGTCGTAAACGAAACAGCCATGCGTGATTTTGGCTGGACGTTACAAACGGCCCTTGGTAAAAAGATCAATCAGAACGGAAGAGAAGGAACCGTTATCGGAGTATGCCAGGACTTTCACTATCGCTCCCTGCATCACGCTATCGAACCCCTGCTTCTCGAAGTTAATCGTTATGCATACAATACGCTCTCGTTAAAGATCCATTCGGATAATATCCCCGCGGTGGTTGCCGCGTTGGATGGACAGTGGAAACAGCTGGCTCCGGGTTATCCGTTCAGCTATTCGTTCCTCGATCAGGATTATGACAAGCTCTATAAAGCAGATGCGCAGCTGGGCAAGGTCGCCAGTGTATTTAGCGGACTGGCCATTTTTGTAGGATGCCTTGGGTTGTTAGGGCTCACATCGTTTGCCGTAGAGCGCCGTGTAAAAGAAATGAGCATACGCAAGGTACTTGGCGCATCTGTGGGAAACATCATTATGATAATCTCGTGGGAGTTTATCGCCCTGATCGGTGTAGCCTTCGTATTGTCCGTACCGCTTACGTACTACCTCGTCTCGAAGTGGCTGGCTAACTTTACGGAGCGCATCAGTATCGGGCCGGTAAGCTTTGTAGTAGCGGGCGTGTCGGTATTGGTACTGGCGTGGTCCACGGTCAGCTTCCTGTCCTTCCGCGCAGCAACAACGAACCCGAGCCAGGCGTTACGCCAGGAGTGACACTTTTAAGTTGTCACGCAGTTATGATATATACACAGGTGGTCCCGGACTATAGGGACCACCATCTTCCCTCGCGCCTCACTTCAACCCATACATTGCTCTCGTCCTGTCTTTTGCTACCATATATAGCCCAATAACTCGCTTTGTATAAAAAATACTTAAGCCATACTGGCAAATTTGGTAATTTGTATGGATTACTTTTTTAGTCCACGTATTTACTAAAACGCTATGCCTATGAACTCCCGTCGTGATTTTATCCAAAAGGTCGCAGCATCGGCGCTTGCATTGCCTTTCTTTTCCAGGTTTACCGAGGCAACGGCCTCTCCTTCTGTATATTCCGGCTCAGGATACGATGGTCCGACATTGCGTGTCGCGATCATGGGACTTGGCAGCTATGGCAGCCGCGTCGCTGAGGCTATGCAAAGCTGTAAGCAGGCTAAGCTGGTCGGCGTTATAAGCGGAACGCCGTCGAAGATAAAGGACTGGCAGGCTAAATACTCAATACCCGAAAAGAACTGCTATAACTATGAGAATTTCGATCAGATTAAGAATAATCCTGATATCGACGCGGTATATGTTATTACCCCCAACGGCCTGCACCATGACCAGGTAATACGCGTTGCCAAAGCAGGTAAGCACGTTATCTGCGAAAAGCCGATGGCCATCAACGCGCAGGAAGGCCAGGAGATGGTGGATGCCTGTAAGAAGGCCAATGTGAAGCTCCTGATTGGCTACCGCATGCATTTTGAGGCGAAGACTCTCGAGATAATCCGGATGCGTAAGGCGAATGAGTTTGGCAAGATCCTGTTCTTCCAGGGGCTGTCCGGATTCCGTATAGGCGATCCCAGCCAGTGGCGTTTGAACAAAAAGCTTGCGGGCGGAGGCTCTATGATGGATATCGGTATCTATTCAATAAACGGAGCGCGCTATATGGTTGGCGAAGATCCGATATGGGTAACAGCGCAGGAGACCAAGACAGACCCACAGAAGTTCAAAACCGGAGTCGACGAGACAATCCAGTTCGAGCTGGGCTTTCCCAGCGGAGCCGTGGCATCCTGTCTATCTACCTACAGCATGAACAACCTCGACCGGTTCTTCCTGAACGGAGAGAAGGGATTTGCCGAGCTGCAACCTTCTACCGGCTACGGACCGATACAGGGCCGCACCAACCAGGGCGAGCTCACTCAGCCGCACACGACGCACCAAACCGTTCAGATGGATGAGATGTCAGCTATAATACTTCAGGGTAAGAAGCCTGTCGTACCGGTAGACGGCGAAGAGGGTGTCAAAGACATGAAGATCATCGATGCGATCTACCAGGCCGTGGCCACCGGCAAAAAGATCAGTTTGCAACTATAGGAAGTTATGTAGCAAAAAAAAATTAGGTATACTTTGCAGTATACCTAATTTTACTTTTATCCACGTTGCTTATTTCTTGCTGCGTGTAGTAGAGACATTTACATCGCGGGAGTTTGACGTCCGTCCAACTCCGGTGCCATTATCAACGTCCATTTCGAGGTAGCTTTTTCCAGGATTGAACAGCTCGTCTATACTGTTTGATGAGCCACGTACGAATGTCTTCAAATCACTGTAGCTATTGATATTATTAAAATCGTACAGCTCATAGCTAACAGGCTGATCCAACCCCGGGAAGGTCCAGGCATTCAGTAGCTGCGGCACTTCCAGCGAAGGGATAATCTGATTCTGACCCTGCGGTAACATATAATACCACAGTGTACGTCCATCATCAAAAGGAATCGCAATTAAGTCCAGGCTCCCGGTCGTTGATACAGTAAGCTTGTTATTAGAGAACGTGAAACTTGCAGAAGCTTCCATCTTTTCAGGATTGTATGCTGGTTCTGTGTTTTGACGGTATGTCGTAAATCCGTTACCATGTACTTCAAGCTCCGATGTGTACGAAGGAAATGCGCTGCCGGGGTAATAAAAGTCGAAAGTATCGTCATCGATAGAAGAATGAAACTCTCCAAGGTCATATCGCTCCGTATAATCGTTCGCAACGGGGTAACCGTATAATCCATAAGCAATACTTTCTGCATAATCGGGCACATCACCGGTTTCCTTTGTCAAAGTTTTAGTCACCGTACTCAGATCCAGGTCATAGGTTGATCCCATCGCGACATCGGATATAAGAGAATAGCCGAGCGGTTTTGAATCCGCGTTCGATCCGCGTACCACATACAATTTTGTAGGATTCTTGCTGATCGACACAGTACCGGTAGTGCTATTCTCATCGGCCAGAAATCTGGTGCCATTGGCGGCTATCACGTAATGTGAGTCTTGGGCAATGTTCTTAAAGCTCAGCGACACATCGCCGATATAGGTGTCTTTATCTTCGTCGTTATTGAGTACTACCCAGTTCTTGCCACGTTCGATCGACGCGAATGTCCAAACGCGTAAGTCGTCTTTGTTCCCGCTGCTGGAGGTTACCAGGACTTCGGTAAGGAAAAAGCTCTCGCCGTCAAATCCTGTTGATTTCAGCTCTACTTTCTGCCCGTTTTTATATTCGGTAGAGGCCAGCAGCTTGCCGTTGGCATCTGAAAGGAACACGAATCCGCGTTCTGAACCGTCGCTTCCGCTAAACAGCTGGTTGGCTGAAGTGTTGATCGTTACCAGGATGTTCGATACCGAAACCGTTAAACTTTTATCAGCCGTGTTGCCATTTTTATCGGTTGCCACAGCTTTTATAGTGTGCTGGCCATCGGTCGCATTGTTTGTATCCCAGGTGGTTTCGAAGGGTGTTGCTGTGATTGACGTCAGCAATGTTCCGTCGATATAAATATCGACCTTTTGAATGCCATTTTCATCCGATGCAGTCACGGATGGCTTTATCGTGTTTCTTACAGATTGCCCGTCGGTCAGATTAGAGAAAGCTACTGTGGGTGGTGTTTTGTCTGTCGTTTCATTGTTCCCGTTGCCATTGGTATTACTGTTATCGTCGTCGTCACTACAGGCTTGTGACAACAAAAGCGATACCACAGTAAGGCACTGAAGGCCACGTCGTAACCAGGTAGGATTTAAAAAGTAAGTCATGCTATACATTAGAATTTGGTTCAGTGCGAATCTAGTGATATATAACAACCCGGACGGTTTAAAAATATATATAATCTTACACGTAATAACTTCCGAGTTCTCAACCTGGCTGGTATTTACCGTATATACATCTTATTTATAGGCCTCCTCTTCTCGTCCGCAATAGCTTTTAAGTCATTTTTGATCAGATCGGCCGTAATTTTACTTTATAATATGCCCGCTATTGGGTATTCGGCAGGTTTTGCGCCTTTCCGCACTCCTTTAACCGCATATGTTTTAAATAATTTTTAACAGGTAAAAGTGATAACCGGATTTCCGGAGAATCATTTCTTTGATTCTCCGGGAACTTTAGCCGTGCGGTTGCGCAGTTTCGTTAGCATGCGGTTCAGGTGGCGTTTGTTCCAAACGTAAGAGGAAAGGTCGAAGACCTCCACCTTCCGGAACTCTATCGGGTGGCTTTCGCTTTGTAACGAAATGTACCCTCCTCTCAAGACAGTAAGATCGCGTTTGGCAGCCGGGTTGTAATTGGAAACATTTCCACCGCCGATCTGCGGTTTCTCGTATATAAGAACGGTATCGCGTTCCACGATATGTTTGATAATCGAATCTCTCAATACAAGGACTTCCACACGCACCCACTGATCACCGGCGTATGTTTTTGAAGTAGAGTTGATGCAGTGATCGGTAATGAGCTTGTTGTTCATCACCACGTTGGTGCCTGGTGTGCAGAGGTTTGCTGTTGTGCGCTCATCCTTACCGTTGCCTCCGAGCATCTGAACTTCCAGCGAGATCGGAAAGTCCTGGTTCTGCCCCATGGTCTCCGGAGATTGCGAGTGTATCATCGCGCCACTATTGCGAATGGCCCATTCAGGTCCACCTTTTATCTGGTCTCCGATGAAGCGGTACTCTACGCCAAGCAGGTATGCGGAATATTGTTGTTTGTAAAAGATGTGTCCGAAGCGATCGTTAAACTGGTCGTACTGATCATAGTTAACAGTCAGTTTGCCATCGGCTACGCGGAACGTATTGCCGAAGTTATCCCCGACGCGGTAACCATTTATTTTTACAATCCAGTCGTTGAGGTCTTTGCCATTGAACAATTGCTTCCACTCAGGTTCGGATGCTTCCTTGCTGCGCGTGGAAGTGCACGAGACCAATAAGGCCATGCCGATTATCCCAGCGAAACGTACGGGAGACAACCGGTTTTTTTTTGTTTTGTGCGTCATAAAATAGTATCGGGTTCCTAGCCGGCCAATATAGGGATTCTTTTCAAAATAGTCTCCGCGAAACACTGTCATCTATATATATTCACACCGGGCATCCTCCTAAAGGAGTAGTCTTTTCGGGTTGAAACACATAAATAACAACGTTGACTGCCGAAAACGAAAATAGCCGCTTCGTCCTCTTCGGGTATTGTGGCGGGTAGAGACATGAAGTTTCTCCCTCCGTCTTCCCAATTTACTTTTTGTCAATTATGTATTGCCGCTATAATGGTGACACGGTATTATCATGCTTTGCGTTATCTTTACTGAACGTATGCTTTCCTTTAAACACGAAGTATTTCTGGAGGTAGCGCGGCAACTGAGTTTTACCAAAGCCAGCCAGGTGCTATACATAAGCCAGCCCGCTATCACCAAACACATCCAGCAACTTGAAGAAGAGTATCGTGCCAGCTTGTTCGAGCGTAAGGGTAATTCCATAACGCTGACTGAGGCAGGTACTATTCTGCTTGAATTTGTTATCAGGGTGAAGACCCTTGAAAAACAGCTGGAATATGAGCTGAGCACATATCGCGACCGCTTCCACGCTAAGGGTGAGCTGAAGCTTGGCGCCAGCACAACCATAGCTTTGTATATCGCACCACCGATCCTGTCGGCGTTCCGGCAAAAGTATCCCGAGATCAGCATGAGCCTCGTTAACCGTAATTCCGAAGGTGTATTGAAAGCGTTGCTGGATCACGAGATCGATCTCGGAATAGTAGAAGGTAAAAATAAAAGTTCGATGGTAACCAGCGAGGCGTTCCTGACCGACGAGGTGGTGCCCGTTTGCTCTTCTTCCAGCGCACTGGCGCGCCGTGCCAAATACAACATCAGTGAAGTAAAGGATATGCCCATTGTATTACGCGAGCGTGGCTCCGGAACATTGTCTGTACTTAAGCACGCGTTGCAGGTACATGGCATAAAGTTATCCGAGCTTAACATACGGATGCGTCTTGGCGGTACGGAAGCGCTTAAGAACTTCGTACTCGCAGACGACAGCGTCGGCTTTCTATCGATGAAAGCGGTTTCCAAGGAGCTTGCTTCAGGCGAGCTTGTGCGACTGTATATCGATGGACTTACCGTTGTGCGCCAATTCTATTTTATTCAAAGACATGGCGATGAAAACCATGGATTGAACGAGGCCTTCATAAAGTTCGCAAAAAACCATCATAACATTAAGTTATAGCGCATAAAAAAAGTGTATTGGTCGGGAATGACTAAACCCGATACCTTGCACCCATATGGAGGAGAAATCTGTATGGAAATTGTGAGTGAGAGACAGTCCCGGATCCGGTATTTACAGTGTTCAGGATGTGCGCGCACATACCCCGTAAATGCCATTAACACATTTGCAAGTTGCGAGGCGTGCGGAAAATCGCCGCTGATCAGCATATACGACCTCCCACAGGGGCCGCCCGAGCTTACTATTGATACGTCGGAGCGCTCGATGTGGCGGTATTTCGAATTGCTTCCGGTGCTACACCGGGAGAATATCGTAACGCTGGGAGAAGGCTGGACGCCAATGCTGCGCCTGGACCGCACCGCCAATACGCTTGGCGTAAAAAGCCTTTTATTGAAAGACGAATCGTTCAATCCTACCGGATCATTCAAAGCACGTGGATTGAGCATGGCTATATCCAAAGCACTGGAGCTTGGTATTCGCGATTGTATCGTCCCTACCGCCGGTAACGCCGGTGGCGCCATGGCCGCCTATTGCGCGCGTGCCGGTATGCGGGCCACGGTGGTAATGCCCAAGCATACACCGGCGGCCTTTAAAACAGAATGCCGGTACTTCGGTGCTACGGTAATCGAGGTGGAAGGACTGATCAGCGACTGCGCCCGCGTGGTTGGTGAAATGAATACAGACGGCCGTTACTTCGACCTGTCTACGATGAAAGAACCTTACCGCCTGGAAGGGAAGAAAACAATGGGTTACGAGATCGTCGAGCAATTGGGCTGGCGTTTTCCCGATGTCATACTCTACCCTACCGGTGGCGGTACCGGCCTTATCGGCATGTGGAAAGCCTTCAATGAAATGATCGAGATGGGATGGGTAAGCGGACGGTTGCCGCGCCTTGTTGCCGTGCAGACCGACAACTGTAAACCTGTTCTTGAAACCTTTTTATATGGCGAGGCCATAACACGTGCCAAGCCTACATTAGCCAACGGACTGGCTGTGCCTGCTCCGTTTGCGCAGAAACTTATTCAACGCAGCTTACGCGATACGTTTGGAACGGTCGTAACCGTTTCCGAAGAAGCGATAGTCGATGGGGTGAAAAACCTGGCTTCCGCTGAAGGATTATTTGTAGCGCCAGAGGGCGGCGCATTGCTGCCGGCCTTACAAAAACTCCTTGATGATAGCAGTGTTCGCCGCGATGAAGAGATCCTTCTACTAAACACGGGTTCTGGTTATAAGTATCTGGAGAACCTCCCGGAATAAGTCTGTTTCGCAGTCAGGAATAGTTTGGGTCAGGCGGATCCTTACGTGTTATCTCAGGGTTTATGATTGGTCTACAGTGGCCTCATTTGGTAATAGTATCATAACCTTGAGAACCTTGTTTCCTGACCGGCGTCATATACTTTTGTGGCATAGGTTCTTTAAGTTTAGGTAAGGTTAGAATTTCCCTTCCGGTACACACCGGAAGGGATTTTTGTTTTAAGGCCGTGCCGGTGTGATATGTACGAGGTAAAGCTTCTGAAGAACAGAAGCACGCGTGGCAGGATCGATAAACTTTGCGCTGAATCTTGCCGCGTTGTAATTCCACGTCTCGGTAAGAATGGTCTTGTTCATACCGTTGAGCTTTTTCATCCCTTCATCACCGGTTACGATGTAACGTTCGTCCCTGCTGTTTACGAGTTCTGCCACGGTAATAGTTGGTACGTTGGTCCGGATGTAAAAATCGAAATCGTTACAGTTCTCGCTGTCCTTCAAAAACGCAATGTCCTGTGCCGCGATGTTGTGGCTGGCAACGCTCTCCGCCAGGGACTCGCCTGCCTGGTATTGCAGAACGGTAGGATAGTAATGGAAGTTGAGCACGAAAAATATCAGCGACGAGAGCGATATCGACATCAGCATAAGCTTGTTCACCTTCCGAAGCTTCTCTTCAAACATCAGGAATACCGTGATGCAGAACAGCAGGATCATGCCCAGCAGGATCGGTTTGTTGGTAATCGGAAAGTAGTTTCCGCAAAGCCCGAGCAGAAGCAGAATAACGAGCACGGATACGCCCTGTTGTACAAATAGCAACGCCTTGATTGTACGCTTTTTAGCCCTGACGATAAACGCTGCCGTAAAGATCGATACGAAAGGAAAAATGATATCGAGATAATGCGGCAGCTTTGACGACACGAGGCAAAGCAGGATAAACGTTACGCTTGCCGTGAGCAAGGTCATAACCTCGCGGCGCTGACGAAAGAGCCCCTTGCGGAAAACCCGCATAAATGTTTTAGCCCAGGCCGTTACGGCCAGTGTAGTCCAGGGCAGAAAAACCCATAGAAACGTATGAAAGTAAAAGAACGGATCTCCCCCACCGTTCGGCATTTTTCCGTTGCCGCCGGTAAGCCGGTCAACACTCTGGCCAAACAGTATGAATGCCCAGCCCGAGTGTCCTTGCGTGCCATCGATAACTTTTTCAGGATGCATATCGAACTGGATATAATAACATACCAGCACAGGCACCATAAGAAACGCAGTAGCTATGCCAGCCACAAGCCACGTCGGCGACTTGAGGGTATTCCAGCAGCGGTTCTGAAGACAATAAATGGCAATCGCTATACCGGGAATGATCAGCGCTATCATACCCTTGGTGGAAAAGCCTACAGCCAGGGCCAGCGCGCCGAGCAGCGCGTGCCGTATATGATTGGTGCGGCACAACATAACCAGCTGCCATACCGAGCAGATGACGGCGCTTGTAAGTATCGCGTCCATACGCACATCGTTGCACGCAAGTATAAAACCGTATGAAGAAGCCAGTATAAACGCGGCAAACACACCGGTCTTGCGGCTATAAAGTATGCTGCCGAGTTGATACGTTGCAAAGATACCCAGCAGCGTAAAGAGAAACGAGGTGAACTTATATGCAAAGGCATTCACGCCAAAGATCTTGTAGCACAACGCCGCCGTCCAGAACAGGAAGTGCGGTTTGTCGAGATACTCCGCTTCGCGGTCCACAAGCGACACGTAGTCGCCCGTGTTATGCATGTGCAGGGCAATGTTGGCGTGATGGGCGGAATCGTTATGCATCAGTGGGATCCAAAGGCCGCGGGCGTATAGAATAGCAAAGATGCCCGCGAAAAGAAAGTAATACAGGCGTGGCGATATACGCTGTCGGACCTGCGCATCGCTGATAAGTACTGAATTGGTGATAAACTTCATGAGGTGAGTAAACGGAGAGGATAATCTTGACTTGCTGCCGCGCTAGTTGCCGCTGGGAGGATTGTTAGAGACCGGCGCTACCGGATTGAACATTTCGGTTACAACTTCGCCTATGGGCTCCGTATT
>Ga0247762_1000293_pt1 | contig 17168 bp, 40 predicted proteins | sample UWRJL081202R4_FD_181016 | JGI IMG/M metagenome (GOLD analysis project Ga0247762, IMG submission 181016) | Plant litter microbial communities from Arlington Agricultural Research Station in Wisconsin, United States - UWRJ-L081-202R-4 | ecosystem: Environmental > Terrestrial > Plant litter >...
GGCGCTGAAGACCGCGTGGGCGATTGCGAAGCGCGAGTCGAGCGGCCGGCCCGAGGCGTACAACGGGAACGCCGGCACCGGCGACAAGAGCTACGGCTTGTTCCAGATCAACATGCTCGGCAACCTGGGGCCGTCGAGGCGCAAGAGCTACGGGCTGAAGGCTGACGAGGATCTCCTCGACCCGGCGACCAATGCAAGGGTGGCCTACGCAATGAGCAAGGGCGGCAAGGACTTCGGTGCCTGGGGGATCGGGCCGAACGCCTACCGCAAGATGCCGGCGCTCGACTTCTCCGGGTTCCCCGGCGCGCAGCAGGCGGTGAAGGTCGCTGCCTCGACGCCGCCGAAGGTGGCCTCGGCTATCGCGCTCGACAACGACTCGCCGTTCGCGTTCCTGTTCGCGAAGAAGGCCGGCGGCGGTCTGGCCCCGGTGTCCCAGGTGATGAAGGGCAACAGCATCGGGGCGCAGGCGGTGCAGAAGGCGGCGACTCAGCTTGGTGACAAGTACGTCTTCGGTGCCAACTCGGTCGGTGCGAACCCGACGTCGTTCGACTGCTCCTCGCTGGTGCAGTGGAGCTACGCCCAGCTTGGAATCAAGATCCCGAGGGACACCGTCGGCCAGCAGGCAGCGCTGCCGCTGAAGTCATGGAAGGATCTCCAGCCGGGTGACCCGATCTACCGCCGCTCCGGTGGACACGTTGTGATCTACGCCGGCAACGGGCGGGTGATCGCGGCCCCGCATACCGGCACGGTGGTGCAGTACCAGCCGCTCGCGAACTTCCCGCAGGATGCGTGGGAAGTTCGTGCGATCAGGTAGTGCCGCGAGGGAGGGAGTCCCCTCAAACTCCCCCCCTCGCGCCCCGATCAGGGCGTGTCCCCTACCCGCCCTGAACCTCTAGCCCGCCATCCGAGCTTCATCCTGCGGCCGGATCCTTCCAGATACCCGAGCGCGATGAGCCGTTGAACGTGGGCGTGAACCGTTGACGTCGAGCCGTAGCCGAGACCGTCGGTGATCTCGCGGATCGTGGGTGTGTATCCGTTCTCGTCCATGAAGTCAGCGATGAAGACCATCACCCTGGACTGTGAGTCAGACAGGCTCACGATGCCTTCACCTCCATGATGTCCTCGATGAACTGCTGCCGGTTCTGCATCGTCCATGCCAGCGCGGCGACGATGGTGTGGTAGCGGACGAGCCGCTGGCTGACGTCGTTGCCGAACCCGAGGATGACGGCAAGCTGCTCAACCCAATCGTCGAGGACGTCGCTGCCGATCTCCGCGTCCTCGGGTACGAGGATGCCGTAGTTCTTGGTCTTGCGCGCCGGCCCGCGCTCGCGCTTGGCCGGCCGGGTGTAGCCGCAGGATCCGCAGGTCTCCCCTTCTGCGAGATCGGGGTGGGATTGGGCCGGCGTCTTCCCCGGCAGGCTCGGCTCGACGAGGCCGACGGGGTTCGTCGACCAGGGCTGCGGGTGGAGCAGTCCCTGGTTGACCCAGGAGAAGCCCTCGCGCTCGGGCGTCAGCCAGACGAAGGTCTCGTCCGGCTCCATCTTGATCTGCGCCCGATGCCCTCCGACGCCGCCCGTCACCATCCCGTGGTGCCGCATGCAGAGACCGATGGTGTTGGCGACGATCCGCCCCGACGGCAGGCTGACCCACTCCGTCGGCTGGCCGCGGAGGTAGCTCCTGGGCCAGAGGTGGTGGGCCTGCTGGCTGACCGAGATGCAGCCGGGAGCAGCGCAGATCGCAGCGACCGGGTGCGCCTTCCCCTCGACGCCACGGATGTCCGGGTGGACGAGCGGGGCGAGGCTCATGCCGTGTCCCGGTCGGCGGGAGCGAGAGCGGCGGGGATCTCGTCGCCGCGAGCCACAAGTTCCTCTAGCGCAGCGGCGATCCGTTCCTGGGCCGCAGCCGTTCGCTTCTCGGCTCGCGCCCGTTCCTGCTCCGCGTTGGCACGTCGGTCAGCGATGGCGTTCGCTCTATCCCGCTGATCGTTCTCCAAGCTCTCCTGGTAGCGGGTCTTACACATCACGGGCCTCCGTTGTGTCCCGGTCGGCGGGAACGAGAGCAGCGCGGATAGGAGCGCAGATGTCGCACTCGCACCACGCGGCATGTCCGATCCGCCCCTGAGTCATCCGCAGTGCGGCTTTGAGTCTGTCGGCTTCGGCCTCCGCAGCCTCGGCGCGAGCGAGCAAGGTCGGTTCGATGACCTGTTCGACGTGACGCTCAAACTGAGCCAGCCGTGTCTCCCATTCCTCTACCTCGGCAAGAGCGGCGGCGACATCATCCTGCGCCTTGACGCTCAGGTTGTCGAAGTCCACCCAGCGCAGCGCCTCCCGCACCTTCTCCATCCGGGCGCTCATCGGTGGTTCCTCAACTCGGCCAGCACCAGACACGCCATCAGCAGGAAGACGAGCGCGAAGATCGCCAGCACCGGGGAGGTGACGAACATGCCGACGACCGCCAGCACGGTGAGCGCGGCGAGGATGATGAAGGCGACGGCGAGGTGGCCGATCTCGGCCAGGTTCCCCGCCCCGTAGTCGTCGTCAGACACGGCCATGCACCCGGAGAACCTCCTGCGCGTTGAGCGCGGCGACTCGGTTGGGCAGGCAGATACCTTCAGACTCAGCCATCTCGACCTGTCCTACGAGATCCGTTAGCGCGGCGACGAGGATCTCTACCTGTCCGGCGATCCGGTCACACTCATCAGCCCACATCTCTCCCGCCGACTCCTGCCCGTCTTCTCCGGGGTCGGTATCGCGCATGATCCTCGCAAGATCCCGTAGGGCGCTACTCACCGGGCTGGATCCTTCGGAACCCCATCGGCCCGTCCATGTCGGGGCCGTGCATGGGGATCGAGGTGATCGCCACGCCGTCGCCCTGGAAGGACGACTCGGGCATGGCGTTGAGGAGCTTCGTCGCCGCCTCGACGGTGGCGTCCCGCTCCTCCGCGGGACACTCCATCGAGACCGAGGTGTGGCCGACGGTGCGCTGGACGTAGATGCGGATCTTCTTGGTGGTCTTCATAGCTCGCCTTCCATCGCTGGGCAGTCGCGTCTGTAACCACACATCCCACACGGGGAGAAGCTCATGCTCCAGTCTGCGAAGCGACCGAGGGTGGGCCAGTCCTCGTCGGGGCCGTAGACCCCGTACATCCAGGCGATCATCTTCGCGATGCCGGCTGCGGTCTTGATCACGTTCTCGGTCTGGGTGGGGTTCGGGGTGAAGACGAGGTCGGTGGACTCCAGGCCCGTGACGATCTTCGGCACCTTGGCGCGGGAGATCGAGTGGTACTCGACGGGCAGCCCGGTCATCGCCCCGTAGATCGTGGCCTGGAGCATCCAGCTTGGCTTCAGCTTGGTGTTCGCCTGCTTGCCGGTCTTCGTGTCGATCACCCGGTCAGCGATCCACTGCGTCTGGGTGTCAAGCTCCAGCGCGTAGCCCGAGCGGACGTCGATGTAGCCGATGATCGGCACCGGTAGGCGCTCGTCGTGGATGAACAACTGCTCCTCCAACGAGACCGGCTGGATCCGGGGAACGACGTCTTCGTGGTAGCGGATCAGGATCCGCTCGCTGTCCCGGCGCAGCAGGTCGACACCCTTGACCGCGTCACCGCTGTCCCAGGCGATCTCCTCCGCGCCTCCCTGCTCGTCGAGGACGGTGGGGATGGCTTGATCCTGGAGGTACTCGACCACCTCGGCCGTCGGCCGGTCGGTGTGGGAGGTGATCTTCTGGGCGTAGTTGTACTCGACGCCGCCGTGAAAGGCGCTCCCGATCACAAGCCCCTCACCCGGCCGCTCCTTGCGACCGTGGATGTAGCGCTGCTGGAACTGGCGGGGACATCTTCGGAACATCCCTATCGAGGTGGCGCTCAGGTGCTGGAGCTTCGCCGGCCACGGGTACTCGGACTGCGGCCCGATGGGAATGTCTTTCAACTCCGGGGGTGTCCCCAGGAACCTGTCGATGCTGCTCGTCATCACCGGAACTTCACCTCCGCGAGGACGCAGAGCCGGTTGATGATCCCCAGCACCGAGCGAGCCTCGTCCTTGCCGAGCAGGTTGTAGAGGAACGCCTCGGTGAAGAACGGCGCTCTCTCGTCACCCTCGTCGTACATCCCCATCCGCTTGCCGGTCATGGTGTTGGTGTCGTTCTTGATGAACAGGTCGCGCCAGTAGGTCTCGCCCTCCAGGGTGAAGGTCGAGAGCCTCTCGGAGAGCCGCTCACGCTCGGCGGCGATCTCCCTCTCCTCTTGTGTCGTCATGCTGCTGCTCCCTCTTGCTCAAAGAAGCGAGGCCCGAGAAGCACCTCGCACTGCATGTCCGCCTTCGACTTCCCCGCCTTGGTGGAGAACTCGGTGCGGTCGAACCACCGTGCCTCCGCGCCCTTCTCCTTCAGCTTCTCGACGAGGGTGGCATCCCTCGTCATCACCAGGATCACCTGTTGGTTGGCGATGGTGGTGACGTAGTCGACCTTCGACTGTTCGCGCAGCCACGCGATCACGGTCTCATGCGTCCTCGGCAGCGGCATCGTCCACCTCCTCCGCGATGGTGTACTCAAAGTCGAGAAGCTCGACCACGCGGAACGGCGTCATCTCCTCTTCCAGGAGGGCGAGCGCTTCGGCCTCGGTCTCGGCCTCGACCTCAAAGTCCTGGTCGACACGCGCCTTCCAGTTGCCCTTGAAGATCGGCATCACGCCTCCTTGATGGACTGGGCTACGTCCTCGACGAGGTCACCGCCGGCGAGCATGAACCCGCAGACGGTGATCGTCGAGACCTCGCCGCATGCCTGACACTTGCCCGAGCGGTAGAGCAGGTTCGGTTCCTCCATCGTCTGACGGCTACCGCAGTGGGCGCATGTCCACTTCTGCCAGATGGTGAAGCCCTTCTGGATCTGCTCGTCTGCCTGACGGGCGATCTCCTCGACTGGCCTATCCATCACGCGGCGGCAAACGGTATGTCGTCATAGTTGTCAACGCCACCCTGCGGTGCCGCCTGCTGCGGCTGGGCCGGCACGGCACCGGGATGCGCGGCGTAGCTGGGGTTGTACTCTGAGCCGCCACCCTGGATCCCGGTCTGGCCGATGTCACCGACGGGCTGCTGCTGTACCGGCGGCGTCGTCCACTGCACCCCGTCGCGGAAGTACTGGACAAGCTGCTCCGAGATCCGGACGAGCGAGGCGAGGTTCCTGTCCGGCGGATCCAGGTGGGCGAGAAGCTCGACCGACACCTTGGCCGCTGACTGACGCATGATCCGGTCTTCCTTCTGCTGCGGCGTGACGACGCCGTTGGCGTACTGCGTCTGCGGCACCGGCTGCTGCACCGGAGCCTGCTGCATGACGGGCTGCTGCGCGACCGGCTGCGGCTGCCACTGCTGCGGCTGGCCGATGATCTGCGTCGGCGGCTGGGCCTGGACGGGCTGCTGCTGCACGGGCGGCATGGAGCCGGCCATCGCGAGCGCCTCCAGGTAGCGGTTCATGTACGGCTGCCCGTTGTTCGGGTTGATGTTCGTCGACTCGCTCTCGTTGTAGAGCGCGTCGACGTACTGGCCCATCATCTGCTGCGCGGCCTGGACGAGGTCGGGCTTCTTCGTCGAGAGCTTGCGCGGGTACTGAGCGCCCTGCTCGGTGATCGCGACGGCGAACCAGCCGCCGTTGCGAGCCTCGATGCCGGTGATGTGACCTGTGACCTGTAGCTGCATGTCTTCCCTTCCCGTGTCGAATGATTGTTCCTGGATTGTACCGAACATTTGCTCGCTATGCGTCCCCGAGTAGCTCCAGCAGTGGCGTCGACATGCCGGCTGCTCCGGTCACCTCGGCCACCTTCGCTCGCACCATCTCGTCGGTGATCTTCTGGGCCTGGGTGGCGTACTCGTTTCCCGGCATCCATCCGAGCGCCGGCTCCTCGCCGCGCTCCTCGACCTCACGGTGCTGCTCGCGGAACGGGCGCAGGTCGGGCGGCTTGCAGACGAACCGGGCGTAGACCCAGCGCTTGACCCAGTCGGGGACGGTGGCGTCGATCAGTGCCTCCTCGACGGCCGGCGCGGACGAGACCGGCACCCGGCGCAGCATCCGGATCCGCTCGACGATCTCGGCGTAGCGGGGCGGGTACTTCCACTCGCGGATGCCGTCGAGGATCGCCTTGCTCGCGATGGCTGCGTCCTCAAAGAGCAGGCTCGACTGGTAGACGTCGATCTGCTCCTCGGTCAGGCTCGGGTACGCGCCCTTCAGGAACCCGGCCAGGGTCTGTGCTTCGTCAGGTGTCATCGTGCGAAAACCTCCAGCATCTGGTGGAGCAATCCGCCGGGGCGCGTGGTCTGCTCGACCGTCAGCTTCCCCGACACGATTGCGGTGGCGACGTCGTCCTTGCGGGCGAGGCGTCTGGTCTTGGCGTGTTCGCCACGGATGAACGCGAGCAGCATCATCAGCCCCTTGCGGGTGATCTGGTAGACCTGGACTTCCCGGTCGGTCTTCTCCCAGTGGATCGTCCCAACGACGGCGAGGCAGCCGGTCAGGTGGAGATCCGAGATCCGCTTCCAGGGGCTGGCTGTCGGCAGCGCCAGGATCTCGGGCGAGTGCTGGTGAAGCTGCCGGCGTCCGGGCCACGGCTGCTCCTCCCCGATCACGGGCGGCAGGTTGGACGGCGGCTCGCTGAAGAGATCGAGTTGCTCGCTCACTGCTTCACCAGCGGCACGATGGGCGCGACCTGCTTCCATCCCTCGATCTGCTCGCGGTTCTTCTTCCTCTGTTCGGCGTTCCAGTGTGGCTGCTCGGCGTAGAGGTGGGGCTTGACGCAGGGGCAGAAGTGGCTGGTGTGCGCCTTGCAGTACGGGTGGTCAGCCACCTTCGCTCATCCTCCGCACGATGTCGATCACGTTGCCGGTGTTCTCGCGCTCGGTCGCCTCGTGCAAGGCGCGGCCGAAGTGTGAGACCACGGCCATCTCGGTGTAGACCGTGAACGTCCTCGCGCACCACTCGTAAGCGGTGCGGATCTCAGCCGGACTCGCGCCGGCCTCGCGCAGTTGCTTCACGGCCACGTTCCGCCGGCCGCGCTCGGCCTTAGTGCGTACCGGGCCGAAGCAGGCGTCGAGTTCATCCCAGACGGGATCCGGCTCACGCATCGCGCTTCTCCTTGTCGTACTGACACTGACCGACGCAGTCGCAGCGGTCGGGTTCGGTGAACCCGCCCCACGGCAGCCGGTCTCGGCAGGTCGCGCCGGCCTTCGTCTTGACCACGAACGATCCGCCCCCTCGCGAGGCTATCCGGGCGTCGACGCCCATCGCGATCAACTCACTTCGTTTGCCAGCCATGCTCTCCTCTTCTCTGCGGCGTGGAAGCGGCTAGATCGCCACCACTTCCGCTGCCGGTTGGATGTTCCGGGCGGCGGCTTGCCGTCCGGGGTGCCAAAGATCGGGTGCTGCCACCACGGCGAGCGCTTGACAACTCGCGTTCTGCGTACAGAGGATGTAACCGAGGCCGCGGGCTGCACCACCCGGTAGATCGTGATCCAGAAGCCGTGCTTCCTGCCCTGGTACTTCCCTACTGGGACAAGCGCTCCCCGCTCGACAAGCTCGTTGCGGATGCGCCGTGCCTGATGCTCGGCCATGCCGGTGCGGGCCTGCACGAAGCTGACCGTGACCGGCATGCGCCGGCGGCGCAACGTCGAGAGCAACTGCTCGGATGTCCATCGTGCTTTGATCGCTCTACCTTCCGTCGGACTGGATGTGCCAACGGTGGAGCCATCAACTAGACTCTTGCCGTTGTGTTGTTCGCGCTTCGCAACGTATAGACGCCGGGGCCAGGACGCAAGTCCCAGCCCCGGCGTTGGTGCTTCTGCCCTTACTTCGCGGCCGGCGGCACCACCAACCGCTTGCCGCTCTGGTTGTAGTTCAGCCCGATCTGGCGGGCCATCTGCGAGCCGCGGGAGGACGAGCCGCCCGTGTTCTTGGTGGCGTACATCGTTGCCACCTTCCAGTGTTCCGGGGCCATGTACGAGCCGTTGGTGAACAGCTTCGTCTTGGTCTCGGACGAGTAGAGCCATGTCGTGAGCGCGTGGATGAACTCCAGGCGGTTGACCGGGTCAATCAGCCTGTCGGGGTTGAGGATGCCCAGGACGGAGACCGCCTGGATCAGGTCGGCGTCGTGTGCGACCGCGGTTCCCTTGCCGCCGTGGTCGGGGTACGCCTGCCGGGTGAGACCGAGAACCCAGGCGAGGTGGTTCGCCGCCTCGTCCCAGTCATCACCCACCTTGTAGGCCGCGGTGATGATGCGCTCGGCTGCGGCGAAGGCCGCGAACGTACCCTCGTTGCCGTTGCCGTAGGTCGACGAGGACGGTGAGCCGGACAGGCCGGTCATCTTCAGCGCCCGGTCGATGGCGAGTGCGCTCGGCTCGCCGGCCCGGACGCCCACGGCGAACCGCGAGAACGCGGACGGCTTCATTGCCAGTCCGTTCCGCCACAGGAACTCCTGCGCCGCCTCGGCGTAGGTCATGTCGCGGATGACAACGAGGAAGAGGAAGTCCGGGTCGCCGTACAACTGCTGCGCCAGGACGCGGGTTCCTCCGTCGGTCGGATGCAGACGGCCCTTGTACTCGCCGTCGGTGATCCGAGCGACCTCGATGATGCCGATCTTGCGGGTGTCCCACTCCCGCGCCATCTTGCGGAGCCGGTCATCGGTGGCTCGGCGCTGGATGGTCGGGATGACGAAGAGTTCGGATGCTTTCCGAATCTCCAGCTTCCCTTGGAGGTAGAGCGGCAACTTCGACGCCGCCGTCTTTGCTTCGGCCATGCTTCTCCTTCCGCCTCAACGCCTTGGTTCCCGGAGGAACGGTGGCGCATCAGCTTCGGTAGTTGCCCTGCCAGGATGGCTGGGCGTTGGGTGGACTCTAGCAGAATGAATGTTCGGAGGGGAACGAAAGAAACCCCCCGGCCGAAGCCAGGGGGTCTCTCTCAGTTGGCGACGAGGTCGTAGATGCGCTCGACTCCATCGCGGTTGCGCTCGGCGCTGACCGCGGTCTCGACGTTGGTGCCGTCGAGCTTGAACAGACGCTGGAGCAGGAACAACTGGCTCGCGACGTAGGCGGCATGCTCCTCCTTCACGCCGGCGACGGTCAGCGTGATCTCGTAACACGCTGCCGGGAAGCCGGCCTCCGGGATCGTGACCTTGTCCAGGCTCACCGCGATCCTCCGTAGGTGCCGTTCTCCGGGTACTTGGTGGCGTGGGGCGCGAGACCATCGTCGCCCCAGTTGGTGGTGCTGACGCTGCCACGCAACTGCGTCCTCTGCCGGTGCATGCCCGTGTGGCCGGCCGGCAGGTCGCAGCGGTAGACGAAGCCGTTCCCGGTCGCCATGTGGGCGCACTCCTCGTCGCGCTCCTCCGGATCCTCGTCGACATGCGGCTCGTCGTAGGGCGGGATCGGGCTACCGGGAGGGCCGAACTCCTCCTCCAGCCGAGCGCCGATCTGGATGTCCATCCTCTGGATGAAGGTGGACGTTAGCTCGACCTCGCGCCTCGGGCCTGCGGTGAGGATGCCGTCGGCGTCCTTGCGGATGATGGCCGAGTAGATCATCGGATCCACGTCGTCCGGCTCGGGCGCGTAGAGCGCCATGATCCCGGTCGGGGTGACGAGCGCGGCCATGATGTTGACGGTGTCGCACCCGAGGGCTTCCGCAATCTCATGGAACGCGGGAGCCTTCTTCCACTGCATGTTGCTCATGTCTCTCCTTGTGTCGCTGGTTGATGAGTAGTCACCGAGAAGGGGGCCGGCTCTTACGCCGGCCCCCGCTCGGGTTAGAACAGGTGGCCCTCGGGCGGGCCGTTGAAGCGGGTGACGAGCTTCACGCTCGACACCTTCCTGCGCTGCGACCGAGTCAGGCTCTTGACGATCTCCTGCTCGGTGGCACCCGCCTCGGTCTCGACGATGATCCAGTCGCCAAAGCGGCCGGTGTCGAGGGTCACGATCCACTGCACCTTGTTGCCGTACCGGCGCTTGGGCCGTGCGGTGAGTCCTTGTGCTTCCATGCCTCTCCTTGTGTCGAAGGAATGTTGCTGCCACATTGTAGCAGCAACGCCGAGGTGCGCTGTTGTAAGGATGTTGTTAGAACGTGGAAGCAGTCACCGGCTCGACACGCGGCCGAGCCGGCTGACTGCTAATGTGGTGACACATGAAGGTGGCCGCTCGCAAGAGCGCCCCACTCTTCTTGTGTCCGACTCCCGCCTCCTTCACCGGAGGCGGTTGTCGTTCCGGCCCCCCTCCTAGCCTCCTGCGCTGCGCGAGGCGCGGCGTCGAGGGAGTAACTGGGGGGAGCCGGAACGCTTGCTCAGGCAGCCTTCGCCTGAATCTTCTTGGCTACGGCTGCGAGCCGTGCCTTCTCCTCGCGCTCGACCTGGACTCGATCCCAGAGGGAGTAGCCCTTGTCTCGGACGACGATGGGGCCGCTGTACCAGCCCTTGTTGATGCGGTGCGTGATAGCCATCGGGGTCTTCACCCCGAGCATCTGGCGTACCTGCTCGGTGTCGATCAGGCGGTCTCGCACCAACGTCTGGAATGTCTTCTCACTGACTGCCATCGGTGACCTCCTCGACGCGGCGCTGAACGCCGTCGACGATCTCGTAGTTGACGGGCTGATCGGACTCGACCGCCCTGCTTGCTGTCGGCACGAACCAGCGGCCCAGTAGATCCTGGCCGGCTAGCTCGGCTTCCTTCTTGGTGGCGAATGCGATCCCGTTGCCTGACCACTTCCCGTCCACCTGGACTTCCATCTTCCAACTCATTCGATCTCTCCTGTGTCGTTGTTGGGTGGTTCCCGAGCCGGCCGTAGCCGGCTCCCCTACCAGTGCTTGCGGCGAAGCACCGGCTCGATCTTGGGCTTCATCCACATGCGCTCGTCGGCCGCGTAGATCGCGATCCGCTTGCCGAAGTCTTCCTCGGCCTCGATCTCGATCTGCTCGGTGTTGACGCAGATGACGTCGCCGCGGCGGATGTACATCGCCGCTTTCCACTCCCATCCCTCATGGGCGCAGCCGGGGCAGATGCCCTTGTCGGTGTCGTACATGTGCATGGTGACGCCGCACACATCGCACTCGGTCACCTCCCCGTCCTCGACGCGGCCATCGTCGACGGCGGTCACTTCGCCACCGCCTCGGACGCCTCTGCGATCTCGCGGGCCTCGGCGTAGCTCTTGCCGACGCCCACCTCGACCCAGTGGGTGCCGTTCCACTTCTGGACGGGCCAGACCACCACGCCGTCGATGCTCTCGGGGCGGGTGCGCCGGCTGACGCTGTAGCGCCATCCGTCTGCGTTGTATGTCCTGCTGAAGCTGTGCATTGCTCTCCTTGTGTCGGTGTTGGGTTGGTTCCCGATGTAGCTGCTACATCGTAGCAGCTACCTCCTCCTCTCTGATGGTCTTCTTGCGTTTGCGTACTACGGCCCTGGCGACGACGTCGGTCTCCTTGTCGAAGACGTCTGCGATCAGGTGGACGGTGATGTAGCCCTCGACCGCCTCGACGTCCAGGTCTTCTGGCTCGTCCTCGCTCGCGATCCAAGCGACGGCCTTGCGGTAGCTGGCTCTCATGTCAGAGCCTCCTGCTTCGACCAGAACTCGATCTTGCCGATCTCGCGCTGCTCGCCTCCGACCTTCTCCAGGGCATGCTTCAGCGCCTTGGCGTAGCCGGTGTTGATGTTGCGGGTGCGGAAGCCGACGATCTCTTCCTCTGGCCCCTGAACGACGATGCCGCCGGGGTAGAACGCGCCCGTGTACTGAATGCGGTACTCGATCCAGTGCATGTTCCTCTCCTTGTGTCGGTGTGGGTGTTCCCGAGCGCCGGCTCGCTGGCCGGCACTCCCTAGAAGATCGGCTCGACGAGCTTGAACGCCTTGCGGCTGCGCCCGTCTTCGTAGTACCTCTGGGTCATCTCGACCGTCCAGTCCTCGGCCAGTTCCCAGGCGGGGTTGGTCGCGAACTGCTCGGCCGCGATGTAGTTGTTCATCTGGGCCGCGGCCCTCGTCGAGGGCTGACCGATGCTGCGCTTCTCAGCGAGGCTCGACGATCCGAACAGGCGGTTGACCCAATGCTCGTCGACGATGGTGCCGGTGTACTTCACGATCACCCAGGGGTATGCCCCGCCGCCGTGCAGGACGACGTCGTAGACGCCCGGTGCGACCTCGATCTCGTAGTAGTTGCAGGCGGTCTGCTCGCTGGTGCGAACCGTGAAAGCCTCGGTCACCGTGACGGTGCCGATGAGATGCTCGATCCGCTTCTGGCCGTTGCCGGCGTCGACGGTGTTGGTGATGCTCTGCATGTCGCTCTCCTTGTGTCAGTGGGTTTGTGGTGCCGTGGCGAGGGGGGCTTGCGCCCCCCTCATTCCCTACGCTGGGTACTCGTTCCAGCGCTCGCCGTCCCACCAGTAGGTGATGAACTCGGCGGTGACGTCGATCTCCTGCGGGGCGAGGATGACCTCGATGGTCATGTTCTCGCCGGCCTTCACCTCGACGATCTCGCGGCCCTCGGGGATGCGGTCGAACGCTTCCACGATGGCCGGCCCGATCTCGCTGCCGAGGAACCTGCGCGGCTCGACGGGCTTGGCCGTCCAGGTGCCGCACTTGTAGCCGGTGATCAGTTCCCCGTTCTTCCAGGTCTGCTTCACCGCCGAGCCGTTGGCGAAGAGCGTGTAGCCCGAGTCGCTGTTCTGCTTGCGGGTGGTCGCCCAGTAGTCGCCGTCGTTCTCCCTCTGGAGGAAGACCGTGACCGTCTTGCCGAAGTCATCGACGAGTGCGAGTCCTAGATCCTGCATGTTGCTCTCCTTGTGTCGGTTTGTCGGGTGGTTACCCGATGTAGCTGCATCGTAGCAGCTACACCCCCTTGTGGTGTGGTCAGTCTTTCAGGACGATGGTGCGGGCGTTCTCGTTCGCCGCCGGCGGATCCTCGCGGATCGTGTCGAACGCCTCGGCGGCGTCTGCCTCCGAGTCATAGGGGCCGTAGCCGGCGACGATCTCGCCGTCGACGATGTAGATGATGGCGTACATCACGCCTTCCTCACTTCTGCCACCCAGGGGGTAAGCAGGATCTCCCCGAGCGCCCTCAGGATCTCGGAGGCCTCGCCGGCGGCGATCTCCGGGCCGGTCAGCCCCAGGCGCAGCGAGTAGCTGCCGGGGAAGCCTCCGACGGTGAGCGCCCCTACAACGCCGGGGCGGTCGCCGCTCGTAAGCTCGTCGATCTTGTCTTGGTTGATCATGTCCTCTCCTTGTGTCGATTGTGGGGTGTACCGAGGGGGCGCTTACGCGCCCTCTCCCTTGCCAAGGATGTAGCTGGCTGCCTTGCTGGCGTCGGACGCTGCCGCGACGACGAACTTCTTGTCGCCCTTCAGCACCTGGAGCCATGATGCGATGTACGCCGCGTTCTGCTCGATCCGCGGCTCGATGTCGGCCTCCGCGCACAGGTAGGCGGCTCCCATCTCAGCGATGAGTTCCTCCTTGCTGTAGCTCGCGGTTCCGAAGCCGGCGAACGCCTCGATGCCCTGCCGGCCGACTCGCGACTCATGTCCGGTCGAGTGGATCAGTTCGTGGAACAGGGTGGCGTAGTAGCCCTCGGTCGAGTCGAATGCCGCGGTGGGCGGCATGCCGATGTAGTCGAGCGCCGGCGAGTAGAACGCCCGGTTGCCGCCGTGCTGAATGCGCGGTGCGTGGGGCATGCCGGCGACGATCCGCTCGGCCTTCTCGACAGGCTCGACGTAGTCGGCCTCGGTGATCTCAGGCTCGACGGGCATCTTGCCCTCGGGCCAGTCGGCCTGCTCGATGTTGAAGACCGAGTAGAAGCGGAGCATGCGGAACGTCGAGTCATCCTCGCCGTTCTTGCCCTTCTTGACCACGGTCTTCGCGAACACGATCTGGGTCGACTTCTGCTTCGCCCGAACCTGCCCGCCGCGCTCGCTGATCTGCTTGTACGTTCCCCAGTAGATCGAGTTGTACCCGCCGGCGAACGCTGCGACCGAGAGCAGCAGGGTGTTGACGCCCTGGTACTCCTTGCCACCGTCGAGCCGCGTCGGGCCGAAGCCTGAGAGCGACTTCCAGGGCTTGCGCCACGGGACGGTGCCGGCCTCCAGAGCCTCGACGATCCGGTCGGTGATGTCCTGATAGACGTCGACGGCCGGCTTGCTGGGCTTGCTGGTCTTGCTTGCCATGTGTTCTCTCCTTGTGTCGGTGGTGCTGGGTGGATTCCCTAGCCCCGATGTCGCTCGGGGTGGCGGCTCGGCGTAGCGGCCGGCTCGCTCGGAGGGCTAGAGCAGCCCGTCCATCTCCATGCTCGCGATCATGGCGCGGTCAGCCGCCCAGGCGCGCTCGCGCTCCTGCTTCGCCTCGCGCTCCTTCAGGCTCAACCAGAGAGCCTTGTTCAGCGGCACTCGCGGTAGGCGTCGTTCGCCCCGCGGAGCCGTCTTGTTGGCCTCGTTCTCGGCTTCGATCTTGGCGACGTAGGCGTCGTAGTCGTAGCTCATGTCATCTCCTTGTGTCGGTGGTCGCTCTGGGTGGGTTACCCGAGGGTGAGAGGGGGTGATCGGCATACCGGGTGGCGGGCTGTCCCGCTCCTGGGCATGCCGCGATGCGCCCCCTCTCCCGAGGATCCCGGCTGGCGGGCAGACTGGGTGAGGGCGGCGAGTTGGCATAGCGCAACAGAGCGTTACCGTGTCGGCACGATCTCAGCAGCAGTCTCCCGTGCGGGTTCCCGATTCCAGGGGTAACGCGCCCTGGCTCGCGGTGTCCGGCTAGTGGGTGCCGAACCAACCCTGTACGAGAACCACCGTGGTGCCGCCGTCAGGCAGCTTGTGGTGGACGCGGGAGTACTTGTGGCCGGCATCCTTGTGGTGCGTGACCTTGGTCACTTCGGCCGTGTAGCGGCTCCAGTCTGCGAGCCGCACGATGATCGTCTGACCCGGCTTGGCGTGGTCGATCATGGATTCTCCTTGTGTCGAGTGGTGCAGGCGGGATGCCCAACCGGCTTGTGCCGGCCCTCGGTTAGAAAGTCAGGTTCTGGGGGTCGAAGCCCAGGGTGGTCGCGAACTCGCGGCCCTTGTCGGTGAAGACGACGAACGAGCAGCCATCGTCCTCCAGGAACGTGTCCAGCAGCCCCTTCGACTTCAGGTCGGTGAGGTTGCCCTTCTCGCTCGCGGTGACGGTGACGAGCGGCGAGCCGCTCCAGTTCGGCGCGTCCTCGCAGAAGCTGCGGAACAGGTCGAGCGATGCCGGCGTGAGTGCGATTGCGTCGGTCATGGTGTCTCCTTGTGTCGGTGGGAGTGGGATCCGGCATTCGCCGGCCCAGGGAACGGGTGAGAGTTGCTCTGCGCTTGCCACGGCGCATTCTCCCCGCCTTTCGATCATGTTTCCCTGCATTGATCCGCGCCCATGATCGGCCTGTAGAAGCGCCCCGGCGGCTGCCGGTCATCAGCGTCCCGTGAGGGACGGCCCAGGTACTAGCTGGGACGGGTGAAGCGCGGTGCATTGACACACATTGAGAGAGTTGAGGGTGCTGACCCGTTTCCGGCATCGCCCAGAGAGATTGCCTGCCAGGATCGCGCTCTCCCTGGCCTCAGGCTGGCCCGATGCAATGCGGCCCAGTCTCCCCGCCGTGGTCGCCCTGGTTCACATCCCAAGCAACGCCGCGGCTCTTTGTTGATGACACCAAGGTAGCTACCACGTTGTAGCTCATGTTGTAAGAGGTTTGTAAGAAGCTACAACGTGGCGCAGAAACGGCTTGTCCAGTAGGATTGAGGGGTGGCTACGGATCTCGGATCGCCGGCACGAAGCCCTGAGGGGGCGTCCTCGACGACGGCTCTGGAGCTTCGTGTCATGGAGAACAGCGGGATCGAGGCACACTCCCTCGTCGACCAGGGCGACGACGGGGTACGGGACGTCGACCGTCGGAACGGGAACGCCGCCCGCGCTCGCCGGCAGGCCGCGGCATCAGCCGGGACAGTCGAGGGGGCAGACGGCTCGGTGCATCGGCTCACCTCGACGACCCTCGTCATCCCAGAGGACAAACGATGCGAGGCTCTGACCGTGAAGGGCAACCGGTGTCGAGCCGGCCGCATGCGGGGTCTCACGGTCTGCGTCTTCCACTCTCACCGCGCACTGACTGACGAGGGGCTGGCCGAGATCGTCGACGAGCGGGCAAAGCCTCGTCTAACCCCCCGTAAAGCCTTGCAAGCAGTGGTGGCGATGCGGTCAGAAGAGCTTGCCGAGGCGGCTGTCGCGAACGCTCTCGACTCGCAGGGTCTCGCCGGCACTCGGGCGGTGCTGGCGCTGGTCGACGCGGTCGACCCGCTGGTGTCCGAGGGGCGCAGCCTGACGCTGACCCGTGAGGGGATGGCGTCAGCCACCTACGAGCAGATGGCGCAGGTGTTCGGCCAGGACGAGGCACCCTCCCCACGGCTTGGCTAGGCGGCTCGCGCCTCGCGGCAAATGCCACAAGGCTAGATGGCCTCACTGCTCTGCGCGCCCGTCACGCAGGCGCGAAAGAAGCTAAGGACAGCCGGGCGGGGAGGGGGCCAGCCCCCGCTCGCGCCTGCGCGTTCGGCTCCTCCCCCGGAGGCGTAACTGCCGAGACCCAACCGCCGCCGGGACTCCTGGCGGGACTCCTTACCTTCATATAGTCTTGAATGTATGCAGGATTGCATCATCTGGAGTGGCCCCCTCCACAACGGGTACGGGGTGATGCGGCAACGTGGGACTCCCAGGAAGCTCAGGATGCACCGCCGTGCTTGGGAGCTTCTGGTGGGGCCGCTCGACGGGGAGGTGCTGCACCACCTCTGCGAGCAGAAGGACTGCGTCAACCCGTTCCACATGCAGCCGGCGACGGTGGCGCAGCACAACACGATCCACGCCGGCGACCGCGTCCAGGAGGTCTGCTCGCGCTGCGGGTCGGATGACTGGGCGTCGAACGGGCCGAAGCGGAGGTGCCGGCCGTGCTGGAACGCCAAGCGCCGGCAGCGGAGGGCGCGTGTCTGAGCAGAAGACGATGACGGTGCGACTCCCGCCCGAGATGCACACGCGCCTGAAGGTGGTGCTGGCCCGCGAGGGGAAGAGCCTTCAGTGGCTGATGACGGACTACATCAAGCGCTACGTCGAGGCGAAGGAGTCGAAGTGAGCAGCACCGACTTCGGGATCGTGGCGCAGCGAGCCGCGGAGGCTCAC
>Ga0247762_1000294_pt1 | contig 17118 bp, 3 predicted proteins | sample UWRJL081202R4_FD_181016 | JGI IMG/M metagenome (GOLD analysis project Ga0247762, IMG submission 181016) | Plant litter microbial communities from Arlington Agricultural Research Station in Wisconsin, United States - UWRJ-L081-202R-4 | ecosystem: Environmental > Terrestrial > Plant litter >...
CAGGACCACGCGATCAACGCGGACACGGTGTTCCGGGCGGCGCTGGCCGGCGCGTTCTCCGGTGGCGGCATGACGCTGGGGGCCCGGTTCGGGATGCCGTCCCAGGACCAGCGGATGTACGCGGCCGCAGCGATCGGCCACATGAACCAGACCAACGGGGCGCCGCTGGCGTACAGCGACTGGCAGCAGATGACCGACCTGCAGAAGCGCACCGCGGTCAAGGCCGCCGGCGCCATGTCCAAGGCGGTCACCGACGGGGCGTTCGACAAGATCGAGTCGGACATGGTGGACGGCATGGTCTCGGGTGTGGCCGGTGCCGCGCGTGCCCGCGACTACGTGCGCGACACCAAGGAGGCGGCGCTCGCCAAGGGCGCGGAGGCCACCGACCAGGCGTCCCCGATCGTGATGCACGAGTCGTACACGTTCCGCCCGGACGCGCTGAGCACCAGCCACCACCAGCTGCTGATGCACCAGCAGGACAAGACCCGTGCGATCCAGGTCCAGCTGGACGCGATGGAGTCCAAGATCCTCGAGCTGACCACGAAGAACAAGGTGGACCCGGCCGACACCGACATCGCCACCCAGCTCGCGGAGGCGCAGGCGAACCTGGCGGCGCACACCGCGGAGATCAAGGCGAGCGTCACCCTCGAGCGCACGATCGGCAAGTACGTCGCGGAGATCGACGCGGCCTACGCCGACCCGGACAAGGCCGCCGGCATGGTCACCGCGGAGCTCAAGATCGACGAGCTGAACGCGATGCTCGAGGACATGTTCGACATGACCGCCAACGAGTTCATCCTGGTGATGCGGGACGGCAACGAGGCGAAGATCCCGCTCAACGCGGACACCCAGTTCGCCTTCAGCCGCGCGGTGAGCCGGCTGGTCACCCGTGACCCGGCGGACTCCAAGGGTTCCTGGCCGATCCTGGCGCCGCAGGTGAACAAGATCTGGGCCTCGCGCAACGTCAACGGCCTCTACGGGGTCAGCCAGATCATCCTGCAGCAGATCCGCGGCGACTACGACGGTGACAAGACCCGCCCGCTGCAGCAGCTGGTGGTGCCCGACCAGCGGTACCGGGACATGCGCGCGGGAGCCAGCATCTTCGGCGTCGAGGTGATGCCGGACATCGGCTCCTCCAAGTACGAGCAGACGCTGGCCACCCGGGTGATGCAGTCCTGGGACGCGGACAACGCCACGCTGGCGGATGCGGCGCGCAAGGTGGCCGCCGACATCGAGGCGAGCCTGAAGACCCGGTACGTCGCCAAGCGTGGCCGGCGTGACGACCTGGTCGACCGGAAGATCATCGCCGACATCTCGGCTGCGGTGATCGACGCGCTCAAGAACGGGCAGGACGTCCGCGAGATCGTCCTGACGATGATGAGCCAGCGTGCCGGCCGGGAGATCCTGAAGGTGGGGCTCGGCGAGTACTGGATGCCGGGGCAGCCGAAGCTGTCCAACGAGGTGTACTGGATCGCCAACATGGTCACCCAGCACCTGGACGAGTTCCAGCAGGTCTACGCCGAGTACACCCCGAACACCGTCGGCCCCACCCCCCAGCGCAAGGCGGCCCAGCCGAAGAAGGTCGCCACCGATGCGCAGCACCGCGACCCGATCAGCGGTGCCACCGAGGCGTCCAACATCATCCACGAGCTGCCGGGCTCCAACCTGTTCCGGATGTTCCAGAAGCTGCACTACAACCTGTGGAACACCACGACCAAGTACGTCGGCTGGGCCCACAAGGCGTCCAACCCGGAGTACGCGCGGCTCGTGGAGTTCTACGAGGCCCTGTCCCAGGGCGTCCTGAAGCAGAAGCAGGAGCGGGAGAACGCCAACGACAAGATCATCGGTGACGTGCTGCGGATGCTCGAGCGGATGGCCGGCGACAAGAAGGAGCTGGAGGCCCTGGGCCTGTCCAGCCTGGGTGACATGGCGCTGATCGCCAACGCCGGCGTCCCGCAGATGGTCTACAAGACCGGCTCCGACGGTGTCCGCCGGATGGAGTACACGGGCCGGATGATCACCATCGGCCAGAACCTGCTGTACCTGTCGATCGAGAACTTCAAGCGGGAGAACCACAAGGTCTGGGAGCAGGACCCCAACCTCAGCGCCGCCGTCAACTCCCTCTCGCCGCTGACCCAGCCGCAGGTGCAGGGCACCAAGAAGTCCCGCCCCGGCAACGCCGAGACGGCGTTCGTCAAGATCTTCGAGAACACCCGGGTGTACGACCTGGTCGGCACCGACGCGCACTCCCTGGGTGTGCAGCGCACCGTGGGCCAGGTGTTCCGCGAGCTGGTGAACCTGTCCCCTGACGAGCGCACGCAGCAGAAGTACGAGCTGCGTTCGGGGGTCTACGCCGACTCCAAGAAGGGGTTCAACATCCCGTTCAGCGAGCCGGAGCTGAAGTCCGGTTCGGTGACCGCGTACAAGTCCCTGATCGACTCGCTGTTCTCCGCGGCCGACTCCACCATCACCATCAACCGCTCCGGCAAGGACAAGGGCGAGGTGCACGGCCGGTACGCCGACAAGTCCGACGAGCGGGAGCTGGAGATCCAGGAGGCCTGGCGCTCCGTCCAGCTCCTGATGCGCACGTTCCTGCCGAAGACGGAGCGCTACACGGCGGAGGACGTCGTCAACCTCACCAACTCCAACAAGGAGTTCGGTGACGCGCTGATGAAGACGCTGCCGGACAGCGTGATCCCGTGGGCGCTGAAGCGCTTCGACTCCAAGACCGGCACCCCGGTGTTCTCCAAGTGGTTCTACGAGGTGTGGACCCAGCCCACCGCGGAGCAGGCTGCGATGTCGTACTTCCGTGGCCTCACCCTGGGCAAGTGGTTCGCCATGGTGCGGACCCTGAAGATGGACGCGGCTCGTGGTGACAAGACCGCCGAGAAGGGGATCGCGTACCACAGGCTCGACTCGCGCGTGCACCGCGTCATGTTCCGCCTGGGCGCCAACTCGGTCGGCAACGACGAGATGCTCGCCATGTTCGAGGAGAACCAGGACCGAGCCTTCTCGGTGGACTCCACCCCGCTCAAGGCGTTCATGACGAAGCTGAACGAGGCGCAGACCACCAAGGAGTTCTTCAAGTACCTGAACCTCGAGGAGGGCATGGTCGACGAGGGTGCGCCCCTGCTGCCGTGGATGGACGAGGTGGCGCTCTTCGACGCCGACAAGACCAACGGCGGCTGGACCTCCAAGCAGTCCACCCCCGCGCTGCTGGAGAACATCACCAACCTGCGCATGACCGCGAACCGGCTCATCGGCGACTTCAACAAGTCGGTCGAGCGGAGCAAGTCGGACGTCCAGACGGCGCTGGCCGTGCAGCGGTGGCACCAGCACCTCAAGTTCCCGGACGACACGAACCTGAAGATCCGTGACGGGGACGAGGAGACCTACAACCAGTTCCTCGACCTGCTCAAGCGTGCCGCCCGGCGCCGGCTGGTCAGTGGACCGCGCGCCATGCTGCAGCACACGGCCCACCTGGCGTACGGGATCTACGCGCCGGCGCACGCCAAGGCCAACAACCCCGAGTTCCTGGCAGCCAACGCCGCGCTCGAGGCGCTGGACAACGCGATCGGCTACCTGACCACCCCGGAGCGTGCGCTCAACGACCTGACCGCCCACAGCGACGACTCGGTGGCTGCCTCGCCGCACATGATCCTGCGCGACGGCGGCACCATGATGACCCGCGACGGCAAGCAGGTCACGTGGGACATGAACGCGGTCGAGGCCATGCTGCCGCTGATGCTCGACGCCAAGCAGCACCCACTGATGCGCACGATGCTCTTCGACACCGTGGTCGAGCTGGACTCCGACAACGTCGCCCGCAAGAAGTTCCTGATGGGCTCCACCCTCGACCAGGTCCTCAAGGGCAACACCGCCAAGAAGCTGTACCGGGAGAAGAAGAACCCGGACCTCACGCAGGCGATGAAGTGGCTGACGCTGCTGGAGGCCGAGCTCCGAGCAGACGACAAGCACGTGATCGAGCAGAAGGTCACCGAGCTGGTGCTGGCGCGGACCACCGCGCTGGACCACCCGGCGGACTTCGAGGAGATCCAGGCGATGACGACGAAGGCGTACATCGACTTCGCCGTGGCGACGCAGGCCGCCAGCCGCACCGTGGACCGCCCGGGTCAGGACGACCCGGCTCACATCGCCGGCCAGGCGCTGCGGCAGGCCGCGCTCATGGCTCAGGTCGCTGCGACCTACAAGGTGGACCCCGTCGTCCTCGGCGACGACATGGACAAGGCGCGCAAGCTCATCGAGGACGAGCGCATCGCCCCGTACCGCGAGCGGGTGCGGGCGCTGCGTAAGGCGGCCGGCAAGAAGAGCCTGAGCGCCGACGACCGCGACAAGATCATCGCCCTGATGGAGTCGCAGCAGAAGGTCCTGGAGGCGATGCAGGCGAAGGTCGCGCGGATGTTCGACCTGAACGCCACCGACCAGATCGTCGCGCAGTACCAGTACGACGACAAGGCCGACCAGGCTCTCAAGACCGCCCGCCAGAACGTGCTCATCAAGTACGTCTACGAGCACGGCGAGCTGGTGAAGGCAGCCGGCCCGGCGCTGCAGACCGTCACCCAGATCATGAACCACCTCGGGGAGACCCCGCAGAACCGGCTGCTCACCCCGCTGATGCTGGGCGAGAAGGCGTGGGTCGAGCTGTCCAACGTGATCATCTCGGTGGAGATCGGGCACCTGCTGACGGTGGGGCCGGCGGACTCGCCGTTCCCGCCGTACCCGACGGACGAGAACCTGCAGAAGTACCTGGACCCCTCGTTCTCGTGGCTGACCGACTTCCTGCTCCCGGGTGACAAGAGCGGGATCCTGGCCGCCTCGCGCCGGATTGCGAAGGAGGCCGGCAAGGTCAGCCAGGAGGTCACCGCCGCCGAGCTCGTCACCAAGGTGAAGAACACGCTGCTGCGGCAGGGCACGCTCGGGACCCTCACCCCGGAGATCCCGATCCAGGCGATCGAGTCCTACGAGCTGCTCACCGGTGCCAGCGCTGTGCCGTCGGTCGCCATGCACGGCCTGCTCTCCCAGCGCTGGGGCGCGGTGATGAAGGCCACCAGCCGCCAGGAGACCGACACCGTGGCGGATGCGACGGTGGAGCTGAGCTGGCGCGACCTGGACTGGGTGCGCAACGGCCAGTTCAACGACGTGGCGATCACCGCCGGGAACGGGGAGACCTACACGCGGCCGCTGGCGCACCTGAACAACCGCTTCGCCGAGGAGCTGTCGTTCACCTACGGCAGCGCCACCACGCCGGTGGACCTGATGGTGCGACCGAACGTGGCGCGTGAGTGGATCCGAAGCAACGGCACCGCGCCGACCTCGAGGTTCAAGTCGGTGAACATCGACCGGCTCCGCGAGGAGATCGGCCTGATCCTGCGGGAGATGTACCCGAACGCCTCGGTCGAGACCCTCGACCAGATGATGGCCGCGGTCAAGGTGTCGATGAAGTTCGTCAACCCCGACGCGCAGCCGGCGGCCACGCAGGCCGAGGCCGCGGCCCACAGCAACAGCCTGTGGCACGAGGGCACGGTCTACGAGTCGGCCGGCGACACCGGCCCCAGCCTCATCGAGGCGTACTTCTTCGGCCCCGGAGGCGTGAACCCCCGCGGTCAGCAGTCCGCCCTCGACACCCGCAAGCTCGGGCTCATGGGCATCGAGGACTACGTCCGGCCCACGGCGGAGCAGGTCCTGAAGTTCGAGGCGTTCGCCAAGACCGACTTCGGCCGGATGCTCGCCGAGAAGACCAAGCACTTCATGGACGTCAAGATCGGCAACAACGAGCCGACCAGCGTTCACTTCTACAACGCGATCTACAAGCTGATGAAGCTGAAGCACTGGCTCGAGGGGACCGACCCCGCCACGGGCAAGCGGGTGCGCTGGTCCGCCGAGCAGGTCATCGACTGGCAGATGAAGAACCCCAACATCGACATCTACAGCGACCAGGGCCCGCTGCGGGACGCGGTCCTGTGGAAGCCGTCCGACCCGGTGCTCGCCGACATGATGGGCGACATCGGCTACGGCGGTGTCAGCAACCGTCTGCTGCAGCGCACCGCAGAGACGGACCTCAACACCATCCCGCGGTACAAGGCGTGGTGGTCCGACCTCATGGAGGAGCGGTTCCCGGTCGCCAGGTCGCAGCCGACCAACCTCACGAACACCGACGTGGCTCAGCAGTCGTACGTGCAGGACCTGAACGTGAGCAACTACACCACGCCGCAGGAGCGCACCGCGTTCAAGCGCCGCTGGGAGAACATGAAGTACAAGATGGCGGCCGCGAAGGACGACCGCACCAAGGACATGCAGCGCAAGACGTTCGACCCGGTGGCCAACCGCAAGGCGAACCAGGCCACCGCCGTCGGGTACGTGTCGACGCAGGACGTCCGGCTCAACATGCCCGACGAGTGGAAGTTCATGGCGGCCAGCCACACGCCACTGAAGGACCAGGTGACCGCGCTGCTCCAGACGTACACCTCGGAGCAGCAGGCTCGAGTCGGCGCGAACGGCACCTCGTTCTGGATCTTCCGTGAGGACGGCACCTCTGCCACCGAGGAGGGCCTGATCATGAAGGGCAACCTCGGCGGCAAGCTGAGGATCGTGCCCGGTGAGATCGTCGCGTTCGACGTGGCCGACTACGACGACATGGACCCGGAGCAGGCGCGCCGGATCGCGGAGAAGCGGATCAAGTGGTTCGTGGACCGGGGCGCGGCCATCATGATCGTGTCCAGCAAGGGCAAGTCACCGCTGATCGCGGAGCTCCAGGAGTCCACGCAGGTCGACCACGGCTACGTGCCGTACGAGAACAACAACCTCATCCTCATGCCGGACGTCTTCGACGAGTCGGTCTTCCAGAACGTGGCGGCCGCCCGTTCGCGCCTGACCGCCCCGTCCGCCATCCCCATCTCCCAGCAGCGCCTGTCGTTCCTGTTCTTCGACCAGCAGGTCGAGGAGAACACGATGTGGGTGCCGGTCCGCCCGGGGTACCGGTCGAAGTTCGACTCGGTCCAGGCGATCTTCGACCTGCTGCCCATCGACGCCCACCACCGGTTCAACACCGCCGTCACCCATGACGGGGCGCTGGCTGTGCAGAAGCGGCTCGAGGGCCTGAACACCTCCGCCGGCAAGGCCATGGTGCTCAAGCAGTCCCTGTCCCACCTGTACGACAAGGACGGGAAGCTCAAGAAGGGCATCCGCCAGAGCCAGGTCGACAAGGAGGAGCAGGACTTCGCCGATGCGTGGGACCGCATGATCGCGGCCATGCCCGACCGGGTGGCGCAGAACACCAGCGGCCCGGTCCCCAACGAGGAGTTCGGCACCGGCGACTTCATCCCGTTGATCGGCCGGGACAACGAGCTGATGCTGTACCGCCACGGGTACAAGTACCCGAAGGACATCACCGAGCAGCTGAGGAACCAGACCCAGGGCGACTCCGATGCGCGTGGCCTCGTCGTCTACAGCGGCGAGATCGAGCCGACGGCCACCACGCACCGCGGCACGGTCTCCCGCATCCTGAAGGCGCCCGGTCGTGGGTTCCGCATGGAGCTCGAGATCCCGGTCGGGACGCTCGGCTCGAAGCAGACCTTCGAGCACAACGGCATGAAGTACATGCGGACCAACATGCCGGGCCGCGTGCAGGTTCCCGAGCTGGCGATCTTCGGCCAGCGGGACATCGACGGCTACGCCAGCATGCACGACGTCATGTCGAAGCAGGCGACCGGCGGACTCGGTGTGGGCTTCGCCCCGTGGTTCGCCATGGTGGGCATCGACTTCACCGAGGATGTCCGCAAGTTCTTCGGCCAGAAGAACACCAGCGACGCCATCGGCATCCTGCGTCAGATCTCCGCGCTGGGCAAGAAGATGACGGTCGAGGAGATCCACCTCTTCCAGTCGCTGACCACGGGGCAGGACTCCTACCTCGCCCTCATCTCCGACATGATCCCGAGCCTGGGCATCGCCGACGTCGACATCGCCAAGTGGGTCGGCCATCTGCAGGACGACACCGCCGAGGCAGCCATCGTGCGGGCGATGCTCGTGTACCTGATGTCGCCCGGCGCCAACGTCGACGCGATCCTGGGGTCGAGCGGGTTCAACGTCGACCGCCCGCACCTGTCCGGCGCCAACACGCAGCTGATGCCGGAGCTGTTCACCCGGGCGTTCGACCTGTCAGCCCCTGACAGCGACATCCGCCGCGTGCTCGGCGAGCGCCTGAACCACCAGCTGAACGAGGACTCCAACACCGGCGAGTGGTGGCACCTCAACGTGAACACCTGGGAGGTCACCGGCAAGCCGGCGAACGGCCCGGCCATCGTCGGCATGCTGCAGTTCGGTGAGGCCGTCGTCTCGGACGACAACATCGAGGCGAACCTGCAGGCCCAGGCGCGCAAGGACGTGCAGAGCGCCACCACGCACCAGGCCCTGATGAACATGATCGGGACCGGCGGCACCATCATCCCCACCCGGGCGCAGAAGAAGCTCGACCGCCTGACCGATGTGCTGTCCGAGGAGCAGTCGACGGAGGCCGAGCCCGGCTCCCTGTGGCGTGACCTCACGTTCGTGAACCCGCAGACCAGCGGGCCCGGCACGCGCTGGCAGCGTCGCACGGTGGCCGAGCACAAGTACTACAACCGCTCGCTGGTGCGGATGGGCCAGTACCGGCATGCCATCAGCTTCAAGGGTGACGAGTTCAACGATGACCGCGAGGCCATCAACACGCAGATCAAGACGATCCGCCACCGGCTCAACCTGCGCCCGGCGCAGGAGGAGCTGATCCACTACTGGATCCGGCAGATGCTCTACCACCCTGTCGAGGGCAAGGACCAGAACGCCTTCACCGGGGACCTCGCACCGCAGGATGTGCTCGGTGCCGCCAAGTCGATCCTGGAGAACCTGGACCAGGGCATGCTCCCGACGTACGACTCCGCGGGCCCGTCGTTCTTCTCCTACACCGACCTGTCACTCCTGTTCCAGGCGGCGCAGGATGACGAGCGCGCGTGGCGTCCCTCCCGCAAGGCGAACGAGCCGCTCACCCGGGTGAGCCAGAAGGACATCGGCGAGTGGATCGCCGTCGCGTTCGGTCAGTCCCTCAACGAGATGACCGACTTCGACCCGATCTACCGGCTCGACTTCTCCGGGTTCATGAACACCTACCAGACGGTGCTCAAGAACAGCGGCTACATGATGGACATCTCCTTCGACAAGCAGATCCAGGGCAGGCTGCTGGACCCGAAGACGAACGAGCTGCTGACCGTCACGATCGACCGCGTGGAGGAGACCCGGCTCACCGAGCAGGTCATCCTGGCGACCGCGAACCTCGAGTACGAGGACCTGCTGGACGGCAACACCGACGTCACCGACGCCGCCTGGCGCCAGCGCCGGCTCGATGCCCGTGCCCGGTGGCGCGCACGTCGCGCGGTGCCTCCGGTGAAGACGCCGTCCTCGCGTGACTACGTCCGCTACGGCACCGAGCGGCTCAACAAGGACGCCGACCAGCACAGCCTGCAGCGCATCGTGATCGCGCTGCGGCACGGCATGGCGATGCTGAACCCGGGCCTGTACTTCTCGATGATCCCGGAGCAGGGCTTCCGGATGTTCCTGTCCGAGATGACGAACCTGATCACCGGGGAGTCCACCCTGCGTTCGGTGTCCGGTGTCGGGCGAGCGGGGAACTGGGCGCTGGGCAAGGCCACCGGTGGCCGCGCGCAGATGACCCTGACGCAGTACTCCCCGGAGCAGATCCGCGACCTCAACCAGCTCTTCACGTCCCTGGGCAACGACGGTGCGTTCACCTCGCTGATCATCAAGGACATGATGTACCAGAAGAACCGGCACGCCCCGAACAAGGCGGTGGCCGGCTTCGAGAAGTTCGCCTCGATCGGTAACTGGTGGCAGGACCCGACGCACGGCACCACGCAGAAGTCGATGGCGCGTCACTACGTCGAGGCCATCATGCGTGCCAACGAGGCGCTGCCCGGCCGGCGGGTGATGACGGTCGACTCCGTGATCGCCGCGCTGCGAACGGACCCGGGCTACTTCGCCAAGCACGACGAGGCGCTGCACAAGATGGCCAGCAACTGGGTCGTCGACTTCCGCTCACTGAAGCAGACCCCGTGGTCGCTGGCGATGAAGGGGATCTACGACCCCTGGAGCAAGTCGGCCAACATGCCGAAGCGCTTCGTCGGCACGCTGATGAAGATGCAGCTGATGTACGCCACCTACAACCTGAACGTGCTCACCACGATCACCGGCATGCAGGGCTACACCGACATGGCCGCGGTCTTCTTCGACGGCAAGCGCAAGCCCCGCTCGTTCCTGAAGACCTGGTGGAAGGCGCGCAACGACGAGCCGATCACCGACGAGGACTACGAGACCATCGACATGTCCTCGGCCATCGACGGGGCCACCATCGCCAACGCCTTCATCCGCGGTGGCGTCACGCAGACCGGGCTGTTCCTGCTTGGCATGGCATCCGGAGGCATCCTGTCCGGTGAGGACGAGGAGACGAAGCGCCGGCGCAAGCTGGCTGAGGCGCAGAACGTCCCGCTGCTCATGGACCCCCGCCGTCTCGAGAACGACTTCCGGAACAAGGACACGATCTTCCTGGACTGGATGCCGCCGCAGTTCCAGGCGTTCTTCCGGGTGCAGGGTGACGACGGTGTGCAGGGTGCGCGGGCCGCGGCCCAGATCAGCTGGATCCTGAAGCCCTTCCTCTCCCCGATCCTGGGCATGGAGAAGTTCTTCATGACCGGAGACTTCGGCTACGTCACCCACGGGTTCATGGACGCGGTCGGCTCGATGCCGCTGTTCAACATCGCGGCGTGGGACGACACGGTCCGTGCGTCCGACGAGCTCGTGGCCATGGCTGCGGACGAGCAGGCGGTCGGCACCACGACCGCGACGAAGAACGCGACGTTCCTGCTCACCAACGCCGTGGCGATGTACGAGCACATGCTCGTGGAGAACATGTTCCTCAACTCGCTCTACGCCGGGTTCGACCAGTACGACCGTGACCCCACCAAGCTGGTGCTGCGTGACAGCGACGGCGACATCCAGAAGACGATCGAGGACAACGCCCGCGAGAACAACATTGCGACGAAGGACTACATCGCCGACGGCCAGGGCGCTGTGGCGGAGGGCGACGTCGGCACCGGCTACATGAAGCGCGACCCGCTGTCGGCAGCAGCGGCGGCCTACACCGAGAACAACCTCACGGCCGCTGCCGTGCTGTCGCTGTTCAAGCCGATCCACCACCAGGAGTTCTTCCGCGGTGACATGCCGGTCACCATGCGCGACGTCAAGCTGCCGGAGATGTCGGAGGCCGAGTCCAAGGTCGCCATCATCGTGGCCACGCTGAACCAGCAGGCGTCGCAGGGAACGCTCGAGCGCCAGCTGTCCCTCGACGAGGTCACGTACATGCTCAAGGGCAAGTTCATGAAGGACAAGGACTGGAACTCCTTCAACAACCTCGACGCCCTGGCGAAGCAGTTCTACGAGTCCGACAAGAACCCGGTGTACGACCCGCTGTCGATCCTCGGCAAGGACGGCCAGGAGGTGCTCACCAAGTCCGGGCACGCTGCCCTGTTCAAGGGCCTGATGGGCGGCACGATCACCCTCGACGACCCGGAGATGCGCGGAATCTTCATCACCGTGGACCAGCGCAAGGAGATCGAGAAGGACTTCTTCACCGACTACACCCGCCAGGGCACCGACATGGGCCTGACCCACCAGCAGGCAGAGCGGCGTGCCACCCGGCTGATGTACGGGCCGACCGACAACCAGTCGATCATGGGCTTCAAGGAGATGCTCTACGACAAGCGCATCCCGACGTCGCCGAACGCCCAGTACAAGCAGCTGAACACCACCTACGTCACGGGCCCCGACGGCTTCCCGTGGGCCACCGGCTACAAGCGTGGCGGTGCGCCGACCACGGGCGGCTTCTGGTCGCTGTTCGGCGGGCTGAAGCGCCCCTCGATCAACGTCGACGACTCCATGATCCAGGACAGCCGGATGAACTCGTCCGACACGGTGCGTGGCATCGACACCGGGCTGCGTGGTCTGGTGCCGGTGAGCCCGACGGAGAACATCCCCACCGACTACGAGCTGACCAAGATGCAGATCAAGGCCATCGACGACGCAGCACGCGCGGCGCAGCAGGGCTACACGCCGAACGAGCAGGACACCGCGGGCAGCGCCGGCAGGTTCTACCGCAGCAGCTACGGCGGCGGCGGCTACGGTGGCGGAGGTGGCAAGGGCTACAGCCCGACCATCTACTGGAGCCGGCAGCCCACTCTGCCGCGCGGCACCAACGTCTACGGCAACTCGGCGAAGAACCTGTTCTGGAACAACGCCAACATCCGTCGCACCACGATCAGGCGTGAGCGGTACCAGAGCACTCGTGAGAGGTTGAACCAGTGGCAGTAGACATCATGGGCCAGAAGGTCGTGGAGTTCTCGGAGTGGTACACCGAGTACGACCCCGACGGTAGGGACGGCTGCCTCGAGTTCCGTGGGATGTCCAACATGGCTGCGTCCATGTGGCGCGAGTTCGACGACTTCAAGCGGGAGATGGACGCCCGTGTGTCCAACTACTCCGTGCTGGAGAAGATCGCCGACGGCGAGGTCATCAACCGCAAGCCCGACCTGCCCAACGTCAGCAGCGGTGAGACCGCCGGCCTGGTCCGGCGCATCGCCCGCAACCTCGTGCAGAACACGCCGAACGTGGAGATCATCTCCAAGTTCGACGACGACGAGCCGCCGGGCATCTTCACCCGTCACGTGCTGCTGACCAAGATCATCGGCAGCGACCAGTACAGCAACGACATGCAGCAGAACCTGTTCGCATCGACGAAGACCTCGCTCACCCTCGGGTTCGAGTGCGTGATCCCCACGCTGACGATCGACGCGCAGAAGGGCTGGTACGTCAAGTACGACACCATCCACTACCGCGACGTCTTCCCCGAGCCCGGCGTGCGTGACGTGCGCGAGGCGCCCGTGGTCTACATCCGCCGGTACCTCAGCCGCGGCCAGGCCGAGATGCTGATCATGGAGAACGCTCCGGGCTGGGACATCTCCGCCCTGAAGCGGATGCTGAAGAACGGACCACCGAACCGCGAGCACCAGTCGGTGGCCTTCCAGGACCTCAAGCACCACGCTGCCACGCCCAAGGGCTACGAGATCATCACCCGCTACACCAGCGACGGGATGCCGTTCCTCACCTTCGACGGGCGAGAGAAGCTGCTGCTGCGGATCGAGAAGAACAAGCACCCGCTCAAGGAGCACCCGGTGCACTTCCTGATCCTGGAGAAGGACGACCAGCAGCCGCTGGGCAAGAGCCAGGTGGAGCTGCTGGTCGGCCGGCAGGACTTCCAGGACCTGATGCTCAACGGTGCGATGAAGCTCTGGTACCGCAACATCAACCCGAGCATCATCGGCTACGGCACGGTCAACGCCATCCCCAACCTGAGCCCGGGGAAGTACACCCAGATCTCCAACCCCAACGCCAAGGTCGAGGCGTTCGAGGTGAACACCCAGACGCTGATGCAGTACGGCGCGATCAGCGAGCAGAACCTCGGGTCCATGGTGACCCTGCTCGGCAGCGCCGACCAGCAGATGGCGACGCAGAGCGGCGGCAACGGCAACGGCATGTCGGCCACACCGCAGGGTGTCGAGGCCCAGCAGGCGATGGTCGACATCACCACGAACAACTACCAGAAGGCGATCGAGGCCTTCTTCTCCAAGTACTGCTCGTACGCCCTGACGATCTACTTCCAGGAGCTGAAGGCGGTGAAGAAGGTGGAGCTCACCGCGGACTCGCGGAACAAGCTCCTCAACGCTGGCATGCCGATCACCGAGCTGAACGAGGACGGCACCTACGACGTCGACTACGAGAAGCTCGCCACCGAGTACTGGGTCCGTACCGTGCCCGGCTCGCTGATCGAGATGGAGGACGAGAAGCAGCTGCGCATCCTGAACCAGCTCTTCATCCCGCTGTCCCAGTCCCTGCCGGCGCTCGTCCAGTCCGGTGACGCCGAGGCCGTGAAGCGTGCGTCGATGGCCATGGCGTTCATCGTCGGCAAGCAGATCGAGCTGAGCGGTGCGAGCAGTGCCTTCGACCTGAAGCAGCTGTGGCTGGAGGGCAACGTGCAGGAGGTCACGCAGCACCAGCGCACCATCGAGGACCTCGAGAACCGCGTGGCCGGCGTGTCCGTGCAGTACAACATCGACCAGGCGATGCAGCACGAGGCGATCACCCAGCTGCAGGAGCAGATGACGCTGATGGCCCAGAACCAGCAGACGCTGCTCGAGAAGCTAGGTGTGGGTGCGCAGCCTTCAGAGAATGGAAATGCTCCAGTACAGCCGCAGGTAAATAACGGGGCTCAGGTTCCTATCCCTACGCCCTAGTCTCATACCCGCAATGCTTTAGCCCAATACACAGGAGGCGCGCGACATGGTCGCACCAGTCCAGAAGGACAGCCTGACCGACTACCAGGTCGCGCTGGCCACGTACCTTCGCATCTCGAGCCCGGTGGCCGGCATGTTCACCGGCAGCGAGATCAAGCCGAACCCGAACGCGCGCAGCATCCGCGTCCCGGACATCCGCGTGGACGACTACATCGTCGACGCCGACATCGCCCGCATCGGTGCCGACCACTACTCGGGGTCGGAGTTCACCACCGAGTGGAAGAACGGCATCCCCCCGATCGAGTGGCGCACCTACTCGATGAGCCGGCACCGCTCCTTCGGCTTCACGGTGTTCGACGAGCAGCTCCGCTACTCGCCGATCAAGAACATCGTCCAGGAGTACACCGGTCGCAAGATGCAGACCACGGTGCTCCGCGACCACGACAAGTACTGCCTCCTCGCGGCAGTGCTCGGCCACATGACCGGCAAGCTCGTCGCCCGCACCGCGGCCGACACCCCGCTGCCCGTCGTCGCCGACGCCTACCGCATCGCCTGCACGGGTGACGCGGCGGACTACAAGTGGATCGCCGAGCCGGGCGAGGACAACGACAACCAGATCCAGCCGTCGTTCGCCACGATCACCGGCATGGTGCTGGACGACACCAACCCGCTCTCGACCCTCGACGCTCTCAGCCTGTTGTTCAGTGACAACTGGTTCGACAGCAACTTCGGGAACAGCGAGCGCTTCCTGCTCGTCACCAGCGCCCTCGAGCTCGTCTTCATCAACGAGCTGATCGAGAAGGGCAACGGGACCGAGTCCGCCTTCAAGCTCCTGAAGGACGGTGACATCTCCGGTGCGAACGCCAACGGCTACCTCGGCACCCTCAAGGGTTCGTGGAAGCTCCACAAGATCCACCCGGAGTTCCTCCCGAAGGTGTTCGTCGACGCCAACAACGTCGTCGACCCGGTCGCCAACTCCGGCACCGCGGCCCGCACGAAGAAGCAGGTCATCGGTCTGGCCGCGTACAAGAACGCGATCCAGACCTACGAGCACTTCTCCGAGCGTCGCCAGGAGGACGGTGGCACCCGCTTCAAGGGCACCGAGTACGTGCAGGACTTCTCCTACGACTGCTGGGTCATCGACCAGCTGTCCGAGGGCGTCGTCCCGCTCTTCCTCCCGGCCGCCCCGGTGAAGACCGCCATCGTCGGCACCTCGTTCACGAACGTCGCTGCCAAGGTCGCGGCCGCTCGTGCGCAGCTCTCGGTCGCCCCGGTGACCTACCCGCTCTCCGGCGTGAACACGCTGAAGTCGCGGCCCGAGTGGTACACCAGCCCGTACACCAGCGCCAAGCTGGACACCGGCCTGGCTGTCCAGGCCACCGGCGACGTGGGCCACAGCAAGAACCCGTGACCGACAGGGGCAGGGCGGACTTCGACCCCCGCCCTGCCCCGCCTCGGACCTCTTGGAAGGAGAGTCCACGTGGAGCAGCTCATCGAGCTTCTGCAGCAGATCCAGGATCTTGCCGGTGCCGGCATCGACGCGCTCAAGGGCGCGGGCGAAGGCGCACGGGAGGGTGCCCCGCCCGAGGGCGAGGGTGGCCCCCCGCCCGAGGAAGGCGCACCTCCGCCCGAGGAAGGCGCACCCCCGGCCTGACCGTGGAAGTATGACCGTGGGCGCCGTCGCTTAGGCGGCGGTGCCCACGGCCGTCAGAGGAAGGAGCCGTTGTGGCACAGATGATCGGCGACGGCCCCAACCGGGGCAAGTCCGCACCGCCACCTCGGAAGCTGCCGAAGGGCAAGGCTGCCGAGCGGCTCAGTCGTGAGTACACGGCTGGGGTCAACCGGCGCAACGTGGATGCGCTGCTGCCCAAGCGCGACCCCAAGAAGGCGATGAGCGTCGCCGAGGCGATCGCCCTGGCCGGCACCGGTCGTGGCGTCGGCATCGGCACGGAGAACAGGCCGCTGTCGGTCGACGTCACGACGCCTGACGAGGTGCGGAAGGACGCGGCCGACAAGCTGTTCTTCAAGGCCCTCGACGACCGGCAGAAGTCGGAGATGCGCGGCGGTGTCAGTGCCGACGGTCAGCCGGCGTCCGTCTTCCGCGGTCTCCCGCAGGACGTACAGGGCGAGCGCGACCGCAACGGGATCGTGCAGGGCGTCGCGGACTCCTACAACCGGATGGCCCAGCGGCAGAAGAAGGACGAGCGGCGGCTCAAGCGCGAGAAGGCCGACCTCAAGGAGGTCGACAAGGTCCTCTCGGCGAAGGAGTGGGCGCGGCTCACCCCGCTGCAGCAGGCCGCGGTCCAGGCGAACTACGACCTGGCGAACGCGGTCGCGCGTGACTTCAAGCTGCAGTCCCACCAGCACAGCAACGGCACCGGCGAGCTCAACGAGAAGACTCGGGTTGAGAACGCCGGCAAGCTCGACGACTACCAGAAGCGGTTCGCCGACCTGTTCGGTGACGAGGGCACCGGGTTCAAGGGACTCGAGTACGCGCCCAACACCGTCGCCATGCTCGACAAGCTCGGCATCGAGAAGAACGAGCTGGCCGGCCGTACCCTCGACGACTTCGCCAGCGGTGACGCGCTGATCGACATGGAGACCATGCAGTCCCTGGGCAAGCCGCTGCCCGCCACCGACGACCCGCGCCAGCGGAACATGGTGTTCGCCAAGACGCTGGCCACGGGTCAGCTCGCGTACCAGGAGCAGC
>Ga0247762_1000296_pt1 | contig 17054 bp, 11 predicted proteins | sample UWRJL081202R4_FD_181016 | JGI IMG/M metagenome (GOLD analysis project Ga0247762, IMG submission 181016) | Plant litter microbial communities from Arlington Agricultural Research Station in Wisconsin, United States - UWRJ-L081-202R-4 | ecosystem: Environmental > Terrestrial > Plant litter >...
GATCTGTATTGTACGCCAGGGGCTTTTCATCGGCGCGGTGGCTTCGACGCGGTTGCCGTTTGCCCAGGGTACGAGGTCGGTCTTCAGGGTATTGCCTGTCGTGCGATCGAGGTCCATGCCGGCATAGTCTATCAGCGCGGCTTCGTGGATGCTTACATAGAGGCCGTTACCTTCGAGTGTGAGGGGTGTAAATACTTTTTCTTTGAGTTCGCTGACGCGGTTGTGGCGGTAGAGGTATTCGGAATCCATCTCTTCGCCGTAAGCGGGTATCCACCATGCGGCAAGATCCTGAGCGAGGGCGAACTCGGTGAGCTCGTCCATGATGATAAAGCTTTTGAGGTTTGCCTGCTGTGGTATTTCGTAGCGGAAGCCGATGCCGTCGTTATACACCCGGAAGGTGACCAGGAGCTTGCGTTTGAGCGCGCTCTTTTCTTCGAGGGTTATGGTGAGGCTGTTGTAGTGATTGCGGATGGTTTTTACTTCGCCCCAGGGCTGTGTCCAGGTTTCGTCTTTCGTGGCTGGAGTTGCCGAGGTTATTGTAAAGTCGTGGTCCAGGGCGGGCAGGTCTTTGAGGACGAAGCCGAGGCGGGAGTCGTTTATCACGGGCTGGCCGTTTCGGGTGACGTTGTAGAAGGGTATGCCGTTCTTCAGTGTAACGCGGACCTGGAGGGTGCGATCGGGCGATGTTACCTCGGCGGGTTTGTCGGCAGCTTTCGCAGCCGGTGCGAGGAGTGTGGTTATTAGGATCAGGGTACAGTAAAATGCCTTCATAGGTCGGGTCGGGTAATTGCGTTGTCGTTGGTTAGCAATCGGGTGCAAATGCATCTGCGAACGATTGCATAACAAAGCAAGCAGTCTGTTAGCGACCGATGAATTCTGGAAGTGAAAAAGTAAAGGGTTTTAGGGGTTTGTGGAGGGTAATTGATTGTGAGTGAATGTGTTGATTACAGAGGTGGTCTATGGAAATATAAACGGTTTGTAACCTTGTTTGGGACTTTTAAGACCGGCTCGCTGGGCGCGAGGGATTGGGGCCCGAGTGCCTCGGGGAAGACCGGCCACTTAAGCACGAGTTCAATGCTTCGCTAAAGCCTCGCGCCATCTGCGGTATTGTTTTAGGGAAGCCGGGCGGTGGGCTGTGTTCTGATTAGGTTGGTGCGAGCGGTACGCGGCAGTCTAAGACTGCCAACATATTGGGCACCACCGAGTTTGCTCGGGGCACGGCAAGTGACCCTCCGGAGGCCGTCGGAACACTTGCCAGCTAAAATAGGCCGACACATGTATTCCTAGTACTTGGGACCAGTTGAGGTGAGGTTTACTCTTTTATGGTTTGGATTTGCATGACTTTGTGTTCGAATTGTTCGTTGGGGAGGAGGGATTTTCCTTTGACGCGGGCTTTGTAGTTGTAGATGGTGTGGATGGAGTAGTCAAGGATGCGGGCGATCTTGTCCGGGTCGTTGATGCCGAGGCGGATGAGGGCGAATATTCGCAGTTCGGTGGTGAGCAGCTGGCCTTCTTTTGGAACGATGCGATCTTCTTCTTTGAAATAGGTGTTGAAGGTGGTGACGAAATCGGGGAAGAGCTTTAGGAATACCTTGTCGAAACTGTGGTAGAGCTCCTCGCGTTCCTTCTTGAGGTTTATGCTGTTGACTACCAGCCTGATCTCGTCCGGTTTTTTGGTCATCAGCTTCATTTCGATGGCCTTTTTCAGCGCCTCGATCTTGCCGAGATATTCGGAGTTTATATTGAAATAGTAGCCGATATATTCTTCTTTGATCTTATTGGCCTCCAGGAGAGCCTTTTCGGCAATCTTCCGCTTTTTTAGCTGACGCAATGTGCTTATCGCGAAGACGAGCACCAGTATGGCCAGTGCTGTGAGCGCCACCGAGTACGTGAGCCATAACCGGCGCTGCCCGTCTACGCTGGTAAGCTGGGCGGCGGCTATTACCGGGAGTATGGAGCTTACCTGGGCTTTTCGCTGGCGGGCACCGTAGAAGATGGCATCTTCCATGGCCTGTTGTATAAATATGTATGCGTTTCGGATGTCGCCTTTCTTATACAGGAGTTCGGCAAGGCTGGATATGGCGGCGGTTTCCCGTGTTGCTGTTGTGATGTCGGCGATGGCAGCGCGTGCCAGCAATTCGATGGCTTCGCCGGGCTGCTCGCGGGAGATATAGTAATAGCTCAGTGTGGAGGTTGTCACCGCGAGTTGGTGAGGTGTGAGCGAGTATGATTTCAAAAGACGGTTCAGGTCGGCCAGGGCGGCAGCGGTGTTTTCGTTTTTCAGGTTTTTCAATGCCCGCAGGTATACTACGTCATAAGAGTCCGCAGGACCACAGCTGACGGCGGAATCGATATAGAGGTTACCCAGCTGTACGTAGCCTGGGGTAAAGAACCGGTCGCGATCAAAGTCGCCCAGGTCGTAATACGCGCGCGCGAGCAACGAGTAGTATTCGAGGCGGATGCTGTCGGGGAGCCCGTGTACCTGGAGAGTACCGATCGAATCTAGCGTTTCCTTGAACATTCCCGAGGAGAGCAATACGAATCCGAGCTCTACTTTGGCGTACGCTATTTTTACGGGATCGTTCAGACGTTGTGCGAGGGCCTGGAGGCGCTGTATGTATATGAAGGCTGAGTCGTAGACAAAGGTTTTATATTCTTCCGCAAGGCGTTGTAAGAGTACGAATTCCTGTTGGGGGCTTTTGGTGCGTTTCAGTGTCTGGCGATAGCGGTCTATTCGTTCGAGCCTGGCGTTTGTGTAGACTTCTTTTTCCTGTAATACGGTGTTGAGCCGCGCTAACAGGCTATCGGTTTGCGAAGCGGCATAACTTTGAAATACGATTCCAACCAGGAAACAAACTACCGCTAGGAATACCTTCATTGAAAAGCAGGATTTTAATCTCTAATGTACACAAAAGACCGTGCGGGTGTGATGGGTTAGCTGTGAAATAGACGAGGATAGAGAGGATTTAAGGATGGCCGGGATGGTGTGGGGCGCGGGAATGGGGAGTGAGAACACTCTAAAATCCAGCTTCCCCTAAGAGAATCTTATAAAAATCTCATCCTTGTATACGGGCAGTTCATCACGTCAATCGGCCAATAGCCGGAGGGATGCTTTCGTGAGACTTACCCTGGCATCACTTTCGCGATATATATTCAAAAATATAACACACTATGCGCTTTCCTTTACTTATGGCCGTTGGCCTCATTGCTATTCTGTCGGCCTGTCACGATGACGATGATAATGGTTCTCCCTGGGGAATCGGGCAATCCGATCCTGGAACGGCTTTAACGGCTACCGGCTCTATCGACAGACAAAATCCTGGTAAAACGACCTATACTGTACGGGAGGCGTTTCTTGTTCAGGGTGATAAAGATTCCCATATTCTTCGTTACATCTTCACCAGCAACGACTCGCTTGACCTGATCATTGTTAAACGTACGCAAGATTATAATTATCACTCTGTTACAGCAGCCAATGATAACCTGCTTGCCTCTGCTCTCTTCAACGGGAACGCGCTCACTATGGGCTCGGGCGCCGCTGTTTCTATTCAGCCCCGTCCTTCGGAGAACCGTTTCTCGACTGTTGTGAATGTTCACACTGCGGAACTGGGCGATTTTAACGGTACGGTGGAGCACGTTCCTTATATCACGCACCAATAGTTTTTAGTCCAAACAACCCCAGCCCTTCCGGACGAGTCTGGAAGGGCTTTTTTTTGCGTCCACTCTGATCTAAAATCAGCAATTACGCTAGCTTTGCAGTACATATACGACTTATTATGCTGGAAGAAATCGAATCACAGGTTAAGGAGAAGATCAACGTTGAGAAGATCAAGGAAGAGCTGCTCGATGGTCTGAATCACAATCTCCTTGAGAACAAAGCCCTGAAGAAGGAATTTGACGAGTTTCTTGAGGGACGCAGTTTCACTTCCGAGTTTGCCGGGATCAGTATCATGATCTTTAATAGCGACGGTCGTCAGCCTTATTACCTTGGCCGGTTGCACCTGTACGATGCGGAAAGCACCCTGATTGCCACGTATGAGATAGAGTACAGCGCGGATGGAGAGATCTTGGATGATTTTCTGATATTCTAGTGCTTTGCTAAAAAGCTCTAATCAATAAACAACTTTCAATGGCATCAGCATAAGCGGGCTACCTTTCCAGGCGGCCCGCTTTTACATGATCCGGGCTAATGGGTTACGGCGTATTGTACCTCATGCGCCTCGTGCAACAACGGAACTTCCAGCTTCTGCAGCATACGCATCAGTACGGTGTTTGGCACAACATACTCTCGGTTATTGTTCTGTTTCAGCCAATCCGCGTAGGGCACCTCGATATACACTACGGTTACCCGCGCCTTGTATATATTAAAGATATCGATCCACTGTGAGCGCATCTGCCGTGTTATGTTGGTGGCGTTCCACACAAAGGGCTGACCTTTGCGCAGGTATACCTTTGCCTGCTCCCTGGCTTGTTGTACTACCCAACCGGTGGCCGAGACGTCGTCAGGCTTCAGCTTATGCTCGCGCCGGATATCATCGAGACTCACCACAGGCCAATGTTCATAGTGTTTCTTCAGATACCGGTCCTTTCCCATACCTGGCAGGCCACTGAGCATTATTACGTGGCCTTTCCGATCATTGAAAGGCTCGTAGTCAGGCATGGCGTCAGCCTTCTGGAAATAGTGGTAGCGAGCTTCGCCGGAGGGAAACGGATAGGGATTATCCCAGCAGCCCTGCTCATCGCAGTAGGCGTCAAAGAAGTCTATACGGTCCAGCAATTCTCGTTGGTCGCTGCAATACCTGCCGAGTACATCGGCGCGGGCCAGCATGCTCAACAATCTCATATCCACCCGCAACGATGCTTCCAGCAGGGCTTTACAGGAATCCTGTTTTTCGGCGATCCATAAAGGCAGGCCATGATAGCGAACCAGCGCAGCTATCTGCTCGCGCAGTGCGAACGGGGTAGCAACATCGCGATACAATATCTGGCGGGCTGTAGCCTCCCCTTTGCGGGCATGTCCACGCGAGGTAACGGAGCCGTCTACTTCCACCATCGTGGTAGACCGCTTTTCTACGTCGTGCAGTAACGCAGCTGCCCATAGCAGCTCGCCGACCTGTGCCTCCAGCCTGGCGTAATCCGGCAAACCCGCAAGCGCTTCGAGCACCATGCGCGTGTGCGTGGCTACATCTCCTTCGGCGTGATGGCGCGCATCCTGTATGATACCCCGCATATCGGCTACCCAGGGAAACTGCTGCTCAAGCTTTGTAAAATCTTTATCTATAGTCAATGTCCAACTCATAACTCATCATTTTAACTCAACTTACTCCCAAACCAGCCGGGCACGGCGCCAGTTGCGCGTCCAATGCTCGTCTGTCTTTACATGGCCCTTGCGTACGTACTTGAAGATCGACTGTGCAAAGGTGTCAACGCTATATTCGACAGCATTGCGCGTTACGATTCCCTCACGTGTACACGGTTGCCCGCTGATGATATCATGGGACAACAATTCACTCGACTGGTGAGCCAGCGAGAGAACTGCGGTACAATGCGCCTCCTCTGTGGCGGGAGGCTGTATGCGTCCAAGCTCGGGTACCGTGGGGAAGTCAAACGCTGCTGCATAGAACTTCACTTCGTCCCAGCTAAGCCAGGTATCAAGATATCGGACGGCGAATACAAAAAAATGGTTCTCCAGTTTTTTGTATTCTATGGAATGTATGGCATACAGATTCTCGCCGAAGATCTCCAGGTCGCGGAGGTCATCTTTCAACAATGTCCAGCGGGCGCGGATAGCTTTCGTCCATGCAGACTCCGTCGGTGCTGCATGTGAACGGGCGAACACGCCGGCGCGGCTGAGGCAATTGTTCTCGCCGTCGAGCTTCTCAGTAAGCACGATCTCTTTCATGGCAGTTATATCGCGCCAGTACTCTGTGTTTATGCGATCGTCGCTGGTTGTACCGGGTGAAAAGGGATAATGATATGTTCTGCCGTATTTTCGGGATAAACTCATTTTCGTAATACTTTAATGTAAAGGCATGGTTATAACACTCCGGGTTCTCAGCACCCGGCATGAAATAACGGCCACAAAAACAGTTAATAGGATTTTAAGCCATGGAAAAGCCAAGGCTCATAGCTAACGCATTGCGCTTCTGTGCAGTACGAGAAAATATTGTGTAAGGGAACAAATAATACCGATACTTCCCTAATCCCAGATACTCGGGACAGGAGGCGATGCGCAGTTGTATGGTATTAAAAGACGGGCATTATTTAAAGATCCTCAGTTTAGAGGGTTGTACGTAAATATGGCAACAAAGTTAATGCGCGTAGATGGAAATTCAAAAGTCGTTTTTATGATCAATTACAATTACTCCCGGATGGCCTGATACGATCTGAAGTCGCGATCGCGGACGGGCAGGCAGCTTTTTACGAAGTCGTTCTGTAGGATTCCGGAGAGCTGATTCTCCCAAATGTTCTTTTCCTCATCGGTAAACACGTCCGCTTTTACAACTTTGCGCGGCATTACGAGACTGTCTGAAAGGTGTGAGAACTGCTCGCGGCCTGTTATACATGAACAGTATTCCATTTCGATCTTTGTAAGCTTGAGCTTATCTCCGCCATTCAACTCGACTGTCAGCATAGAGTTCTGCCTGCCTTTGTTGCTGAACAGGCTGTTGCATTCGTCTTCAATGGCCCGCTGGCGTTCGGAGTAGACCCGGAGCACAGAATCTGTTAGCAGGCGGTTTACACTGAGTTCCTCTCCCCTTGCCTGTGAGCCATACTGGCTACAGCCTACATATCGTGAGGGTGCATCTTCGCGTAATTGCATGTAATTGATGCGGTATGGTGTGCCGTTTAACGTGACCACCTTTGCTTCGGGCAACCCGGGAGGCAGGCTTGCGCCGAGCGGCTCGAGGTAGAAGTAGGTGTTTTCTGAACCGCCTTTTGCTTTGTGCTCGTAGTTCAGAAGATAGCTGTTTTGGGCGTTGGCATAGCCTGTTACCAGGCAAAGTAATAACGCGAAGTATTTATATGAGCTGATCATTTTAAACAGGCTTTTAGTAACCGGAATGTCCGATTGTATTCTAAACCCTATTTGTAAAAGCTCATACCATGTTCTATCGTGCAATTACGACCACACTCCGGCAGTCATTATCCGCCGATACTTGTGCTCATCTGGAACATCGGCAGATACATGGCCAGCAGGATAAAGCCCACTACAAAGCCCAGGAATATAATCATGGCCGGCTCGAGGAAGGTATTGAGCAGCCCGGTCTGGTGGTCTACGTCGCTGCTGAACTGTTTTGCCATCTTGTCGAAGAATACATCCAGCTTGTTTACTTCCTCTCCCACTTTTACGAGCGACACCATCCGGCGGTTGTATACCGGGAACTGTGCCATGGTTTCGTGGAGACTTTTGCCGTTCATTACGCCGTTGGCTATCTCTGTGAATGTAACTTCCAGCGGATAGAAGTTTACCATCTGGCGGATGAGGTCGATGGATCTTATGATGGGAACCTTGGCACCGAGCAATAATGCCATGGAACTGGAGAAGCGGGCAAGCTGTATGGAATAAATGATGTTGCCGATAACGGGGATGCGTTTTACTACCGCCACTGAATATTTTCTGAACCACACGGTGTCCCGATTCTTATACAGGTAGAATGATGATCCGGCTATTATGGCGGTGAATATCAGGAAATAGCTCTTTATTACTCCGGAGATCGAAATAATTATACGAGTCAGGTAGGGCAATTCGCCTCCGAAGCGGCGGAAGATCCCATCGAACATCGGTACGATAAACAACAACATAAACGTGACTGCGCCGACGGATGTCAATAAAATGATTATCGGATACGATAAGGCGCCGATAAACTGTCTGCGTTGCTTGAGTTTACTGTTGTAGTAGCTGTAGAGCTGATCCAGTACGATCCCTATTTTGCCGGTCTCCTCTCCTATTTGTACGCTAAAGTATTCATAGGGCGTAAAGAATTTCGCCTTTTGCATCGCTTCCCAGAGGGCATCGCCGTTTATCAGGTCTTCTTTGATCTTCCTGATCAATGCGGCATGCTCTGCTTTTACCTGCTCTTCTTCGATGAGCTCGAGAGCCGATTTGATGTCGAGGCCGGAGGTGAGCAGCGTTGAAAGCTCGAGGTAAAAGGCTTCTTTGTGCTTGTCTGTAAACTTTACGGAGAATAGCTTGATATCCTTTTGCAGGAGCTCTGCCAGACTCCAGCCACCTCCGGTGTTTTTCGGTGGGCGTGCGCCGGAGCGTTTGGCGGCAAGTTCTTTTATGTTCAGTCCGCTCACGGTAGTGTATCGGTTGGTAGTGTTGTTATTTCCAGTAGCGCGGCTGCATCGTATTGCCGCGTAATCAGGTAAGTCACCGGCTGTAGCAAGCCTGTGACCTCGATGCTGACCTCATCTGTCAGAAACATTCCCTGCAACCTGTTCTGGCTGGCTTCTTCCAGGGGCTTTCCCCGCCAGCGATACTGCGGTTTCCCTAAACTACATTTGAATGTATCGAGTCGCTCGCGTTGTTTTCGCAGGCAATACTCCGAGATGAAGCTGTAACGTACCGTTGTACCAGCCGTGGCTTCCTGGCACAGGAGCTCCTGCTGTTCCGTAACTGTAGCGTAGCGACAATGGCCGAAATCCCTGTTCAGTTGAAAATACAGATCGGAGGCGTCATTCACCTTATCGTATTTATCGGTAAGCTGATGCTGATAGGTGAACACGGTATAGTATGCATAGTATATGATGCCGATGGCTATGCCACCAACCACCATTACCACCAGCATTTCTACCAGCGAGAACGAACGCAGCTTACTATTGAGGTACATACAGTAAATGCTTTTGTTGTGCCAGCAGCTTCCCTCCGGCATCGCGGGCTTCCAACGCGAGGATACGAAGCTCAGGTGATTCACCATGGGGAATTGCTGTGAGGTAAACTGTTATTTCATCATACGCAAACTCCCGCGAGTCGTAATTACCGGATGCCTTTACTTCCGCATAGGTCTTTTCCAGCAATGCGGTGCAGACCAGCTTACGCGATGATACACCGGAACGCTGTACGTTCAGGTATATCACGATGGCCAGTCCGAATACCATCGACAGGATGACCAACGCCGTCGTAACTTCTATTAGCGACGACGACCGGATGCGGCGCGTCACTATTCTCCAGGCACGTACGAAATCCATTGTGCAATTACCGGTGTTTTTGTGTGATTCCAAAGCGGCGATGCGGGCATATAGGGTGACCGTTTTACCGAACTTATGGTTGCATCCAGCAGGTGATTTCCGTATACGGTTTCGCCAATGCGGACCTGGGTTGTTCTCGTTACGAGCTGGCCCCATAGGGAGCCCTGGATATCGGATGCACCGTTGACATAAGCCGATCCGTGAAAAAGGGCTTTCTTTTCGATTTTAAATACTCCCCGACTGGCTAATGTACGGTCGTGACCTGGGATTACGACTACGCCCTGTACGCGGGCGTCGTGTTGGATCACGATTGTGCTGTCGCGTTCGCCACCCAGTAACACGAGAGCGCTGGGGTACTTTAAATAGCTTTCGGCGCCGACGGTCAGCGTTCGTTCGGCAAAGCATTGGATGTTGCCGGTGAAGCCTTTGTCGATGTCAATGTTTGGGGCGATAAGGATGATGTCGCGAAGTCGGGCTTCGGCGGTTACGCGGATCTTGATGGCGGATTGGATGATGAGGTTTCCGGCCAGAGAATCTGATAAATCGATGGATTGGTTACTGAAGTAATACGGCGTGGTCTTGCCGGTGAATGGGAAAGCCCGGTTTGAGGGAAGATCGGGAAGTGGATCGATCGTGTAGCCTGTGGGTGAGCCTTTGAAAAATACGCGTATGGCGTGCAGTAACGTCGTATCCAATAATGGCATTAAGGCTTCGCTTTTGCGGATCTCGCCGTCGACGAACCGGGGGCGATTGTAGCCTTTACCGTCGACATAGCCCGTTGAGAATTTGCGGGCAGAGGCGTAGACCGTGCCTTCGATGTGCGTGTCGCCGGCCAGGTAGACGGGGGCGTTGTTGTCGGGCATGTAGAGGGCGGCTTTGCCGAGGGTGTCGGGAGCGGCGGCGAGTAATGCTGCTCTGACTGCATGGTGGCGGCCCTGGTGAGCTTCGGAGGTTAGGAGTTCGAAGATGCCCCAGGGTTTTCTTGACACGGTAACACTGTCCGTGCCTTCGGCGAAGAGGTCGATGCTACGGGTTTCGTTCAGGGGAATGAAGAGACGTTGGGCTAGGGTGTATTGGATGCCGGACTCGACGCGGTGGTCGAGCTGGAGCCCCACCTGCTTGTCGATGAACGACAAGCGGGTGTAGTAGGCCAGGCCGATGAGGGAGGCGCAGAGAATGGAGATGAGGAGGGCGATGCCGAGGGAGAGTTGGAGGATGCCGGACTTTATGCGAAACCCGACCATCCTGCACCATCCCATAAACCACTTGCCTATCATCATTTGAATCTTCTAAATCAATATTAGAAACAGGAATCACCACGCGAATTCATTCGGGTATTGATACTCAGACTTGCGATATACAATATTTTCATTCTCTGCATCTCCGATAAGAAAATTTATGGACAACAAATATCTGATAACAACGTCGATATCGTCTACAGAAACTATCCCGGGATATTTATCCTTACCAGAGTTCCAGTAGTCCTTAAGAAACCAGACATCGATGCGATCATAACGATCCGCAGCATAATCAATATCAATTACTGGACCATCTGAAAACTCAAAATAACATCCTATACCGTGAAACCGAAACTTGATTGTTCTTTTACCGTCCGTAAAAGAACCTCGTCTACTCTCGTCGGTTTCATAGTAATTGAAATAAGGCGCGTTTGCTTTGAGCAACGCCAACGAATAATCAACAAGATCCCTGTAATCATTAATCAATTTAACTCCCACGTCCATATTTAAACTATTTTATCAATCAAGAGTTTCCCCTCTAAACACATTAGGTAAATCTTTAACTCGATCGGTCATACGTTTCAGTTGATCCGGTGTGGAAAATCGCTTCATTTTCTTCGCCGCGATCGAAAACTCCTCCGGCGTCAAAAACTTAACTTTTATATTCTCCAATCCCATTTCCAAAGCAGCGGCCAGCCTATGATGTCCGTCCACCAAGAGAACTTCACCTTCATGCTTATAAACCAGTATTGGTTCTAACGCCTCTGCCCCTTTTTCTTTAATAATCTTTTTAAGAGCGTCTATCTTTTTTAATTCACCAACTTCCGCTTTAACCTCCCACTTCAGAATCTCACTTGTCTTCCAGAAATTACAAGGATTTGAGTTATGTACCAATATATCACTTTCCGTGATATAGTACGTGTGATAACCTTCCACTGTGAAGTTATAAACCGAGAATGATCCCGTTAACAGGTCAATTTTCTGAATAACACGCTTTTTACCTGAATACAAATAAACGCTATCTCCTTTATTCAAATTCTTAACTGAGATCCATTTTCCATTCACAAAGAAAGGGTGATCCGCTGTTGCCTTTATAATTTCGGAATCAACATAAAGATTGTATAAAGTATCGCGTCGATAGGTAAACACCGCAGTAACCTTCTTTAAGCTCTTTTGCTCCGTCTTTTCATCAAATGACCAAACGAAATCTCCCACCTCGACTTTCTTAATAGGTTCGTAACCATTGTTAGTCAAGACTTTGGTGTTGCCGTCGAAACATCCACAAGGACTATAGTGAAAAATTCTCTTCAAGGCCTGGCCAAATGCCGACCCTGCATCTGCAGTTTGTAAATTCGACGGAAAAGGCTCTGTAGGATCATCTGTTACCGCTCCATATATTAGATTACCCGCATCATTACCGTATTTCATCCCCGCTAGTGCAGCTTGATTACCATATCTCTGAATAAATGTCGCTGCACCATAAGCAACAGCTGGTCCATATTCAACGATAAGTCCGTAACCAGTAGCCAAAGTAGCTCCAGTTGCGGCGCCTACCATAGACGCTTTTGACTGCTTATTTTGAATATCCAGCGTGATGCTTATTGCTTGATCTGTGCTGTAACCGGCTCTGGTAAAGCTACCTATCAGATTTACCTGTTGAGCGCCATATGTAAAGGGATCAGCGAGTTCCAAACCATCAACATCGCGCCCAAGAACAGGCTTATTGCTTGCATACTGGTAGGGTGAAAGCATTGGATAAGATATCTCAAGCGGATCGGCAGACAGGAATCTTCCGAGTGCTGGATTGTATATTCTAAATCCATAGTCATAATTAGTCTGTCCCCATTCTCCGTTATCATCCTTCTCTTTATCATTAAATCCATATCGGTACTTGCCGTCGCGACTCCAATTTCTTCCGGGCATATCCATACCAAAGGGATATGCATTAAACACTCCAACAACCTCCGGCTTATAACTTCCAAAAGCATTAGCGCTAAATGTGCTTAATTTAATGTCCGTCACTATTGTCCTCACATCCCCTAAATGGTCTTTCAGTTCATACCTGCGACTATCTAAAGTTCTGGTAAACACACCTTCCTGGGCCGCGTCAATGTTACCCAAAATTCCAACCCGGATACTAAAACCTTCTGTGGTTGTTGCTGTATAAGCAAAACCTGAATGGAACTTAACCTCCGCGCCTGGATTCAAGAGATATGACAGGCCTTCGTAACTATTTTTTTCCGCGGATCCGGTGATACGTAACTCTCCCTGATCTACTGGCGTTTGCCCTGGAGTTCCACCCATAATCGGAATGGATTGGTTGTAAACACCCAGGCGGTCTGTGCCATACAGGGAAATCTCCTTCAGGATCATCTCCGGGTCCTGACCACTTGCTTCCGTTTTTTCGTAGATCGCCAGCGTTTGTCCGGCATGGTCCCTGACATAGTAATCTGATATAACAAGTCCACCTGTATTTGTTCTACGCTTAATAACCCGGTTTCCGCGAGCATCATAGAAAAACTCCGTCGTAAGCGCGGACCTCTTCAGGTTATCAACCTTTCCGTTGCCATCCCATGTAATCGTTGTCTGTTGCTGTTTATCGAAAGTAATATTACCAACGGCATCATAGGTATAGTTATCCAGATCCTGGCCTTCAACGTCAGCGTCGGTAGCCGATGACGGCACACCATCGCTCACGCTTTTCAAGCGGTTATTCGGTGGCAGCTTTAGATCAATATTGTATTTATACGACGTCTTGTCAATCTGACTAGCACCTGTAGCATATACCAAAGTGGTCATCAGATTGCTATTTGCAGAATATGTATATGTTGATGAGAATGCGGTTGCCTGCTTGGTGTACGTGCCACCCGCAAATGTGTAGAGGTACGCTGAATTCAGCCTGTTCAACTCGTCGTGCGCGTAAGCCGTACTTGTCAATTGTGGATAGCTCATCGCTACACCCGTCGGGTAAAGCATATTTGTCGCCCATGAGGAAATATTGCCCGTATACAGACTCCGCATGTCAGATGCGGGCAGGTTTGTGTTATCTGAAGATGAGAATCCTGCGCGGGTTCCATTGTAGTCACCCACAAAATATCCGAGACTCATACCAAAAGCGTCCGCAGCCACCAAAGACGCTCCGTACCCATCCTGACCAGGATCAGACTGATCAAGTCGGGGATGGTTTATTCCTTTTAGCCAATCACGTATCGTATAGGTATAATCGATTCCCTGAACTAAATCCTCGCCAATAAGCATACGCTTCATCATACCATGCAGATAGTATGAATACTGGGCTTCTGTCTCCCAGATATGCCCATCCCTCGACGTTCTCACGACACTTAACCGATTGTTTGCGTCGTATGTATATCGATGATAAAACTGATCTAAGTTGTCCGCTCCAGGATTGTAGCTGACCTGTTTAACTTTATTACTTAGCAGGTCGTATTCATACTTTATTCCAATTGGGGGCAATCCCCCTGGAAGTATTTGAACGTACCAGTCCACGTTTCCGTGCATATCATAATTATACACAGTATACACGCGATCCTCCGGAGTAGTATTTTCCTTCCCGTCTTTATCGGTGTACATGTAGCTGGTTCGATTCCGAAGATTGTTTTCATTCTGGATATATCCTTCCGGCAGACCAACAAATACCTTGGAATAAATAGTCCTTGTAATAAACTGCCGATCCGAATTCGGGTACGAGCTCTCACCCAAAGCATTTCTATTAGCAATCAAAAGGGCTTCATCGTACACTGTACATTCTCCAGCTTCAATCATCCGTCCTAGTTCATCATACTTCACATAAGAGAACCGTCCGTCTTTTTTCTGCTGGGCATTACGTGAAAAGCGTAACATCCCCTGATCATTATGAATAGTAGTTGCATAATACTTCGATGCATTCAACACGGCCTCTGCCGCATCCTTTGCAGGCACTGCATAATCATCAGGGTTGGCATCTTCAAAATTTGTATCTGGCGTATGACGACGAACAAGCTGTCCCTTACTATTGTATTGATATTCGGTAACATATGTGTAATACGAAGTAGATGTTGTCCGTGCTTTCAACACACCACTTTCCGAATTCACTTTGATCGGAAAGTTTGTTGCTGCAAAATTACCTACGCCTTCTGGCGGAACAGTTCTCTGCAAATTACCGGCACGATCATAGTAATAGAGCGTGAAATGATGATAGCCATTCTGATAACGTATTGTCAGTTTGTCGTTGATCATCGAAGGATCAGCGCAAACATTATAATACTCATTCCGGAAGCTCTCGATTCGGGTAGCAATAAACTGCTCGACCTGCTGTTTCATCAAGTTCTCCAGAGTCGCTGACGACGTCTGCGCGCACGTCTCTTCTTGCGGATTGAACTCAACGTCCTTCATATCTTCAGGCACTTCAACCTCGTCCAGCATTGATTCCGTGAATTTGAAACACAGTACTGGATATGAGCAATCTTTCTTGTTATAGCCTGCGATAAATATAGTTGACGGTAGAGAAAAGGTGTTCAACTGAATATTCCCAAGCTTGAGTTTATTAAAATAATATATTGTATTTCCCGTGGTACCGACAAACTCAGCAATATTACCTTTATCACGATATGTCAATAGATAAATCCGACGCGACACATCGCTCATAACTTCTGCATCTGAAATTGTTCCAGATTCACTATTTAGTGTCCGAACGGTGACACTGTTCTTGGAAAAATCTGATGTGCCCCCCTCTACATAATCAGTCAGTATCAATTTATCATTGTCGTACAACCAGGTTGTAAGCGCCGGAGGAGAAAAGGAATTAACCCACTCGTAAGAATCAGGCCCAGTCTGCCGGAAGAGATAGTAATATCCGGGATCAATCCTATACGTCGTCCCCTGAAAATTTACCTCCGTAGCAGAAGATGTTGTATTTATCCCCAATATAAAATTCTTTCCTCCCGATCGGATCAGCTTTACCTGGCTGCCGCTATAAGTCGAGTTATTCGCTAAAAACTGAACCGAACCGACTTTTCCCTGACTATTAAATCTGATAATTGCTCGACAGTTAGTCATCCCGCTCGTAAAAGGATACGTAGCATATGCTTGTCCATTTACGTAAACAGTGCTTTCCGTTCTTGTTGCGGATCCGATATCATAGACCATCGCATAGTAATTTTCACCGTCGAACGTAAAAACATGCTCACTCTCATTAGTACCGACGGAATTCATATTAAAACCACCGCCCTCGATTTTATCGGATATAAACGTGGCATCCATTTCACCACTAGATAAAAGTCTTCTTTCTATTTTAAAAGAACCGAGCGGATTGTCATTACTGGTAGGAACCAGGCTATAGGTATAATCACCCCAAATGTTCGTCGACAGAATTTCACTTTGAAATTCTGCAATTTTAGCCCACTGTAATACTCCGTCCGTATTTATTTTGACCATAAATCCGGGTACTGTGTCGTCTACCCGAAGTATTTTTTGCTCTTCGTAGAGCACATCCAGCGATACAGGAACCGTCTTTAGGTTGTATTTTAAGAATGCATTGATCACAAGATTTCCGTCTTCTGTCACGCTAATGTCTGGCAAGTTCATTTCTTCGGTGCCAGTTTCTTCACTCTGTATCGCATTTACACGAGTCGCTCTTAAACCCGTTTGGGAAACAACTACAGTGTTAAAAATCTTCTTCCAAACAATTGTCCCTGCATCATCGAATTTAACGACCACAAAATCCTTGTATATATCCGTATTGGAATACGACGTTCCATCATTAAATACTACGGTCGCAGGTGTTCCTCTTGTTTTGGAATAAAATGCAAAGACCAGATAATAGAATCCATTTATGTATTTAACCCTATAGTAGTCCAACTCAGCAGACACATCGAAACCTATGATATCTTTCCCTTTAAACCATTTCTCACCAAAGGATCCGCCACCATCGATACGATCATAACCAGCGTCACAGCTCTGTTCCGTCAGGTTTACCTTAACATCAAACTTATACTGCATCGCCTTCTCTATATTCTTCAACTCATCTGCAGTACCATAAACCCGAACCGAGGTACCCGGTCTGTCCGGATTCGGTTCGTCATGGTACGTTAATGCTGTATTACAATAGCCCAGGCAGTTCTCAATTAAACCCTCCACCATGGCATCCAATTGACACTGGCTGATCGTAAAACCAGTCACATTTACCGTATTGTCCAATACACCAACATAAACTGCCGGGCTATGATAGACATCGTCCAGGTACACCGTATAATGCTCGATCTTCGCATTCGCATTCTGTCGGAAAATATCGCGGATGATCGCCTGACGGAATTCTTCTGCCCGGCCTTTGCACGAAGATTCACATTGACCCCGGATTGCCTGAATGTTCGCCGCGGCCAGTTGCTCAGCCGTTTTATTGTCCGGATTCTGATCACCCTGGTGCGTCGACGTATTCAACAGGTACCTATCGCAGTCGCTCAATCCCACAAAGTCATTCAGCTCCGTCTCACGAGGGGGATTCTGCTTATCGCCAGGGATCTTCCCATAGAAGCGAAGCGCGTTCTTCATGTCAACCACGTCGTCATTGTAGTATACCAGCGTATGCGCATATGCCAGTGATGGGGTCGTCGCTGATTCTGTATA